>Ga0169931_10005814_pt1 | contig 18740 bp, 13 predicted proteins | sample Kivu_15m_20L_FD_129675 | JGI IMG/M metagenome (GOLD analysis project Ga0169931, IMG submission 129675) | Freshwater microbial communities from Lake Kivu, Western Province, Rwanda to study Microbial Dark Matter (Phase II) - Kivu_15m_20L... | ecosystem: Environmental > Aquatic > Freshwater > Lake... | reverse complement strand
TGATTTAGCGCTATAACCATTTCCAGCAGTTAGGGTGCAAGTAACTGTAGAGCAAGTAGTTCCTGTTTGCGTTATAATTCCCGGATTTCCAGCAACATTTGCCCCATCAGATCTGGAATAAGTAGTTCCAGCACAGCTATATTTTGGAACCCCATAATATCCGCTAGCACAAGTTAATGATTGATTTGTTCCAATAAATACCTGCTGACCAGTTGAGGTTGAATTAAATGAAGACGGAATTGAACAAGTAATTTTAGCGCAATTATTTGTTGTGGTATTAGTGTTGGTGAATGTTTTGCTAATATTGCAAGTAAAAGATGCAGTTTTGGTTTGATCAAAAGTAATATCGTTACAAAAATAAGTTTCATCATTAGGCGAATATGATATTACCGTTCCATTATTGAAACCAGTTACAGAACTTGTAGAACAAATAGTTTGAACACAAGTATTGGAGGAAGTTAAAACTTCAAGACTTGAACAGCTGTAAGATACGGTTCCCTCATATCCAAATTTACATTTAAAACTACCAGAACCAACTTGGACAGATCTTCCATCATAAGACGAAGCACTAGGAATGTCGCATGATTTTAAAGTACAAGTTCCTGAAGGTGAAATAAATCCACCACTTGTACAATTATAAGATAAATCTCCCTTATAATTTGTTTTATCACAAGCAAAAGTTCCATTTCCAAAAGAAACTTCACGACCAAGATAACCTACACCTTCATCAATGGTACATTTAACTGATGAACATGTTGAAGTTGGTGTAATAGCTCCACCCTTTACACAGCTATAAGATACCGACCCAGAAAAACCTGAAAGACATTCAAATGTTCCTGATCCATATTGAACAGTCCTACCTTTATACAATGCATTATCAGCAATCTGGCAAGTTATTTTTGTACACGCTCCAGATGGAACAATAGCTCCAGAAGTTAGGCAAGAATAATTCAATTTTCCAGTATAACTAACATCATCACAACTAAACGAATTTGAGCCATAGTCAACGGTTCTAGAGGTGTAACCAACTCCTGAAGCGATCGTACAAGAAATTTTAGAACAATTATTTGTTAGCGTGGCAATTCCAGTATTAGGGCAAACATAATTAAGCGCCCCAGAATAACCATTGGCACAAGGTAAAGATCCAGTTCCAATTGCCACAGAAGCTCCATCATATGAAGAAGTTGAGGTTATGTTGCAACTAGAGATGACTGAGTTGGTTTTGGTAAAGATAATATTTGATAGAGTCAAAACTCCTGCCGATCCCATTGAATTTGTTGTGTAAATTCCAGCACCAAAAGTGTTTGAGCTTCCAGTTAAATTTATGGTAATCGAACCATTTGCTGAAGAAACTCCAGTTGTTGCCAGTGGATACCAAACATTATTAAGAAAATATCCCGGTTGATCAGTTAAAGCCGTATCATAACTATTAAAATATTTCCAATCAAAAGTTATTTTGGTAACAGAACTATCTAAGGTAGTAATTGCATAACTATATTGCGTAATAGCTGAAGAGCTAAAACTAGGACAAACAATTTCTAATGAATTATTCGATGATTGCGATACAAAAGAATTAGTTGGCAAGTTTGTTTGATAACCCCAATTTAAATCAAACCCAATATTGTTACAAACCCCATTTAAGGTTAAAGAGGTGGAGGTTCCTGATTGGCTACATTTATACGATAAAGTTCCGCTATAATTACTAACATCGCAGGCAAAGTTTCCACTTCCAACATCGACTTGTCTGGCGAAATATCCAGCTTGCGCAGGAATATTACATTTTAGTTTAACGCAATTATTTACTATTGTTGCCGATCCTGAAGATTGACAATCATAACTAACTTGTCCGCTATAACCAGAGTTACAAGCAAAAGTTGACGCTCCAAAATTTAAGGTTCTACCATTATACCCTTCTTTGTCACTAACCTCACATTTTATTGGCGAACATAAACCGCTTATAGTTGCAACTCCACCAGCTCCACAATCATAAGAAACCTTTCCTTTGAAACCAGTTGCCAAATTACAATTTATGGATCCAATTCCATAATTTGCGATAAATGCAGTATATCCATCACTAGCTGGAATATTACATTTGATCGGGGTACAAGTTCCAGTTGCGGTAATATTTGAACCATCAGTCAAACAGTTATATGATAGTGTTCCGCTATGATCAGAATTACAATTAAACACCCCACTTCCTTTAAATACACTTCGAGCAGAATATCCAACTCCAGCCGATACATTACAACTAATTTTGGTACAGATCCCAGTTGGTTTAATAATTCCTGGAACCGAACAATTATAGGATAACAACCCCTGATATCCGTCCTTATTGCAAGCGAATGAAGATGTACCAAAACCAACTTCTCTTGAAGTATAACCATCGGCTTCCTCAATATCGCATTTTATATCGACGCACTCAGCCCCACTTATGACCTTTCCTAAAGCACATTGCGTTGATGAACAGCTATTAACAACACTAGAAACTCCATTGAAATTACAACCCCATTTATAGAAACCAAAATAACCATTTTCACATAGCCCGTCAACTCCATCAGTTCCAGCATTAACAACTCTTGATTTCATTCCAGAACTTCCACCAATATTACAAGTTCGTAAAACGCAGTTGTTTGTCGTGATTGACCCAACGCCAGAAGAGGAGCAATTCCAAGAATAATTTCCAGTATAGCCTAAACTGGAGTTGCAAACTCCATTTGTTCCAGATGTGCCAAGAGATACTTCTTTTGAAATTAGACCAGTATTTGAAGCTCCAACCACGCATTTATTTACACATTTATTTAAAATAACTCTTCCGCTTCCGTTACTATCGCAACTCCATTCATAATTTCCACCATATCCAGAAATACACTGACCATCTGAACCAGAGCTATTTATAATAACTGACTTTTGCAACATACCAACGCCATGAACAGATGTTCCTACATCACAAGTATTTTTACAGTTATTTGCTAAAACAACACCCTGAACCTTTCCTGTTGAAGAGTTAACATTGCATGACCAAGAATAATTGCCCACATATCCATTTGCGCTATCACAGACCCCTTGAGTTCCTGTTCTTCCAAATCCAACTCTTGATTTAACCATACCAAGCCCTTGTTCAGGAGTTCCAACATCGCAATAATTTATACAGTTATTTTCTACGATTGAGCCAACACCCGAACTTGAACAACTCCAACTATAAAACCCACCATAAGATGAAGCACACTCACCATCCACACCACTAGTTCCAACCCCAACATTTTTTGAAATCATACCAAGATCTTCGCCAACCTTACAATTTGCCACTTTACAGTTATTACTAACTTCAACTACACCCGCAGAAGAACATGAATAACTATAGCTACCAGAATATCCAGTTGAGCATTTTCCATCGCTTCTTTTTGAAGTTCCAAACGGAACTATTTTTGATTCCATTCCAGTTCCAACGCCAACCGAACAATTGCCATCCAAATAACACATACCAGATTCAATTGTTGCCTTTCCATCATTACAACTTACATTCACACCAGATCCAGAATATCCATTATCACATTTCAATGATACCTTACCCCGCTTTAAAGATCGCAAGGAAATGCCGATTGTTGAAAATTGACAATTTTCAAAACACAAATCCGTTACTTGGGCAACACCTTTTTCACAACTATAACTATAAGAACCATCATATCCAATATCGCATAATCCCAAATTACTTGATGTCGATGAATTAACAATTTGTGGTCTCATTCCAGAATATCCTCCAACTGAACATCTGGAGTCGATGCAACCGCCAACAGACGAAACTACAACACCATTATCACAATTGACCACAAACTCACCTACAAAATTTGCTTGATTACAACTTAGATTACTAAAACCATGCGGAAGTGTTGATTGACTTAAACCATTAGCCGAAAATAAGCATGATTTTTTACAGGTTTCAAGAATTTGAAGCGAAGAATTATCGTTGCATACATATTTCATTACTCCGTTGTAACCAGATTTATTACACCTTAGAGAGCCCGCACCGTTAGCCACATTCGTCGTTTCAACTCCAGCTGAAACAACATTACAAGGACAAGATTTTTCAAAAACCCAAACTCCATTTTTTCCACATCTTTTGGCGGCTCGAAGATTTTGATTAGGCTCTAAACAGTTTGAAGTAGCATAAACTACTTGGTTGAATAAACCATTAATATTTCCATATCCATTGCCAGAATCTATGCAAGGGATAAGAAAATCAGCATTATAGTCCTTAACTAATTCAGTTTTATTTTTAGAAAAAACATAATCATCAAAACTTTCATCATTTTTAGAAGTTTTTGTAAAAACATTATCTGCCACAATCACATTTCCAGTAATAGAAGTAAAGCTATTTTCAAGTTCACCAACCATTCCAACCGAAGGTAATGAATTTGGAGTCGAAGATCCAGTGCCAAAAGAACTATATTTATTTTTACCAAGACTCATAATAACAAAAATCGCCTTGCTATCGACAATGGTGTTATCTTCTTTTATATTTATAATTACATCATCATTTAAAGTTCCCAGATTAATTGATGCTGTATTTGCTATATCAGCTACTAACGTTGCCCTTTTATCAATAATATATACTAATTTGGAACGATATTGATCTTCCATATAACCCGCTGAAAGACCAAGAGCTTGAACTGGAATTGCTCCGTATAATAGATTTGAATTAGAACTTAATGAATAAACACCCGAGCCAATTAAACAATTACCAGAAGATATTGATTCAGAACCATAATCGGCGTCGGCACCTTTTGTTTTGGTAATTTTAGCAGGACATGGCAATCTTTTATTGTTAAGCATAAATCGCCCCATTGCCTTGTATACGACTTCTATTTTTTTGGCATCAGACTCAACATTAGAGGCGGTATTTTGGATTTCAGAAATAGCAATGGAGGTGGTAGCAACAACTAAAGCAGTAGAAATTAAAACAGAGATATCATTAAAACTGAATCCCCTTTTAAATCCCCCCTTAATTTGCTTAAGGAAAAATTTGTTTTTTATAAAATTTAAAATATTTATGAAATTAAAATTCATAATTGTTGACAAATTATATTATTTTGTTAAATTTTATAAATATCGTAAATAGTTTTCTTTGGGGATATAGCTCAGTTGGTAGAGCATCTGCTTTGCAAGCAGAGGGTCAGGAGTTCGAGCCTCCTTATCTCCACCATAGACAGAGAAACACCATTTTTATAAACGACCAAATCAAACTAAATAAAATTTTATAATTCCCCTTTAAATCAAAATTTATTTTTTTCTAAATCGTGATTTCAGTGTTTAAAACACTTTTGAATTTTTTAACTTTAACTTTATAAATGTTACCTGTTAGAAAAAATTTATTTATTAAGATTGAGTTTACTTACTAAAAATATTATACCAAACAAAACCTAATATTTTTTTATAGTTTTTTTTAATAATCCCAAATTAGGATTTTTTAATAAAATGAACGATTTTTTAAAGCGATAGATATGGTTCCCTCATCAAGATAATCAAGCTCGCTACCAATAGGGATACCATATCCAAGGTGAGAAATTTTTACATTGAATTCTTGCAACAAATCCACTAAATAATGCGCGGTATTTTGACCGTCAATTGTAGCCGAAGTTGCAATAATGATTTCAGAAAATTTTTGATTTTTTACTCGTAAAATTAATGAATTTATATTCAAATCTTCGATAGTTTTACCATTAATTGCTGACAAATTTCCACCCAAAACATGATATTTTCCTTTAAATGTTTTGGATTTTTCTATCGCCCACAAATCCTCAACCTCTTCTACTACACAAAGCAAATCTTGTTGCCTTAAATCATCTTTACAAATAAAACAAACATCTCCCTCGTCAATATTTCCGCATATTTGACAGTTTTTGATTTTATCATTGAGTTCATTTAGTAAATTTATAAGCGGGATTAAAATTTTTTCTTTATTTAGGGCTAAATGTAAAATAATTTTTTTGGAAATCCTTGGTCCCATCGATGGCAGTTTGGCAATTATTTTAGTTAGATTTTCAATAATATTATTTTTCATTTTTTTTATTTTCTTAATCCACAATCCGCATAAACCTTGTATTTAAAGGTTGTAAGCTGTTCCAAGCCAACTGGCCCTCGAGCATGAAGCTTGCCCGTTGCAATACCGACCTCGCCCCCAAGACCAAATTCATTACCATCAGCAAACTGAGTTGATGCGTTATGCATAACAATCGCTGAATCTACTTCATTTTGAAATTTTTGAGCCATATATTTATTTTCTGTAATTATTGACTCAGTATGAGATGAGCCATATTTAGCGATATGCTCAATAGCTTCTTCAATATTTTTTACAATTTTTACCGATAAAATTTTATCCAAATACTCGGTATAATAATCTTTTTCTTTAGATAATTTAATTCTTGGATCTATTTTTACCGCATCTCTAGAGCCACGAATTTCGCAATCGCAAGCAAAAAGATCATTTAAAACTTTTGGTAAAAATTCCTTGGCGATTTTTTTATCAATCAATAAAGATTCCGTAGCACCACATATTCCGACTCTTCTAAGTTTAGCATTAAATAAGATTTTTTTAGCTTTCTCTAAATTTGCATCTTGGTGAATATATGTATGACAATTGCCGTCAAGATGTTTAAAAATCGGAATTTTAGTATATTTAGAAATTGCATTAATTAAATCTTTACCACCCCTTGGGATAACCACATCAATAAACTCATGTTGTTGCAATAATTTTTTTAAAAAGTTTCTGTCGTTATTTTCTATAAAATTCACCACATTTTCATCGATAGAATAATGTCGAAGAGCTTCTTGAAATATTTGCGCAATTATTTTTGAAGTCAAATGGGATTCAGAGCCAGCCCTTAAGATAACTGAGTTGCCAGATTTAATTGCCAATGCCGAAATATCCGAAGTAACATTAGGACGAGATTCATAAATGGCCAATAAAACTCCAATTGGCGTAGAAACTCTTTTAATATTGAGTCCATTTTCACGACTAGTTTCATATAGAATTTTACCAACTGGATCGGGGAGCAGAATCAAATCCTCAACCGCCTTAATAATTGCATCAATTCTGGTTTCGTTTAAATGAAGACGGTCTATTTTTGCAGAATTTAAACCTATTTTTAAAGCATTTTCTACATCAATTTTATTATGCTTTAAAATATTTTCTTTATTTTCACCAAGTAACTTAACCGCCATTTTTAAAACATTATTTTTAACTTCATTTGAGGCATTATATATGCTCTTAGAGGCAATTTTTGAACCTTGGCAAATCTTTAATATTTGTTGTTTTTGATTGTTCATAAAAATGATAAAAATTTAATTAAGCTTGAAAAGAATATAATTCCCATCATTGAAATAATTGCAAGAGTCAATATTGTTAGAATTAGATTGGGATTAAAATCAACTATTTTGGCATTATTTTTAACGTTTTCTAAATCATTCTTCTCCAAATTTAAATCTATTTTGGCACAAAAAAGCATAAATATTTTTCCAAGATAAATTATCAAAAATACAAAATTTAAAACAAAAATTAATAAGGCCAAATAATCTTTTTTTAACAATATTGATTTAATCAAATAATATTTATCAATCATTGATAAAGTAGGCATTAATCCAATCAACGAGGTTAACGAAAAAAACAACAAAAGTGTTGTTATGGGCATAAATCTAAAAATAGATTTATGATTTTTTAATGCAGATTTTTCGAAAAAAAGCTCAAAATTTGCAAAACATAAAAACAACATTGCACAATTTATTGTAAAAGAAATTGTAGCAATAAAAGAATAGTTAAATTTATTGGCCAACTGCACCAAAATGGTCAAAATATAAAAACTAAATTGATTAATCAAGAGAAGATGTGAAGAAGTTTTTAAATCCTTTTTTTTAATAAGTAAAAACCCAGTAATTAAAATATTGGCAAGAATAATAATTTCAAAAAAAATCAAACCGAATTTTTTGGCAAGTAAGCCAAAGCCTTTGAGCCCAAAGATGTAATTGATTATTTTTAAAAAAACAAAGCTACTGGCAAAACAATAGGTTAATAAAAACAATATTAAAATAATAATACTATCAAATTTAAGATTTTTAAAAAACAAATAATAAGGCAATAAAATAGATAAAAATAATCCGAAAAAGAACAATAAAAAAATAAATCCAAATAAATTTTCATTATAATTTAGTGGAACTATAATATTTTCAACAAATTCCAATTGAGAATTGGTTTTAAAAGTAAGAATCATGGCAAGAAAAATCAAAAAACTCTCAATATAAAGTGAAAATGAAAAAAACTTGGTCACCTTTGATTCATCAAAATTTAGAAATTTTTGACTAAAAAAATTGCATTCAATTATTAAAAGAACATAAAAAAATAAAATCGTAAATAAATTTTTACTTAAAATTAATAAATTTATGGTCGCAATAATTAAAATTACAAATTCTTTAAAATCATTTTTGTTGGCACAAAAGGAAATTTTCAAATAAGAACTTAAGTAAAATGCCAAAACTAACCAAATCAAAGCTAATAAATATAGAAAAATAATACTAATTTTATCGGCATAAATTGATAATGAAACAAATCTAATTGCTTCCGAAATAACAATTTCATAGTCATTATTTGCTAAAATCTTTGTTGACTCAATTAAATTAATAAAAAATAAAATTGGAAATAAACAAAAGCAAAAATTATAAAACTTAGTGAAATCAGCAAAAAATCTTAATGCAACCCAAGATATTAAAGGAAAGAAAGCCAAAATAAATAAGAAAAATTGACCCTGATTCATAAATTCTATATTGAATTAGATAGTAAAAATACCGCAAATCTGGATGCCAAATTATTAACCGCTCCAGCCGAAAAAACATTAATATAAATTGCCATTATCAGTATCCAAAACACAAATATTTGATAAAAATTATTTACTATTTTTTGATTTTTTTCGGAAGTAACCAAATTTTTATTACCAACTGCGTTGATAATTCTTACCGCTATTCGAAAATGAACAAAATTAGAAAAAATTAATGCTAAAATCATCATCAAATTTATACCAATTTTAAAAGACGCTAAACCAATATAAAAATATCCAAAAAACAAAAATGAAAAGGGTAAACCAGCAATAAAAACTACTACAAATTTAATTGGTATGGCAACTAAAGGATTACCTTTCATAATATGATATAAAGCTTTTAACGACGAAGTTTTAAAAATATTTTTTTGATAGCTAGCATATAAAAAAATAAAAAAATTCACTAGGGAGAAATTTAGTAAAAAGAAAAATAATGCCTGCATTGATTCAATGGTTTGCATACCAATTGCTGAAACAATAAACCCCAAATTATTAATAGTAAAATAAGCACAAATTACCTTAAGATGATGCTCTTTCAAAAGTTTTAACGAACTGTAAATTATCAAAATAAAACCAAAAAAAATCATTAAATTCGAAAATTGATATTGGGAAAATAAAAAATTATGACCAAAAAAGAAATAAATAAATTTCATTACCAAATAAATGCCAAGCAAAATTTTAATAAAAAAAGCATCAATGATTATAAAGCTTGCAACGACTGACGAACTTTTGATTTTTTGAAAATATTGCCATAAAGGAAAAAATTTAAAAATAAAAGCCACAGAAATTAAAATCAAAATATCAATCATAATCCAAAAATTTGTTGCGGGTAATAAAAATAAATTGTCAGCAATTTTATCAAAATTTAATTCGCCAAAAATTAGATAAATTGAAAAAAAACAAATTAAAATCAATAAGGAAGAACAGGTGCTTAAGCAGAAATTTTGAAAAGAAATATTTAATAATTTTTTATTAAATGAAATTGTAGCGATTGAAAAAAAAGCAAAGCTGTAAATTTCAATAAAAAAGAATAGGTTAAATAAATTATTAGATAAAATTAGGGAAATCAAACTAAAAATTTTTAACAAAAAAACTGAGTAAAAATTGGCGTGATGCCTTGAATTTAAAATATTATCAATATCTTTTTTGAAAAAAATAATTACCAAAAATTCTAAAAAAATTATGATAGCTAAAATTATAATTCCAAGCAAGTCTAAAGAAAATTCCAAGCCCAAAGAAACTATTGATAATTCATAGTCACTGGCTATTTTTTCGTAAATTAATACATCAGGAAAAATCTTTAAAATGAGTATAAAAATTGCTAAAAAACTAAAAATTGTGATATTAAAACAAAAATTTTTATTTGGAAAAATTTGGCAAGATAAAGAAGCCAATATTGGCAAAAAAATCAATAAGTAAATGTTTGAAATTACGCCGATTTCCATTAAATTTTTTTAAAATTTACAATTATTTTGAACTATCAATTAATTCAACAAATTCTTTAAATAAATAAAAACTATCGCTTGGACCAGGTGAACTTTCAGGATGATATTGAACTGAAAAAGCTGGGCAATCATTGATTCTTATTCCTTCAATTGAGCCATCAAATAAAGAAACATGGGTTACTTCAACATTTTTTGGTAATGAATTTTTATCTACGCAAAATCCGTGATTTTGACTAGTAATTTCTACTTTGGAATTTTTTAAATTTTGAACTGGGTGGTTGGCACCGCGGTGACCTTGTAACATTTTAGTGGTTTTGGCTCCAGTTGCAAGTGCTAAAAGTTGATGTCCCAAACAAATTCCAAAAAGCGGAATTTTATTTTCTAAAACTTTTTTGATGGTGCTGATGGTATATTTTCCAGTTTCAGCAGGGTCGCCCGGACCATTTGATAAAAACACTCCATCTGGCTGATATTTCATGACATCTTCAAATGAGGCATTCGCTGGCACAATTTTTACATCGCACCCTACTTCATTCAAACATCTCAAAATATTTAATTTTGCGCCATAATCTATGGCAACTACTTTATATTTTTTAGCATTAATTTGATTGTAATTATTTTTATTTTGTATCCATTTTGCTTCATCGATCCAATTATAATGTTGATTTTCGCTGGCTTTAAGAGCTAATTCAACACCATTTAGATCAGTGGCATTTTTAATTTTTGACAAAGTTTTTTCAATGATATTTTCATTTAAATCTAGGTCATAAATTATTGCCACATTTTTAGCGCCTTCTTTACGAATTTTTTGAGTAATTAAACGAGTATCAACCCCGCAAATACCAGTTAATTTATTTAATTTCAGCCAATCTTGAAAATGATTTTCAGATCGATAATTTGAAGGATTAGTTATATCATCACGAATTATTAAACCAGAAGCCCTTACCTTTTTGGCTTCAATATCATTATTGTTAACACCTATGTTACCAATATGCGGAAAGGTAAAATTAATTATTTGACCAAAATAAGAAGGATCCGTAAGAATTTCTTGATATCCAGTGATTGATGTGTTAAAACAAATTTCAGCAATAACCTCGCCACAATTGCCAATGCCATATCCATAAAATCGAGTTCCATCTGCAAAAATTAAGACTGCGTCTTTATTTTTTTTATAAAAACCATTTGAAATTTCCATATTTGCAAAAACTTTAGTTATTGTAAAAATTATTAAAACAGTTAAATTTAATCCATAATTTAAAGATTAATTATCAAATTATATTAAATTTAATTTATAAAACTGCAATCAACAAATTCAACAATGACAAAAAAAATTTCTAAAAATCAAAATAAAGAAAATTTTCTTGGACAAAAAACCAATTATAATTTATCAAATCCAAATCAAAATATCTTGGAAGGAGTCAAAAATCCTCATACCGATATTGATTATTCAATTAAACTAACCTGCCCTGAATTTACTTCAATCTGCCCAATAACTTCCCAGCCAGATTTTGCTCATATTATAATTGACTATGTTCCCAATCAAAAAATTGTTGAAAGCAAATCACTCAAGCTATATTTGTTTTCTTATCGAAATCATGGCGCATTCCATGAAGATTGCACAGTCCAAATCGGCAAAGATATTATTGCTTGTATCAAGCCAAAATGGCTAAGAATCTCTGGTTTTTGGTTTCCAAGGGGCGGGATTCCGATTGATATTTTCTTTGAAAATGGCAAATTACCCAAAAATATTTTTATCAAAGAAAATACCTCTTACAATTATTTAGCAAGGAGTTAGCGGTGATAATTAATGTTCCAAATTTTAATCCCGTAGCCTTTTCTTTATCAATTATTGAAGTTAGGTGGTACTCGCTTGCTTATATTTTTGGAATTTTATATTCATATCAATTTTTAAAATTTTCCAACAAAAAATATAATTTTATTTCACTTAAAGCCCTTGAAGACTGGATGCTTTATGCCATTTTATCAATTTTAATTGGCGGAAGAATTGGTTATGTATTATTTTACAACTTGTCTTATTTTATTGAAAATCCAATAGAAATTCTTGCTTTTTGGCATGGTGGAATGTCTTTTCACGGGGGATTAATTGGGGCGGTTTTAGGAATGTGGCTTTTTTCTAAAAAATATAATTTAAATTTATGGAATATATTAGACAATCTTGCAGTTAGCGCCCCTTTTGCTCTAATGCTTGGAAGAATTGCCAATTTTATAAATCTTGAATTATATGGCAGAACCACCTCTGGAAATTATGGATTTATTTTTCCAAATTCAGACTTACTTCCAAGGCATCCAAGTCAATTATATCAAGCTAGCTTAGAAGGATTTACACTATTCATAATTTTAACAATTTGTTTTTTTAAAACTGATTTTTTTAAAAAACCTAAAAAATTATCTGGAATTTTCGCAGTAGGCTACGGCATATCAAGACTTATCGTAGAATTTTTTCGCCAACCAGATCCGCAAATTGGATTAATTTTTAACCTATTTTCTATGGGTCAAATTTTATCATTTCCTATTATAATTTTTGGATTTTTCTTAATATTTTTTTCCAATAAAAAATCAAAATTTAATATTTAAAATCACTATTAATTCATAGTAATTTTAAATATAAGCATTCTTAATTAAATTAAATTTTTTTTGTAAAAAAAACTTGCATCTATTTTGAACCTTAATTTCACAATGATGAACACTAAAAATCACCTTCAAACCAGCTTTCAATAGGTGTCCAAAAAAAAACACATCGCCAGCTAATTATTTTAAATAGATTGACCAAGTGTCAAGAGATTTATTTTAAAATTAAATAAATTTTTTTCTTTACCTAAAGGAAGTTTTAGGAGAATATAATTTCATAAAAATAAATCGTATAAATTAATAAAATAAATTCAAAATTTTCAATGAATATTAAATTAGCAACTCCAAAAGATGCCTTCGAAATGCTAAAAAACCAAAAAAATAGTTTTTTGGTTGATGTTAGAACTAACGAAGAATTTAATTTTGTTGGAATGGTTGACGCCAGTCAATTTGAAAATAGAATTTTGTTAAATCCATGGCAAGTTTTACCACAAATGCAATTAAATCCTAATTTTAGCAACAACTTAACTTCGCAAATTCCACTTGACGCCACCTTATTTTTCTTATGCAAAACTGGCGGAAGATCTGCTCAAAGCGCTGAGTTCGCCTTGGGTCTTGGCTATCAAAATTGTTATAATGTTGTTAATGGTTTTGAGGGTGACTTAAATGACAATTCGCAAAGAGGAACAATTAATGGTTGGAAAGCATCAAACCTTCCTTGGAGGCAAAGATGACTAACACTAAAACTCTTACCCTATCATTTTTGAGCGAACCAAACCAAGTTGCTGATTTGCAAAATAATATTTCACAAATTATTGGCGAAGAAATTGCTAATAAGTGGTTCAAAAATATTGAAATAATTTCTCAAAATGCCCACGAAATTATTATTAACTGCCCACATAAACTCAATCGCGACTGGATTAATAGAGAATATTTTTCTAAAAAAAGTTTCAACGAAAATTTAAAAAAATATTACCCAAAATTATTAAAAATATCTGCAATTTGTTTAAATCAAAACCAAAATTTTGATGACAAAATTGTTAATAATGAATCTTTTAAATCTGAAAAAAATAATATCGTAAATTTATCAAAACATGATAATGTTTTTGCTTATGGAACCGAACTAAATAATAAATTTACTTTTGAAAATTATATCGTTGGAAAACACAATAAAACCGCGGTTTCTATGGCTAAAATCGCCAGCGGAATAGAAAACAACACTCTATTTGACGATAAAATCCCGCTTTACATTCATGGCAATGTTGGAATGGGCAAAACCCACTTAGCTCAGGCAATCGCTTGGAGCATTAAAGAAAATAATCCTAAGAAAAAAGTGGTGTATTTATCAGCTGAAAAATTTATGTTTCATTTTGTGCAATCAATTCGCAATAACGATGTTATGCCATTTAAAGAGAAAATGCGCTCTATTGATGTCCTTATAGTAGATGATATTCAATTTATAGCTGGCAAAGACTCAACTCAGCAAGAATTTATGAATTGCTTTAACTCCCTAGTTGAAGATAATAAGCAGGTAGTTTTGGTATGCGATAGATGCCCAATGGATCTCGAAAATATCGATGAAAAACTCAAATCAAGAATTGCTGGAGGAATGATTGTAAACTTTAAAAACCCAGATTTATCAGACCGCGTTAATTTTCTTAAAAACAAAGCAGTACAACTAAAATTTGAAATCAACGACGAAATTATTAATTTTATTGCCGAAAATATTAAGACTTCTCTTCGTGATTTAGAGGGAGCTTTAAAAAAATTATATGCAGAATTTTTATTTGCTGATGCCGAATTAAACTATTCAAATATTCGCAATATTCTTGGAAATTATTTTAAAAAAACCGATGGAAATAATTGCAATATTGATCAGATATGTAAAATTGTTGCCGATTATTTCAACCTCAAAATTAGCGATTTAACAGCTGTAAATCGCTCTAAAAACATTGCTTTGGCTCGCCAAATTACAATGTTTTTATGTAAAAAATACACCAATGAAAGCCTTAAAAAAATCGCTGAAAAATTTCAAAAAAATCATGCTACCGTAATTCATTCTTGCAAAATAATTTCTAGCCTAGAAGAAACTTGTAAAAAAACCTCTCAAGACTTGAAAAATATAATCCAAAAAATTGAATCATTGAGTTAAATAAAATTATTTGGAGAGTAAATCTATCACTTCTTGATGATCAAAATATAAAGCTGGAGCCTTAGTTTTACAAAAACCGTTTGCTAAAATTTCTGAACTTATCGTTATTGAAACTTCATTATGATCCATACCAAATATTATTGGCTCAACTTTACAATTATGCGCACATTCAACATCGGCAACAGTATCGCCAATAAACCATATATAATTTTTTTCTAAACTGATTGATGACGACATCAAAGCAAGTTTGACAGGGTCGGCTTTGGGTTTATCAAAATCTGCATCATGCGCACCAACTATTGAAAAAAAATATTTTTCAAGATTTAATTTTTTTACCTCTTTTCGCAAGGTCGAACCAATTTTGTTACTTACTAAAAAAACTTTGATATTTTTTTGCAATAAAAAATCTAACAAATTTAAAGAATTTGGTAATAAGCAAATCTTATCAAGATGAATTTCTTGATAAGATTTTTTATAGATATCTCCTGCTTCTTGCCAGCTATTGCCAAAAATTTCAGGAAAAGATTCCCTCATCGATTTATGCACAGTATCTTTAACTTTTTGAAAACTCCAAACTGGCTTATCCATTGCCTCCATGGTCTTGTTAATAGACTGATGAATCAGTGGCCAAGTATCTACTAAAGTATTATCCCAATCAAAAATAACAGCATCTGGCTTTCTTAATTTTTGAAAATTTTGTCGATTAATTGAATATTTTTGCATTTTAAATTATTTTTGAATTTTGGCTGGTCTTGGATCAAAAAACTTATCAAATTTATTTTTCATTCCATCCATTTCTTTAGCTTCAGGCAAGGCATCTTTTTTCTTAACAATATTTGGCCATTTTTTTGCATATTCACGATTAATCTCAACCCATTTAACTAAATCTGGAGACTCAGGAGAAATCGCTTCAGCTGGACATTCTGGAACACAAACACCGCAATCAATACATTGATCTGGGTCAATTACCAACATATTTTCACCTTCGTAAAAACAATCAACTGGGCAAACACTCACGCAATCGGTATATTTGCATCGAACGCAATTATCAGTAACAATATATGTCATTATAAAAATTTATTAATGGTTAAAGAATTAATTTTATAAATATTAAGAATTGTCTTAATTTTAATTAATGAAAATAAAATAAAAATAAGCAAATAAATCGCAAAAGTTAATAATAATGGCGCTAAAAAAGCAGGGTGAATCGCTACTCCAGCGCTTCTTAAAATACTCGCTTTTTGATGCAAAGAATTCCAATATTCAACCGAAAATTTAATTAAAGGAATATTGACAAAGCCAACAATGGCGATGATTGCTGATATTTTTTCAGCCTTAATTTTATCAGCAATATTATCGTAAAGAATAATATAAGCTAAATATAAAAAGAATAATAATAATACCGAAGTAAGCCTTGCATCAAATGCCCACCAAGTTCCCCAAATTGGTTTTCCCCAAATGGCTCCAGTAATCAGAGTTATTAAAGTAAAAACTGCGCCAATCTCGGCGATTGATCGAGCAATTAAATAATAAAAACGATTTTTCCAAACAAATCCACTTACATTAAAAATTGCCATTAAACTATAAACCAACAATGACATCCAAGCTGACGGCACATGAATATACATGATTTTAACAGCATTTGATTGTTGATAATCATCGGGAGAATAATAAATTTTATAACCAGCAATTAAAATTAAAAAAATAATTATTGGCGGTAAAATTTTAGTAAAAATATCAAAAAATTTGTCAAAATTTTGTAGTTTAAAAAAATAATTTATCATTTTATTTTAATTGTTAATTTCCTTAATTGTATATTCTTTATCAATACTAATTTCTGAATTTTGACCGCGATATTTTATTAAAATATCTTCTTTACGATTATCTTTTAAATAAATATGCGACGAAGACACAATTCCTTTGCTCAAATTCCATGTTGGGTCAACATGAATCCATTTATTATTAACGTAAATCATATTCCAAGCATGGCTTTCAAATTTATCATATTCGCCCAAGGCAAAACCGTGGACAATTGAAGATGGAATTTTTGCCAACCTCGCCATTGCATTAAATAATGTTGCAAATTCACTACAAACCCCTGACTTACTTTGAATAATTTGCTCAACATTTAATAATTTGGCATAATAATTCAAATCATATTTTATATATTGATGAACGAATTTTAGAATTTTTACATAATCTGGCAAGTCTTTATTTTCAGGATTATTTAAGGCATTTTCTAAAAAAGGTTTAAGTAAAATTTTTTCAGACTCGCTTATTTCTAAATAATTTTGCGCCGAACGCAAATTTTCAAGTCGATATTTTTTTCCAGTATAAATATTGGCTTGATGAAAAATATCTATTTGCTTCATTTCAGGACTGGTTTCAAAAGTCATAATATCATTATCTTTGGTGGTTATGTGTGATTTTGGAATAACGCTTGCCCCAATAAATTGTTTTTCAACCTTTTGAGCGCCACCTCGAAATAAATACGGGACGGTAATTTCTAATATTCCCTTTGCGTTACCAAGTGAAATTTTGCTCTTTATTTTAACATCCCAAATCGCTCCAGAATTGGTTAGTTTCAACATTTCTAAATAACCATTTTGATTAATTATTCCATCATAAATTATGTAATTATCATATTGTTTTAAATTGGGATGCGATGATATTAATTCAAAATTATCCCCAATATCAATTATTACTTTAGCCTTTGCGCCATTAGCAAAATTAGGGATATAAACTTGTTCTTGGCGTAAATATTTACTAACTTTTTGATAAATTACTTTTTCACGAAATTGAATTTCTGCAGTTTGATTATTAGTTAAAATTTTATCAAAAATAAATTCTATGGATTGACCATTTTTGATATTATAATTAGCCTTAACGCCATTTATTTTGACCTCCTCTACTTCAAAATTTCTTGGACTAGAGCTGGAGATAATAAAAGAAGAAATTCCAGAATTTTCAGGGATATTTGTGACTTGAATGATAATTTTAAAATCCGATTGCCGACCATTATTATTGATTTTTGATATTTCCGACCAATTAGTGACTTTAATCTCTGCCCTAGCTTGAGAAATAGCTAGAAAAAAAATTACAAAAAATTGAATAAGAAATTTTTGTAAAAATTTTTTAAATATATGGTCTATCATATTCTGGAGAATTTTGCAAAAGAGGTAAAGACGGTATATCTGCATAAATTTCTCCATCCATTTTAATAACAACTCTTCCAGTATCGGTAACCACTCCAATTACAGCAAAATCAAGCCCCCATTTATCAAATATTTGCTTGGCAAATTCAGTTTTTTCAGGCTTAACAATCATCAACATTCGTTCTTGACTCTCTGATAACATAATTTCGTAAGGAGTCATATTTTTTTCGCGCATTGGAACATTTTCAAGGTTTAACTCGATTCCAGTTCCGCCTTTTCCAGACATTTCAAATGAAGATGAAGTAAGTCCAGCAGCCCCCATATCTTGAATTGACAAAATACAATCTGATTGCATCAATTCCAGACAAGCTTCAAGCAATAATTTTTCTGCAAATGGATCACCAACTTGAACCGTTGGTCTTTTATCTTCATCACCCTCCTTAAATTCATCCGACGCCATCACTGCACCATTAATACCATCGCGACCAGTTTTAGAGCCAACATAAACCACGCTAGCCCCAACTTTACTTGCCGAAGA
>Ga0169931_10005813_pt1 | contig 18745 bp, 19 predicted proteins | sample Kivu_15m_20L_FD_129675 | JGI IMG/M metagenome (GOLD analysis project Ga0169931, IMG submission 129675) | Freshwater microbial communities from Lake Kivu, Western Province, Rwanda to study Microbial Dark Matter (Phase II) - Kivu_15m_20L... | ecosystem: Environmental > Aquatic > Freshwater > Lake... | reverse complement strand
TAATAAAATTGCTGAAAAAATATGCGCTATACTCAACGAAACCCAAACCAAATACCCCGGCACAGAACTCACAATTATCTACAAAACAGTGTCACTTTAGATTACGTGGGTCTTGGAGGTCTGTCCCTAAGAGAAATAGCCTCTTCGGGGTCGCACTTTAAATTAATGGAAGTAAAAGCATCAACATCGGTTGCAGCGAACATTTTTCCTGCAACTTTCATTACGAGGGTTTGTTCGTCAAAAGGAAATTCTGCACTTACCGCTGGTTTTGCCAAACAATAATCGTAGAAAGTCGAAAAGTCCATGACTTAGTGGAGCGCCGGCGCCATATCGTAATTACCAAGTTGGTAAAGCATTTTTGTATGTTCTTTTAAAGCTTTTCCAAAAGTGCTGTACGAATGGTAAGGGAGGTTGAATTCTTTTGCTGTTTGTTCTACAATTTTGGAAAGTTTGCTGTAGTGAATGTGACAAATTTGAGGAAATAAATGGTGTTCTACTTGATAATTCAAACCACCAACATACCATGAAAATAATTTCGCTTTCGGAGCAAAATTTGAAGTGTTCAATAGTTGACTTACTGCCCAATCCGCTTCAATATTTCCACTTTCATCAGGCATCGGGTAATCCGAAGTAGGAACTACGTGTGCAGGTTGAAAAATTGCGGCTAAAATCAATCCAGCCATAAATTGCATCACCAAAAATCCGATTAACGTCACATACCAACTTGCAGGACTTAACCAAAAAGGAAGCACGATAAAAATGGATGCGTAGATGATTTTACCTACAATAATTGCCGCAAGGTGAGAACCAAAAGATAAACCTTGACTTTTTACTAAGCCCATTTTCTGATAACGCGCAGCTTGTTTGTAATCTTTACTAACAAACCAAAGCATGGTCATTAAACCGTAAAAAAACCAAGCATACAGGTGTTGGTATTTGTGGATTTTGTTTCTTTTCAAGTGCGGAGAAAAACGTAAAAACACAGTAGGCGCGTCGATATCCTCGTCCATGTGAGTTACGTTGGTGTAGGTGTGATGCAATACGTTGTGTTGAATTCTCCAATTGGTATCATTTCCGCCAACGATGTAAAGAACTTTTCCAATAATATTATTAACGAGTTTATTTTGAGAATAAGCACCATGATTTGCATCGTGCATTACACCTAAACCAATTCCTGCCATACCGAATCCCATAATGACCCAACAAAGGAAATACAACCAATTACTCAACCCTGGAACAAACAAGATTGAAAATGGCACTAAATACATCAACAACATCACGATAGTTTTGAAAACCATCGCGCCATTGGCATACTTTGAAATGTTGTTGTTTTTGAAATACTGATTTACTCTTTCGCGGAGTACTTTGTAAAATTCAGGGTTGTGATTTTTTGAGAAGTGAACTGAACTTAAAGACATAAAAATTAAAAATAAAAATCGAAGCTAGCGAATTATTCGACACGAAGTGCTATTTCGGCGAAATTTAACGTTTGGTTTTTGTCAAAAAGTGAGGAATTTTTTGGTGAGAACGCATTCGGTAAAAAAATTCTTTTCGTTAGAGCGGCTACGACAAAATGATTGTAGGATCGCAGAATAATTAAAATGAAAGTAAATGTGTGGCTCACCTCCTCAATATCCCTTCACTATCGCTTGGTCTTCTAACGCGATGCTCTTTGCTCTCATGGAATGATACGGATTTCTCTCTACACCCAAAATCTTCTATAAAGGCCACAGAACCCAATCGGTCTTGAATTTCTCAATCCCATAAACATCTTCTGACTTCAATCAAATCGTACTTTTTTCCGATAACGTGTCATAATCCCGATAGCTATCGCGACTTAATATCCTAAATCCGTAAAATCCTAAAGTGCTAACATCCTCTACACTGAAATCACTACTTAAACCTTATTTTTGCTCTTCAATTTTTGAAAATGACAGAAAACAAGCGAAACCTACATCTTTACAATAGTTTAAGTGGTAAAAAGGAAAAATTTGAGCCAATTCACAAGGAAATGGTGGGTATGTATGTGTGTGGTCCTACGCTGTATTCCGAGCCGCACATGGGAAATATGCGCACCTTCATCAATTTTGATTTGATTTACCGTTATTTACTGCATCTAGGCTTTCGCGTGAAATACGTTCGCAACATTACTGACGCAGGACACATCACAAATAGTGCTGGTCAAGAAGTGGATTCAATAGGTCAAGCAGCTCGACTCGAACAAATGCAATCCTTAGAAATTGTTTACAAGTACAACGTTAAGTTTCAAGAACTTCAACGAATTTATAACCTCTTACCGCCGAGTATCGAACCAACAGCTACAGGACACATTCAAGAACAAATTGAAATCATCGAAAAAATTATTGAAAACGGTTTCGCTTATGTTGTGAATGGTTCCGTTTATTTCGATACCAAAAAATACATGACACAATTCAACTACGGGATTTTGAGTGGAAGGAAAGTGGATGAATTGGAAAATGAAACACGCAACCTTAACGCACAAGACGAAAAGAGATTTTTTGCCGATTTCGCCCTTTGGAAAAAAGCAAATCCAGAGGACATGCAAATTTGGCGTTCACCGTGGGGAGATGGAAATCCGGGTTGGCATATTGAATGTACGGCAATGAGTACGAAGTATTTGGGTAAACATTTCGACATTCATGGTGGAGGTATGGATTTAAAATTTCCACATCACGAAGATGAAATTGCACAGAGTTGTGGGTCTTTTGGTTGTAATCCAGCAAAATATTGGATGCATGCTAACATGTTGAATGTCAACGGACAAAAAATGAGCAAATCGTTCGGGAATTACTTTTTGCCCAAAGAAATTGTTGAAGGAACCACGAATCTTTTCAGCAAGCCTTACCAACCTAATGTTTTGCGTTTTGCGATGATGCAAGCACATTATCGAAGCACTTTGGATATAACAGAAGAGGCTTTGGATGCAAGTGAAAAAGGTTTTCAACGTTTGATGGACGCGTGGAAAAAGTTGGAGCGTTTAACGACAAGTTCAAGTTCGACTTTTGATGTTGGTGTCTTAGTTGATAGTTTTTACAACGCGATGAATGACGATTTTAATGCTCCTATTCTTATCGCGCAACTGTTTGAAGCTGCTAAGCAAATCAACCTTGTGAATGATGGTAAAGCACAGATTTCTCAAAGCGATTTAGAACTTTTAAAAACAGCAATGGAAGGCTTCCTTTTTGATGTTTTGGGGATAAAGGGAGAAAATAATGAGGGAGAAACTCGTCTTCCAAAAGTGATGGAATTGATATTGGATTTACGTCAAAAAGCCCGTGCAAACAAGGATTGGACAACTTCCGACCAAATTCGCGATGGACTTGCAGCAGCAGGAATCGTGGTGAAAGACGGAAAAGATGGAACAACTTGGCAGTGAATCAGGTTAAAAATAGGTTAACCTTCAATTCATAAAATCATTCTTTTCCATTGATTTTCAATAAAATCCTTGTCCATGTGAGTTTTCGGTTTACCTTTACCTTTTTTTAATAATTACCCATGAGTAAAGGAACAGTAAAGTTCTTCAATGAGACCAAAGGATTTGGCTTTATTGTAGACGAAGAAACAAACAAAGAGTATTTTGTACACGTTTCAGGTTTAAACGACAAAGTCAAAGAAAATGACGTTGTAGAGTACGATCTTCGTGAAGGTCGCAAAGGTTTGAATGCAGTAAATGTCAAAAAAGCATAATTACGAATTCCAAGCATGAAAAAGTCCCACTAAATAGTGGGACTTTTTTTATGCTTATTTTTTAGTTTAGTTAAAGATTTTCTGAACCGAAAGTTCATAAAATGCTAATAATCATCGTTTTACAAAATCAACCTTTCTTTCTACCTAAAACCTTCAGTGCAGCTTCAACAACATTTGCCGTGTCGATTCCGTATTTGGTCATTAATTCCATTGGTGTTCCACTTTCACCGAAACTGTCGTTAACTGCAACAAATTCTTGAGGAACGGGCAATTTGCGCGCTAATACTTGTGCTACTGCTTCTCCCAAACCACCGTTGAACATGTGTTCTTCTGCTGTTACCACACATTTTGTTTTGGAAACACTACGCAATAAAGCCTCTTCGTCTAAAGGTTTAATGGTGTGCATATTTATCAATTCGACAGAAATTCCTTTTTCTGCCAAAACTTTCGCTGCTTCAATTGATTTCCAAACCAAATGTCCACAGGCAACAATGGTAACGTCGGTTCCTTCGGTTAAAACATCTGCTTTTCCAATTACAAATTCAGCATCTGGTTTCACGAAAATCGGCATAACCGGTCGACCGAAACGGAGATAAACTGGGCCTTCGTGCGCTGCAATGGCGATTGTAGCTTGTTTCGTTTGGTTAAAATCAGCAGGAACAATAACCGTCATGTTGGGCAACATACGCATCATTCCAATGTCCTCCAAAATTTGGTGAGTTGCACCATCTTCGCCCAAAGTTAAGCCCGCGTGAGAAGCACAAATTTTTACGTTCTTTTTAGAGTAAGCAATCGATTGGCGAATTTGGTCATAAACTCTTCCTGTGGAGAAATTCGCAAATGTACCCGTGAAAGGAATTTTTCCACCAATGGTCATTCCGGCTGCCAAGCCCATCATATTCGCCTCTGCAATTCCCACTTGGAAAAAGCGTTCTGGATGATTTTTTAGGAAGGCATCCATTTTCAAAGAGCCTGTTAAATCGGCGCAAAGTGCAACAACGTTTGGGTTAGTTTTTCCAAGTTCGGCCAAGCCTTCGCCAAATCCTGAACGGGTGTCTTTATGACCAAGTATTTCAAATTCCATTTTACAAATTTAAGCTGATTGTTTTATTTGATTCTATTTTAAACGTTTTCTCTCGAGTGTGATTTGTGGCAGGTTTGGCTTTTTCGCGGTAAACCAATTTATAAATTCCTGGTTGTAAGTTCCATGTTCCCGTTCGGGCATCGTCTTCCAAATTACAAACCCATTCAAATACATTGTTTCCTTTGTCCACAAAAATTTGACCTACCAAACCTTTAGGCGCTTCATAAGTCAATGTTCCGTGTGCTATGATTTCTACAATGGCAGTTTTTCCTTGCTCAACGGTAACTTGTGTGTATGTTCTAGGTAAAGTAAATACTTCAATATCGTAAGTGCCAACAAGGTATTTTGCTTTACTTTTTAGTGGTTGATGATTCAGCGTTTTCGTTTGGTCTTTTTGGGAAACACGCATGGTTAGGTTTGTCAACGAGTTGCTTCTGGAGGTGAGCTGTATATAGCCTTGCGGACAGTCAATCGGAATGATGTTGTGGGTGTATTTCACCAAGGAAACATTCTTTTTTTCCACTATTGGAAGCGTGTTCACAATAATATCGTATTTGTATTGCGGGTCAAGGAAAAGTGTATCAGGTAAGCGATTTTTATTGAGTGTGTGCGTTAAGGTGTAACGCAAATTTTGTGTTCCTGCTTCGTAAAGAAAAACAGTTACGTCAGTTTCGTTTGGTTTTTTGTAAATATCGTTGAGGTTGATTTGAGCGGTAGTATTCAGTAAAGATTTAGAAATAACCGTTTCAATTGCTTTTCGAAAGGACTCTTTGTTTTCCGCGTCTAAATATGTTCCAATGCAATTGAATTTGTCGAGGTAGGAAAGGTCCATACCCAAACCAACAACAAATGGTGTCACCTTCACGCCTTTTGTTCTCAATTTTCTGGCAATCACACAGGGGTCGTTATCACAAGATTCTAACCCGTCGGTGATGAGAATGATAAAGTTTCGCGCCAAGGTATCAGGGAAATCACCTGCTGCTGCCTCCAACGAACGAGCAATTGGGGTAGCACCTTTTGCCGAAATGGAACGCACTTTATTCTTAATCGCGTCAATATTGTATTTTCCAAAAGGCACTTCTAATTTCGTGTCCGCACAATCTTGATAAGTATTGGTGACCTGCGATTGATGTCCGTAAACGCGTAAGGCAATCTCCAAATCAGGAATTCCGCGCAATTTTTCGATACTTTGATTGAGTAGTTCTTTGGCTGCAACAATTCGAGTTTGTCCGTCCCAATCCAAATTCATACTATTGGACGCGTCGAGAATAAAAAGAATTCGCGTGAGCGGTTGAGCATTTAAAAACGCAAAATTCAATAAAAATAAAAGAAAAATAAGTTTTTTCACTAATAATCACCTAGGGTTTCTTCCAATTGGAGGAGCGCCTTTTCAAGTTGTTCAGCATTTGGAGCAACACCATGCCATTTGTGAGAACCCATCATGTAATCAACCCCTTGTCCCATTTCCGTCTTCATAATGATAACAATTGGTTTACCTTGACCAGTTTTAGCTTTAGCGGCAGTTAATGTTGAACGCAAACTATCGAAGTCGTGTCCGTCCATTGACAAAACCTCCCATCCAAAAGCTTGCCATTTTGCTTCTAAGTTTCCAAGCGAAAGAACATTTTCCACATCTCCATCAATTTGGCGACCATTAAAATCGATTGTAGCGATGATGTTATCCACCTTATTCGCTGCCGCGTACATTGCTGCTTCCCAAATTTGTCCTTCTTGTAATTCACCATCACCGTGAAGTGTGTAAACTAAAGAGGAATCGTTATTCAGTTTTTTGGCTTGTGCCGTTCCAACACCAACAGAAAGACCTTGACCTAATGAACCAGATGCCATACGCACACCTGGCAATTTTTTATCTGTCGAAGGGTGGCCTTGAAGACGAGAATTTAATTTTCTGAAAGTAGCCAATTCAGTTTTGTCAAAATAGCCAGCACGGGACAGAACACTGTAAAAAACAGGAGAAATATGTCCATTAGAAAGAAAGAAAACATCCTCACCAATTGCATCCATACTGAAATTATCAGCACGGTGGTTCATTTGTTCAAAGTAAAGGTAGGTCAGGAAATCAGCACAACCCAATGAGCCACCAGGATGACCGGAATTAACTGCGGCAACCATTCTTACGATGTCTCTACGTACTTGGGAAGCGATGTTTTTCAATTCTTGATTTTGCATGCGAAATAAAATTTTGGAGCACAAAGCTAAGTTTAATTACTTTAGATTCCGTTTTTAATGTTCGGCTTTAAGCAACTTTTCGAACGTAAACGGGTCTTATTTACAACCATATTTTTATGAAAAAAACACTCATTTTTACACTGTTACTGTTTTCAACTAGCACAGTTTTCAGTCAAGAAATTTCCAAGGATTTAAGTAAATCTTATTCGAAAAAAGAACTTAAACTTTTAAGTCAAAGTGATCCTCAAAAATTGGAGGTTTTAAACTTTGCAATAGACAAAGCTATCCATTTTGCGGATAAACCGGAAGGTAAGAATATAGACACAAAACCAATACCATCAAGGGTTTTATCGAATAAATACACCGATTACGGTATCCAGATTATGGATAAAACGCAATACTTTAAACTACCAAACTCCGATAAATTGATGGTTGTAAAATCTTATTATCACCTACAACTAGAATATAATTCACAACAAAAATGAAAAAGCTTCTTCTCTTCTTCACGCTGTTTCTTTCCATATTAGGAACCGCCCAAACGACACTCACCTTGTCTGATAATGATTATACCACCTCTAACCCTTTGAATTGTAGTGCTATTGCTCCAACCGGAAATCCAGGCACAAACTTCACTGACGGCGATGGAAATTACAGTCCTAATATGGACGAAACCTTGGTTTTGTGCCCTGATTTGAGTCAAGGTTCGAAAGTTTCTATCGCATTCGCTACGAATATCGGTTTTGAATTTGATATCCATCCAACGGATACTTTATACATTTATGATGGTTCAAGTACAACCGCGCCGTTATTGGGTGCATACAATTCTGGAACACATCCCAATGGTTTTTATGTCGCAGCGAGTTTTGAGAATAATCCAACAGGCTGTTTAACCCTTCGATTTAAGACTGATGCTGCAAATGAAGGCACGGGCTGGGTTGCTAATGTTGCTTGCGGAAATTTACCTCAACCCTATTATCCACACATTACCGCACTTATCAACGGACAAGGAGACAACGTTCTTAATCCATTGGACACGGGATATGTTGACATGTGTTTTGGTGATTCCATACTTTTTATAGCTACACCGCAATTTCCGTATTCCTTGGAAAACACAGGTACTGGCTACAGTCAAAACGCCAACAATTGCACCTATCTTTGGACTATAAGCGGTGTAGGTCAGTTCAATACCTCCTCTTTTTGGTTTAAACCAACTGCGCGAGTGGGGTATTATGTTGATTTGAGAATGACAGATCCTTTTCCACAAATCAAGCGATTGACTTGTAAAGTTAGGGTTTCACAATTGCCGAGTTTTGCAGGTACAGGACCTCTTCTGCCTGAGGTTTGTCTTGGTCAAAATACAATTCTTGTTGGTGGTGTAACTGAGTCAGACACTGTTGGTGTTTCTATTCCCGGAAGTGAGTTTCAAATAGGAGGAACTTTTGCTGGATTAACTCCTTTGCCCGATGGTTCTGGAGCACAATATTCAACCAATATTTTTATCTCCGGCTTTGATTCTACTGCGATAATCACTTCAGGTGCAGATATTGACCAAATTTGTTTGGATATTGAACATTCCTTTATCGGCGACTTGGAAATTGCTTTAAAATGTCCCAACGGAACAATGGTTTCTTTAGTAAATGCTTATGCAGGTTTTAACGGAATGATTCCTGGAGGTTGCGGAAGTGGAATAGGTGTATTTCTTGGAAATGACACAAATATTGATGGAGGAGCACCTGGTAGTCCCGTTTGGTCTTACTGTTTTTCGCCTACAAACAACACCTTCGGAACGTTATGTCAAGGCACTCAAGCAGGTTCAACTATTACGAATGCTTATGGTTTTCAGGCGGTTAATCCAAATGGTGTTTATCTTCCTGATGGAAATTTCAATGACTTTGCTGGTTGTCCAATAAATGGAAATTGGACCATTGTAGTTCGTGATAATCAAGCTGTTGACGATGGTTATATCTTTCAGTGGGGAATTTATTTCAATGCTTCGCTTTATCCAGATTTGGAAGGTTATCAAAATACAGTTTCTTCATCATTTTGGAATCCAGACCCATCAATCGTTTCGGGAATGAATGACACTCTAATTGTAATTCAACCAAATGTCACCGGAAACACCTACTACACCTATAACATCATTGATAATTTTGGCTGTCAATACGACACAACAGTGGCCCTGTTTGTAATCCCAAGACCAACTATTTTTCAAGACACTTTGATTTGTGCAAATAGTTTTCAAGTAACTGGAACAACAGCTCATAATGGTGGTGTTTGGAGTAGTAATAGTCCTTACATTACTTTTTCCAATCCAAATATTCTCAATCCGAACATACAAACCGGTGCCGCAGGACTTTTTGAAATGCGTTTTATTGATAATACTTGTAAGGACACTTTGTATGCAGACATTGAATTTCCTCCCGTAATTGGTGTAAGCACTAATGACACAGTGGTTTGTTTGGGTGCAAGTGCTAATTTGGTTGCATACCCAACTGTTTTTTCCACCCTACAAGAAGGATATTCAAGTCCAACAAGTTTTAGTTGGAACACAGGCGCACAAGGACCTGTTTTCCAAACGAGCCAAGCGGGCACTTACACTGTCTCCTATTCAAATATTTGCTACACAGCAACAGCGGAAGCTACACTAATCAACAAACCTTGTGATATTTCTGTGCCGAATGTGATTTCACTTTCTTCAGAGGTTGGAAACCAATTCTTTTTTGTGAATAGTACTGGCGTTGAAACCTTTAGATGTATTATTGTGAACCGTTGGGGCAACTTAATTTATGAATATACCGACCCTTCCGCATCGTGGGACGGAAAAACCATGAATGGAAATCTTGTCACCGAAGGAACCTATTTTTACAAGATTACTGGCACGTTCGAAGGTGGTCAAGCATTTGAAAAAGATGGATTTGTGGTGGTGGTTTATTAACCTAACCGCAAAAAAATCCTATTCGACAAGCTTATTTCGGCTCCGCTCATTTTGACAAACTCACTGCATTGAACTCAATAAATAGCAAGGCATCGCCCTTCGGCTCCACTCAGGGCATCGCTTTCTCCGCCACGGCGGATTTCAGTTCTTAATTTTTCGCTTGCCTAACCCACTCCCTATCTCTTCCATACAAATCCGCATAGAAAATCAAGCCTTTGGATGTGGCAACAACCGTTTGGTATTCCACAAAAATTGGAACTGGATTCTTTAGCGACAAATGTGTATTGCGTTTTAAACTGAATAAACTGTCAATTTTTTCTACGGAATACGGTTCATTCCTACCAATACTATCCCTTAAAAGCAATTCTTTGGCAAGTTCCACAGGATTTTCGCAACGCATACAACCGTGAGAATAGCTTCGGAAGTCGGTGTTGAAATAACGTTTTTGTGGCGTATCGTGTACATAAACACTATGATCGTTGAGGAATTCAAATTTCACAATTCCCAAACTATTTCCACTACCGGGCTGTTGAACGACGCGATAAGGAAAACCACGAACACCGTTCCAATTCACTGAACTTGCGTCAATTTCTTTTCCGTCAGCGTAAAGTTTCATGTTGTTGCGGCGCAGGTAATTTGGATCACGACGTAAATCGGGCAACATTTCCTTTGAGGTGATAGAATACGGCACAGACCACGTTGGAAAAAGCACCACTTTGTAGATTTGAGAAGTGAGTTCAGGTGTAGGTGTGCTTGTTTTTCCCACGACAATTTTATGACTTCGAAGAACCGTATCACTTTGAACAAAGTAAAGCATAAACTCGGGTAGATTTATCCTTACAAATTTTGTCGGACGCGCACTTTGCTGACGAATTTTTTCCATTGCAAAGGTTGCTCTAAGAACTTTGTCCAAGTTACTTTCATTCAAGGCGCGAACGGTATTTCGTCCTAATTTTCCGTCAGGAAACAAGCCATTTTGTTCTTGATAACTCAGCAAGACCTTTCGAAAAGTTGAAGAATCTGCGTCGGTTGTAAGAAAATTCTTTTTCACCAAAACTTCCCTTGCTTTTTGCATTGCACCAACACTGTCATCTTTTTCCGTTTTAAGTTGAAAGGAAGTGGAATCTAGTCCGTAAGTTTTACAAAATTGATAGGTGTGTTTTGCGAGAAATTGATAAGATGAATCCTTAGGACCTGTTTGAAAAACCATTTCGTTAAAAGGCATTTCTTTCAAGTAATTAATGCGTTCGTTGAAAGCAATTACATCAAGTGGTTTTCGTGGCTTAAATTTTTTTTGTTCAAAATCGTAAGCGCCTTTTCTCACATCTTCCAACAGAATTCCCAGCTGCAACATCATCCATACCTCGTCTTCCATAGGAAATAAATTTGTCAAATTTTCTTGTACTCTTTTACCCGGAACACCATACCACAAAGTTCTTGATAATTCTTGTTTGCATAATTTTCCAAGTCGAGTGTAAGCGGTATCTCTTGCAAAAATGGGTTGGTAATTTCTGATTTTATAAAGTTCCTGCAACCAAACACGTTCTTCTTTTTCACATCCAATATCTTCCAAAAATGAATCATCGAGGATGCGACGGAGTTTTTCAGAATCGGATAAATCGATGCTATTGAGAAAGTCTTTATTGATTTTCTTATTCTCGTTTCCAGCACAAGCAAACAACAAAAAAAGTAGGAGGAAGATTGAAACAATTTTCATAGATGAAGGTATAAATGAACTTTAATGTAAACGTTACTTTTCTGACAATTTGATTTATCTGAGAATTAACGAAAACGAAAGTAGATAAAAACGAATTAAGTCTATGAATCCTTTAATAATCATAATTGCAGTCACCGTTGGGATATATTTTCTGACAGAAAGAAACGAGGAACTCAAAGATAAGATGTTGTTTTCGCCGTATCTCATTAAGAATAGGGGGCAATATCACCGTTTAATTAGCTCTATTTTTATTCACGCTGATTTGATGCACCTTGCGTTTAACATGATGTCTTTATTCTTTTTGGGAGAGGTGATTTTAAACGAATTTATTTTCTCTTATGGTATCGAAAAAGGAAGCGTCATTTTCGTTGTGCTTTACCTTGTTGGCGGATTGTTTGCGGAATTATGGCCTTATTCGAAGCATCAGGATAATTATATGTACCGAAGTTTGGGAGCGTCCGGTGCCGTTTCAGCAGTGATTTTCGCAGCAATTCTTTGGAGACCTGACATGGAATTAATGATGTTTTTATTACCAATTCCAATTCCCGCCTACCTATTCGGACCAATTTATTTAGCGATTGAATACTACGCCATGAAGCGCGGACAAACCAATATCGGACACGACGCACACATTGGCGGAGCAATTTTCGGGATTTTGTTTGTATTACTTTTGAACCCAAGTAAGGGGACTTTGTTCATTCAACACTTTTTTTAATTATGGCTTTATTTGTCAACAACAACGGAACTATTCTACCTTCTGATGCACCCACAATCCACCCTGGAAATCGCGGGCATTTGTATGGCGACGGTGTGTTTGAAAGCATCCGAATTATGTACGGACGACCTATAAATGTTCAACAACATATTGTGCGTTTACTTGAAGGTGCAAGAGCCATAAAAATGAACGTTCCAAGTTATTTTAACGTTGAATTTTTTCAAAAGCGTATTCAGGAATTGTGCGACCTTTCTGGAATAAAAGAAGGTGGGCGTTGTAGATTATCCTTAGACCGGGCAACAGGTGGAGCCTACCTACCCCAGACAAACGATTGCAATTATTACATTGAAGTTTATCCATACGACGTTAATCATTTCGAACTAAACGCACGTGGATTAAACGTGGATATTTATCAAGAAATTAAACTTCCAAAAAACTTTCTTTCGAATTATAAAACCAAAGCGGGTTTGACTTATGTAATGGCAGCAATTTCGGCGCAAGAAAAAAAGTTGGACGATTTGTTTTTGGTTTCAGATAGAGGTTCAATTCTGGAAAGTTCGAGCTGTAATATGTTCATCGTAAGTAATGGCGTACTTTACACACCTGGACTGGACGAAGGATGTTTGGCGGGAACAATGCGTATGCAAATCATCAACTTAGCAATCGCCTCGGGAATTAAAGTTTACGAATGTTCTATCCTTCCTCAAAACTTGTTGGCAGCAGACGAAATATTCCTAACCAATGCCATACGTGGAATAAACTGGATTGGAAGTTTCCGAACGAAGCAGTTTACCAACGTTATGGCGCGAAGGTTAGTGGTTCAACTTAATGATTTTTGGGAAAAAGAACTGGGGATTTAATCCTTTCCAATGTACTGAAACAACTCCTGTTTGGTCGCGTCTTGGCTAAATTTCCCTGAAAAGTAGCTTGTTACGGTAGCAGAGGTTTCATCCTTAATACCTCGTGAGGAAACGCATAAATGTTTAGCGTCAATAATCACGGCAACATCTTCCGTTCCCAAAACGCGTTTTAATTCTTCACCAATCTGAACGGTGAGTCTTTCCTGCACTTGCGGACGTTTAGCGAAATATTGAACAATTCGATTGAGTTTTGAAAGGCCAATCACTGCACCGTTTGAAATGTACGCAACGTGGGCTTTACCCATAATCGGAACGAAGTGATGTTCGCAATTGCTGTAGAACGAAATATTTTTTTCCACCAACATTTCATTGTATTGGTACTTGTTTTCGAAAAGTGCAATTTTAGGTTTGTTGTCAGGATTGAGACCCGAAAAAATTTCCTTCACATACATTTTAGCTACGCGGTAGGGAGTTCCTTTCAAACTATCATCGTTTCGGTCAAGACCGAGAATATCCATAATGGCAGCAAAATGATCTGCAATTTCATCGATTTTTTGCTCGTCAGATTTATCGAAAGCGTCGGCGCGCATTGGAGTATCAATTGAGGTAAGCACGTGTTCGTCGCCAAGTTGATCATGCCATTCGGCAGTTTGAGATGTTTTCATGTTGTTTTGAATAAGGTTGTAAAAGCTATAAACGAACAAATGAAATATTTTGTTTAACTATTTTATGTTAAATATTAAACAAAGTGTGATTGTTATCTAAAAAAGTACCCCTCGATAAACCTATTTCTTGTACGTCCATCGTTGTAGGTTAGTGTAACAGAAATCTTAGTGCTTTCGGGTAAAGAAAGAATTTTTGCTTTTTGAGAATCAGATATTTTCGCGCCTCGAATTTTCAAATTTTCTCCGTTGAAAGTAAGATTAACTTCCAGGATTTGAAGGTTTTGTTTCAATTCAGGGTTGTCCAACAGAATTGAGAAATCAAGACTTGCTGTATCAAGAACTTCACCCGAGGCAACCTTTCCCCACATTAGAATTTTGCGTGGAGCGGGTTTAATTTGAACTTCAAATTTGTCAATGATGACTTTTTCTCTTTCGTCGGTAACAGGATTTTGTTCATACCTAACTATCCACAACATTGCTTTAGTCCGCGTAACCGTATCCAGCGTATTGATTTGAAAAGTTTGAAAATTGTCCGCATTTTGAACATCAAAAGCACCATCAAGATTTATAGGAAAACCGTTTTTGGTAAAGAATATATTTTGAAAATCAGCATAAAGAACACTATCCTTTTTTCCGTTAAAAAGGTATTCATGTTCAATTTGACCAAATGAAAACAGCGAAAAAAAGCACGCGAAAATCAAGATTGCTTTCAAGCCCCACAAGGAATTTTATTAATTCTATTTTGATGACGACCTCCTTCAAATACATTAGAAAGAAAAGCTTCAACGATTTTTTCTGCTTCTTCAAATGATAAGTAACGAGCTGGAAGCGCAAGAATATTTGCGCTGTTGTGTTGTCGAGCAAGTGCAGCGATTTCAGGCATCCAACACAAAGCACTACGGATTCCCGAATGTTTATTGGCAGTCATGTTAATTCCGTTTCCTGAACCACATATAACAATTCCAAGTACATTTTCATTTTGTTCCACATAATCCGCTACTGGATGTCCAAAATCTGGGTAATCAATGCTTTCCTCCGAATAACACCCTTTATCAATTAACTGATAACCCTGTGTACTCAACCATTCGATGAGGTGTTGTTTGAGTTGAAAACCTGCGTGGTCGGAGCCAATGGGAATAATTTTAGAAAGCATAATTTTTAGGTTTAATTGTATTATAGTTCAATCCCAACCGGACAATGGTCGGAACCTAGAATTTCATTGAGGATAAACGCACTTTTCACCTGTGGTAAAAATGATTCCGAAACAAGGAAATAATCAATTCTCCAGCCGATGTTTTTTTGTCTTGCACCCGCACGGTAACTCCACCAACTGTATTTCACCTCATCGTTGTTAAGGGAACGGAAAGTGTCAACGAAACCAGCGGATGTGTAATTGTCCATTCCGTCAATTTCTTGTTGCATATAGCCCGCTGATTTATTGTAGTTTTCTTTAGGGCGTGCAAGGTCAATTGCTTTGTGTGCCACATTAAAGTCACCACACACAATTACGGGTTTTTTGGATTCAAGTTCTTTTAAAAAGTTGAGAAAATCCTTATCCCACTGTTGGCGGTAATCCAAGCGCAACAATTCACTTCCAGAGTTGGGAACATAAACGCAAACCAAAAAATAATTTTCAAATTCAGCGGCTACAACTCTTCCTTCCTGGTCGTGCTCTTCGATTCCAATTCCGTAAGTCACACTGAGTGGTTGGGTTTTAGTTAGAATTGCGGTTCCTGAATAGCCTTTACGTTGTGCTTCGTTGGCAAAAACGTGGTAATCAGTGCCAATACAAACATCTTTTACTTGTTCAACGGTTGCTTTCGTTTCTTGCAAACACAAAATATCGGCTTGCATGGTGTCTAAATCTTGGAAAAACGTTTTACCTGCAACTGCACGGATACCATTTACATTAAAGGAAATTATACGCATGGTTAGGCTGTTTCTTCGCTTTTACATTGTTCTTCTGGTCGTGCACCGCATAAACCGCAAACAGCACCTTCTTCTTGCAAAAGTGGATTGTTACTTGCACAAGTTCCAGCAAATTTTCCGTCTTTTTTTGCCCAAATTTTAATGGCAATTCCGGCAAAAGCTAAAGCCAAAAGTCCAATGGTGAGGAGGATGAGTTCCATTTTGTAAATTTTGACAAAGGTAGGTCGTTTCTTTGAACTGAGGTTTTACTTGAAAACAAGTTTGCCCTTGCCGTATTCATTTTTTAACAGAATGTTTGGAACACCAAAACACCAAATATCCGCGCTTCCACTTACTTCTGCCTTCAATTTCGGTGTTTGTGCGTTCAAAAAAGAAATAACAGAAGATTTGGAAAGCACATTAATGGAATCACTTACAACCAATTGACGTGTGTTGAAAAAACCGTTTCCGTCCATGTCTAGCTGAATTGAGTTGAGGTTTCCTTTCAAGGTTATATCGCCCCAACCGTGAGGATTTTCAATATTCATACTATTTCCGTTCACCCTCAAATTAATACTTCCTGCTCCATCTTGAAGAGTAATTTTAAACTGATTGAATTCCATAATATCGTTAGAAATCAGCGAATCCGTTCCACGAAAATAGATTTCGCTAAGAGTCTTGTAATGCAATTCAATATTGATTTGTCCATTTTTGTAACGCAAAAATCTACATCTATTTTTATTCTCAAGCACCAAAAAATCGTTTTTTTCGGTAATTTCAATCAACTTCAACAGATTCTCACCGCCTTTAATCACCGCTTTGCAAACGGTATCTTTCACCAGCCTTACTGCTAAATGTTCAAAAACTTCAAGTCGTGAAAAATCATTTACGAAAACCTCTCTTTCACTTGTTTTTCCACTTGATTTCCAACAAGTTCTATCTTCTGCTTTTTTACACGAAACAAAAGAAGCTATTGTAAGAAAAATCAAAATTGTTCTCAACGTCTTTTAGTTTTGAAAGTGTAACCAATGCCATATTCGAAATAATCGGCGCGTGCAAAATGAGTTTTCAAGTTCATACTTAGTAGCAAACCGTTGTCAAATTGGTACCTGCAACCTAGCCGATGATAAACAGGCGTATTTGTTTTGTAAACATCCCTAATGTAAGCGCCCATTCCAAGAACAAAATGAAAACGATCAAAAGGAATCAAGTAGCCCGTGTAAATGCCAAGCTGTATGATGCTGAATTGCGATTTTTCAACCAAAGGTTCATAATTTTTGATTTCTTGATTGGAAATTATATCCAAACTTGTTTCTAATCCGCCTCGTTGTTTGAAGAAATTGCGTGCAAAAAAAGAACTTGAAACCACCAATGATTTCCCTCCACCTACAGGCATTGATTCTTTTAGTGACAAAAAACCACTCACTCCAAACTGCCATTTCTTAAATTGCTGGTGTGTTAGTCCCCTATTTTTTGCTTCAATTTCAGATGAAATTCGTTTAACATAGCCAACCGACAAGTATGGTAAGTTAATCCCATAATTTGGAACTTTAAAAGAACCGTTACTAAAATGCGTCAAATCCAATCCGATCGTGATTCCGTGAGATTTAAAACGATAAATACCTTTTACACCAAGGCAAATCATAGCGTTCAACTTAGAACTTATGGCATTGGATTTCGGGTTTAAGAGTGGATCATAGGTTTTTCCCGCGTATCCACCACCAACCGAAAACTTCCAGTTTAACTCAAATTTATTGTACTGAATTAGAGGTAATTCTGCAAAACCATAAAATCCCATATAACGACCAAGAAGTTCGTTATTTCCAACTGACCCAACAAAGAGTGTTGCACCAACAGTTGGAAAGCGGTAGGCATTGTGCCATTGTTTTTCACCTCGGGTTCGGAGATAGTAGGAAAGTTCAACCGCTTTCGCCGTGGAATTTGGTAAATGAGCCATAACACCCCGATGTGCGGCTAAAAATCCCAATTTTTGTCGAACCTCAAAACCGTGTTCGTAAGCTGTTTGGGAGAAAATATTGGTAAAAAAACAAATGATTAAAACGCCGTTTAAGAGCCATTTAAATGATCTGATTTTGTATGAATTGAGAGGTGAGACCATTTTTTACTTTTACAATTCATTCATCGTCTCCCAAATCACTTTTTCCACCTTTTTATTGGCTGAACTAAAGTTGATTCCAATGAGGTGAAGGGGTTGTTGGGTTGAGGCATATTGTTCCAAATAACCTCGACTTTTGATTTGTTCGATGGCTTCTTCTGCTGTTCTATCCAGTTTAAATTCAAGGCAGTATATGTTGTTTTGAAAATGAATCACAACATCAGCACGACCGTTTTTAGTATGGACTTCGCTTTGAATGTAAACGCCCAACAAACTGAATAATAGATGCACAATAGCGTGGTAAAAGTGTTCGTTTTCTTTTTGCCACAAGTCATACGGGATTTGTGCAAAGGCAAGGTTTAAACTTCTCTGAAAATCTTCACTGTTTTTAGCCTGAAAAGCGTAAAGTATTTCGTCTAAAATTCCACTTGGCGAATAGGCTTGTGATTGAATGTACTCATCAGCAAGACCACGATAATAAGATTCACGCACTTCTTGATTCGGAAAATCGAGAAATACATTATTCATAAAGCCTGCTTTTTCCTTGATCGTCAGGTATCCTGTTTGATACAAAACGGGAATCAGTCGCAAGCGTTCGATGTCAAAATTTTTAAGTTCGTCGGGGTTGACAGATATATTTTCGAGTTGGTAAAACTTTTCCTCCCGACTTTTTTTCATCAAGAAAGTTGGCGTTCCTGTAGAATACCAAAAATTCCGAAAATCACCTCCCACAGCAAAGAAATTGAGAATGGAAAACGGATTGTAAAGCGTTGTGGCGTTAGGGTAAAAGCAATAACCATTGTACCAACGACGCACTTCTTCTCTTCCGTAAAGCTCTAGTTCTTCC
>Ga0169931_10005812_pt1 | contig 18751 bp, 10 predicted proteins | sample Kivu_15m_20L_FD_129675 | JGI IMG/M metagenome (GOLD analysis project Ga0169931, IMG submission 129675) | Freshwater microbial communities from Lake Kivu, Western Province, Rwanda to study Microbial Dark Matter (Phase II) - Kivu_15m_20L... | ecosystem: Environmental > Aquatic > Freshwater > Lake... | reverse complement strand
CTCTACTGCAGCCTGCTAAATATTTAGCACCGGTATCCTGTATTTTTTGATTCCAATTATTTTTTTTCAATTCTTCTACTACCTGCTGCCATCTAAGGTGTCTTATGAATCAGTTAAATGATAAATTATGACCGGACCGGAAGCAAAAGAGCTCCTAAAAAAATATAGCCAGGGCAATTGTACCCCGGATGAAAAAGCTTTGGTGGAGCGTTGGTATCTGTCGGAGTCATCCAAACAAAACATACCCGAGGGGCAAGATGATTTTAGTTCCGAAAAAATTGAAATGTGGTATGAGATTAATGAGTTGAGCGGGATTGCGAATAAAAGCAGAATGCCAAAAATCATTCTTTGGGGAACCTCAATCGCAGCCGCAATTCTCATCATCATCAGTATTGGAAGCAACTTCTTCCCGGAAAAAGAAATTAAATTAGTTGAGAAAGAAATAGCGCCTTCGATTTACGATAAAAATCCCGGGGGGAACAAAGCCGTTTTAACTCTTGCTGATGGTACTAAGATTTTACTTGACGATGCCAATAATGGGACGATTGCCGAACAGGGAGGAATACAAATAAGCAAGGCGGCCGACGGATCTATTATTTATGCTATGCCGGAAATTGCAGAAAACAGTTCCGGCAATATTCTGTTTAATACGATTGAAACCCCTAAAGGAGGGAAATATCAAATCATCCTTCCGGATGGCTCAAAAGTATGGTTAAACTCGGTTTCTTCCCTTCGCTTTCCTGCGATTTTTAATGGGAAGGAACGAAAAGTAGAACTCAGCGGTGAAGCCTATTTTGAGGTTGTCAAAAATACTACCCAACCATTTATTGTAAAAACTCATGACATGAATGTGTTTGTGACGGGAACCCAATTTAATGTAATGGCCTATACCGATGAGAACTATAGTGCTACTACTCTCGTGGAGGGTTCTGTTAATGTAAGTAATCATAATAGCAACATGGTACTTAAACCCGGCGAGCAAGTCGTTGCTAATGAGGGGGCGAACCTCAGAAAGAGAATTACGGATGTTGAACAAAATATAGCCTGGAAAAATGGCTTGTTCCAGTTCAACGATTCAGACATTCGCACGGTAATGAATCAAATCAGCCGGTGGTATGATGTTTCGATAGAGTATCAAGGTGAAATACCCGAAAAGTATTTTGGGGGTTACATTTCCAGAGATTCAAAGCTTTCGCAGGTTTTGAAGATGCTGGAACTGAGCGGAGTTCAATTTAAACTTGAAGAGAATAAACTTATTGTTTTACCTTAAAAAAAACGCATTATGGACCCATAAATAACTTAATCAATGGCCCATTAAAAATCCGGAAACGTTGCAGCGTTCCCGGATACTATAATTAAGGGCTCAAAAACTCACCTAAAGTATTATTCTATTCACCCTAAATCATGCAAAGTTATGCAAATTACTACTTTTTGCAAAAAAGAACCTTTCAGCAAACTGATCAGGCTCTTTCAATCTCATTTAGTCAGATTTATAACATTTTTTTATCCTCAATATTCTCAGGTTTTAGTAACAGCAATAAATCGATCCGAAATTAAAAGGCAAATTATCCTGAAAATGAAATTAACTGCTGCCATATTATTGATCGTATGTTTACAAGTAAGTGCATCAGGATTTGCTCAAAAGATAACGCTATCAAAACAAAATGCCCCTGTTGAGCAAATTTTAAAAGAAATAAAAAAACAAACCGGTTATTTGTTCTTTTATAATCAAGAATGGATTAAGCAAGCAAACGCCGTTACTATTGATGTAAAACAAGCTTCAATCAATGAAGTTTTGGAAATTTGTTTCCAAAATCAACCCGTAAATTATTCCATTGTTGATAAAACGATAATTTTGTCCAAAAAGGACTTTTTATCGCCAAATACTGAAATCACAAATTTCAAAGAAGTTCCTCCCAAGGAAGTAAAGGGTAAAATTACTGATAAAAGTGGCGAAACCCTTCCCGGAGTTAGTGTACGTATAAAAGGGACGACCACCGGTACCACCTCAGACATGAACGGAAATTATACCATTACGGTACCTGAGGACAATTCCATTCTGGTGTTTACCTATATCGGGTATGTAACTAAAGAAGTTGCCGTCAGCAACAGATCAGCAATTAATGTCATCCTTGAAGCTGCCAATACTGCCTTAAATGAGGTTGTGGTGATTGGTTACGGTACATCAAATCTGGCAAACTTAACAGGTTCAATTTCAACGGTAGATGTTGAAAAAGTGATGTCATCTCGTCCGGCTACCAATGTTTCTTCCATGCCTCAGGGTCAGGTTTCTGGGGTATTTATTCATACTAATTCCGGACAGCCGGGGGCAGAAGGCATGAATGTACTGATCAGAGGCCAGGGAAGTATGGGTGATTCTCAGCCACTTGTTATTGTGGATGGGTTTGAATCCTCTATGGATAATATCAATCCATTTGATATCGAAAGTATCAGTGTTCTGAAAGATGCAGCTTCTGCATCCATCTACGGAACCCGAGCGGCGAATGGAGTTATTCTGGTTTCAACAAAACGTGGTAAAGAAGGCCCTATCAAGATAAGGTACAATACTTATTTTGGAAAACAAGATCCCACTGCAGTGCCAGATTTTCTGGGTTCAGCCGAATACGCAGAACTTCATAATGAAGCCCGTGCAAATGCTGGATTATCGCCAACCTTCACCGCAGATGCCATCGCAAAATATCGGGCGGGAAATGACCCGAACTTTCCAAGCACCGACTGGATGAGTGTTCTTTATTCTGGATCCGGTGGCTCTCAGTATCATGGTCTGGATTTTTCTGGAGGCACCGATGCTACGAGATATAACATTTCGATGGGTTATAATGAACAAAACGGCGTGATAAAAGCAGTTGATGCAGAACAATTGAACTTCCGTTTTAATGTGGATAACAAAATCAACAAATGGCTTAATGTCGGTATAAACACAGCATTAAACCGTGCAGTGAATACCCTTCCATTAACCGGCCCTGAACTTACCCGTGGAGGTGTTCTACAACAATTCTATAATTCAGTGACCCACATTCCTCCTACTCAAAAGCTGAAACTTGCGGATGGTTCTTGGTCAGGAGAATATCCTCTAGGAAATTTTGCTGCCTGGATTGATAATGGGAACTTGAGATCAATTAAGGCCAATCAACTGGTTGGTACGATTTTCTCTGACGCAAAAATAATAAAAGGTCTATCCTGGAGAAATAGAGCAAGTGTGGATTACACATTCCGTGAAACTACCAACCATATTTCTCGATTTGTTTACGGTGGTGGACAGGTTTCAGGCCCTTCATCCAATCAAGAGACTGTCGATAGATTTGGAATCATCGACATGGAATCATTAGTTTCTTATGATACCAGATTGGGCAAACACGGGATAAAAAGTCTTGTTGGTGCTTCAACCCGAGGTGAAGACTTTTACTCTACCATGGCCTATCGTCTAGACTTTCCTTCAAATGACCTTACAGCAATAAACGCAGGAGGTACAGCAGGTCTTCTAAACGCAGGGACAAATAGAAGATCAACGCTTGGGTCTTATTTTGCCAGAGTAAATTATGACTACGATGGAAAATATCTGTTCGAAGCAAATATTCGAAGAGACGGTTCTTCAAAATTTGCCAGAGGAAATCGCTGGGGATGGTTCCCTTCGTTCTCTGCAGGCTGGGTGATGAGCGATGAAAAATTTATGAAAGATATTTCATGGCTTAATTTCTTGAAAGTAAGAGCATCCTGGGGCATGCTTGGTAACCATAGGATTGCGGATTTTATGTATCTGCCTTTGATTAGCTTAGGTCAAAATTATGCTTTCGGCGGTGCCAGTGCTACAGGCGCTGCACAAACTATTGCCAACAACCCGGATATTACCTGGGAAACTACTACCGAAAAAAATATTGGCTTTGATATTAAACTGTTAAAAAATAGAATTTCACTAAGCCTTGATGCTTACGACAGGTACACCGATGATATCCTGACTGTCATCCCTGTTTCGGGAACATTTGGCTTACCTGCACCAACCGTCAATTATGGCGCAATGAGCAACAAGGGTATCGAAACTGAAATGAGGTATTCCAAAATAAAGGGTGAATTCCAGTTTGATGTTTCCCTTAATGGTTCTTATAACAATAATAATGTTGAAAAATATTTCAGCAGAGATATCTTCGACGTTGCCGGTGAAGGTGGTGCAATTGTTAGAGAAAAAGGTATTCCATGGAATTCATACATAGGTTATGAATGGATTGGTTATTTTATGACTGATGCAGAAGCCAAAGCGGGTGCTGTACACCATCCAAGCGTGGGTGCCGGAGATTTAAAATTCAAGGATCAGAATGGCGACGGAAAAATTGATGGAAATGATAGGGTTGTGCTTGGCAACACGGTTCCAAAATTTACCTATGGAATGAATCTTGGATTTAGATTTAAAGGCTTTGACTTTTCAACCTTTTTTCACGGTGTAGAAGGTGTTTCCAGGTACTTGAGAGTTCGTGGCTTTATGCCTTTCATGCGTAATGGAAAAGCCCAAAGCATGCACCTTGATCGGATGATTGTACAAAATGGAGCTGTTGTCAAAGAAGGATATTTTCCTAAAACGCTTCTCGAAGGCGGTCCGGGTGGAAAAAATGTGGTTGCCAGCGGATTTACCATACATGATGGATCCTATCTAAGGATGAGAAACATTCAACTTGGATATACTATACCATCTTCATTAACCAAAAAGGCATTCATTTCGCGGGCAAGAGTCTATGTGAGTGGTGAGAATCTTCTAACCTTCACGAAGTTCCCTGATGGCTATGATCCGGAAGCAAATAATACTGCATTCCATGGACATATATTTGGAGGTGCTGCAGGATGGAGCTATCCTCAGGTAAAATTCTATACAGTTGGACTTAACGTAAACTTCTGATTAGTAGAACCATATTTTCAAATTGTTTAAATAGAAATTAAGGTTATGAAATCATCATGATTTATCTAAAACCCGCAGGGAATGATTATCAAATCATGATAGCTTCATCACCATTGAAAAACAAAAAAATATAGAGATGAAAAAAATTAAATATATCTTTTTAGTGATACTGATAGGTTTAGGAATGAGTTCCTGTACAGAGAAGTATCTGGATGCAGTACCAAATGATCAATTAAGTGGTGCCACATTCTGGAAAACCGAGAGCGATATTAACATGGCACTCGCAGGTGCCTATCGAGGTTGGGATAATGGTATGGATGTGGTTATGCGGGATGCAATGACTGATAACGACTACAGCTGGATGGCCGTAACCGGTTATCAACAAGTTGGTAACGGCTCAGTTAACCCCACAACCGTATCCATTGGTAATGGCGGAAGGGTATTCAGCTACGCCCAAATCAGAAAATACAATTCCTTTCTGGAAAATATAGAGGGAATGAGTTTGGATGCTGCTTTGAAAGACAGATTAAAATCTGAAGTTCGATTTTTAAGAGCTTATAATTACTTTCTGAAAGCCATGTTCTTTGGTGACATGCCTCTAATTACCAAAACGACTTCCTCTACAGATTTACCTTCACGCACTCCCGTTGCACAAATCCATGCTTTTATTTTGGACGAACTGGATAAAATCAGTAAGATTCTTCCCGTACAAAATAACATCACCGCAAAAGGTCGTATAACAAGAGGGGCTGCATTGGCATTAAAGGCAAGGTTGGAACTTTATTTGGGTAAATATGCGGATGCGATGGCTTCATCAAAAGCCGTGATTGATATGGGAGTTTATGAGCTATATCCAAATTATGAACAGTTATTCTACCGTCAGAATAAAGCAAATAATAAAGAAGCTATTGCCGAAATTCAGCATATTCTAAATGATTACTCAACTTCTATTCCTTGGCAGAGACTTCCGGCTTGGATGGGTGGATATTCAGAGAATGCGGTTTCCAGAAGTCTTCTGGATGAATACGAGACGATCAATGGCCTGAAAATAACAGAGGACCCAACTTATAACCCTAACAAGCCCTTTGATAACCGTGATCCAAGATTAGCCATGTCAATTGCTTATCCGGGATCAACTTGGTTTGGAAGAATTTATACGGCACTTGACCCTCTGGTTGCCGGCAAATCTAATCCTGATTATTATCTGAATGATGGCTCAAAAGCGGCTCAAATGTCTAAAAAGTACTTAGACCCGGGCATCCAAAACGCTGAACGCCAGAACTTCGATGCACCTATTATGGTCATTAGATTGGCAGAAATGTACTTGACCTATGCGGAAGCAGCGGTTGAAAGCGGACAAAACCTAAGTCAGGGTCTAACTTATTTAAACATGGTGAGAACACGTGCCGGACTAAAAAATGCGACTGCTTTAACGCGTGAACTGGTTAGGCGCGAAAGAAGGATTGAATTGGCGTTTGAAGGTTTACGATACTTCGATATCCAACGCTGGGATATTGGTCCGACTGTAATGAGTGGCCCATTTTTCGGAAGTCGTCTTGGAACGGTCAACTCAACTACAGGTGAGGTTACCTGGGGTTCAGGATATATTCTTGTCGAAAACCGCACTTTTTATCCTCTTAGAAAATATCTTCTACCCATACCTCAATCTGAAATTGATGTAAACAAAAACATGACCCAAAATCCGGGTTATTAATTTTAATAGCTCATTGTAAAACATAGTTATGTGTTTTACAATGAGCTATTTATTTTAAATAAGTATTAAAGTTTACCAGAAAGTATCAGAATAATGGTTCATGTTCCAATAGATTTTTTAACTTTCTTTCAAAAGCAATAATCATGAATAATATTCCGGTTTACCCATGCAGACTACCTCTGCCTATCAGTTTATTTCTTCGCTGTTGGTATATCCGGAAAAAACTACCTAATTAGACAACATAATGGAAAGATCAACCTTCTTGAAAACACTTGCAGGTGCAAGCGTAACTACCCTCGGACTTAGCTCATTTGCTGACCCAGATTTCACCAAGTCTGTAAACCCAGACGTTTTACCCCCACACCTTAGTGGGCCCACTCCTGATTTCAACAAAATTAGAGACGACTTTCCAAGAGTAAAACAGGAAGTGTACATGGATAATGCCTCTACACATCCAATCAATATTTATACAGCTGCTGCGCTTCATCGTTATGCCGAGTGGGCCAAAAATGAAGTTGGAGAGCCTTGGTGGCCTCTTTATTCGGATACCAGACAGGAGTGTAAAGACAGTTTTGCTAAATTAATTAATGCAGATAAAGATGAGATATCCTTTGCGAGGACTACCGTTGAGGCTGAAAATAATATCTTGAATGGCATGGATTTCAGAGGTGGGAATGTTGTAACCACTGATCTTCATTATTCTGCCAGCCTTTACAGCTATAAAATGCGTGAGCAACGTGATGGCTTGAAAGTAAAGATTATTAAACACAACGATTGGCGCTTTGACGTGAAAGACTTTGAAAGCGTTATTGACAAAAACACAAAACTTGTCGCTATCACACTTGTTTCCAATGTTAATGGTTTTTTAGTTAAGGATGTTAAAGCCATCAGTGATCTGGCTCATGCCAATGGTGCGGTTCTTTATGTCGATTTCATACAAGGGGTAGGTGCTGTTCCGGTTGATGTCAAAGCAATGGGAATCGATCTTGCTGCTTGTTCAACATTCAAATGGCTAATGGGAAGTAAAGGATTTGGCTTCATGTATGTTCGTAAAGATTTACAGGACACGGTAGTTCGTACCACGCATCACAATGGAGGAATCAGCTACAATTATGCACCCTGGACCGATAAAATTGACCCTTCGAAACCTGAAATCAATTTTACACCGGCTAAGGGTCCGGGAATTTATGAGGTGAGCTACCCATCCTATGAAGGGGTCTCCTGCGCCATTGCTTCCCTAAAATATATACATGTTTTAGGGGTAGACAATATCCGTAATTATGTTCGAACCTTAACGGATCGACTAGCCATGGAAATGCCGAAAATAGGCTATAAAACGATTACACCCGAGGGGAATGAAAGTCCGATCATTGTATTTATTGCTAAAGATCCTGATGAAACCATGCGCAGGTTAAGAGCGGCTAAAATCCATGTAGCCATGCGGTTTGGAAATAAACTTAGGATTTCACCCTCAATCTACAATAACCAGGCTGATATTGACAAGTTAATTCATACGCTTTCTTAAGGCAAAATTATAAGGAGGGTAGGTCTAAGCCTCCTTATAATTTTGGATTTAATCATAATAATCACTAAAATTAAATCGCAGGTCAATAATAGTTCATTTATAGTCCTCTTTTGATAACATCATGAAAAATATTGACAGACGAGAATTCTTAACCGGTCTTGCTATCGCAGGAGCAGGTCTGGCTTCAATGAGTCCGAATCTGGTGTTTGCTGATAATCAATCAAGAAAAATGATTAGAATCGGAATAATCGGGCTGGATACTTCCCAGGTTACGATGATTATAAGTCATATCAACAATATACCCGGTCCGGGATACGATGTGGTACAACCCATTTGGGATACTTCATTTGAAGGATTCAAAGTTACCGCTGCCTTTCCCTACGGCAGTAAGAAAATAGAATCGAGTATTAAACAAATTCCGACCTATGTACAAAAAATGACCGAGAACGGAGTTGAGCTCGTAGACTCCATTCAAACCCTACTCTCAAAAGTCGACGCCGTCATGTTAATGACCTTCGATGGACATCCACGAGTTGAACAGGCAATGCAGGTTATTAAAGCCAGAAAGCCCTTATTTATCAATAAACCATTTGCAGCCTCTTTAAAGGACGTTATAACCATTATGGATGCTGCAAAAGAATACAATTGTCCGATTTTTTCTTCTTCACCAACCCGGTATCTGAAAGGTGCTCAAGCCGCCCGAAATGGCGATATTGGCGAAATAATGGGAGCTGACTCTTATAGTGGTTGTCCTCTGGAACCTACACACCCTGACTTTTACTGGTATGGAATTCATGGTATTGAAATATTATTCACTATTATGGGGAAAGATTGCCAAACCGTTCAACGCAAACACAGTCCAAATACAGACCATGTCGTCGGTACCTGGGATAATGAACGAATTGGAACCTATCGGGGAATCCGAAAAGGTAAAGTTACCCACAGCGGAATTGCTTACGGTTTAAATGAAATCCTGCCTGCAGGCTCATTCAATGATGTTGGCCACCGCCCACTGGTTATTGAAATGCTGAAATTCTTCAAAACAGGCGTTAGCCCGGTCAGCACCGAAGAAACGCTGGCAATTCATGTATTTATGGAAGCAGCAGATGAAAGCAAGAGGCAGGGTGGCAAAGTGATAAATATGCAGGATATTTTAACTCAAGCAAGATCATAATTTATTGATTAATATCATTTTAACAGAAACCTTTACCATTAAGCATCTATTTTTTTATACAATTCGTTAAATCCAATGAAAGCAAAAATCTTTTTCCTGAGCAGCTTTATCGTATTCAATTTAATCCTTGCATCCTGTAAAAATGATGCTATTGAAGTCACTGTATCTGAAGGTACAAACATGGCTGCTGCATTATCACCTGACAAAACCACATTGGCTATTTCCTTGCAGGGTACAATTTGGACCATTCCTGTAGAAGGTGGAAAAGCCAAAAATGTGACTGATGAGATGGGTGATTCTCAGGAACCGGATTGGTCGCCGGATGGGGAAAAAATTGTATTTCATTCATATCGGGATGGTACTTACCATATTTGGACGATTAACAAAGACGGCTCAAATTTGACTCAATTGACATCCGGAATATCTGATAATAGAGAACCGGATTGGTCGCCGGATGGAAAATCCATCGTATTTTCTTCCGACAGAACCGGGAACTATGATATCTGGCAAATTGATCTTTCAAGTAAAGAGCTTAAGCAGCTTACGAGCGATCAGGCCAATGATTCTAACCCTGCCTATTCAAATAGTGGCACGAAAATAGCCTTTGTTTCACAAAGGACTGAATCAGGTATTTATATTCTTGAAAACGGAATCGAGAAACTGGTAGTTCCTGAAGCTATGCGTATTGCCGCACCTTCCTGGAGTACCGATGACCGTATGCTAAGCTATGTAGCATTCACAGGTAAATCCATGCTTTTTGATGATAAAAATACAAGTTATATGTATTTGGCCAATCTAAATGATGGTAGCACCCAACAAATTTCAAGTGGGGATGAGGACCTCTTTCCTTTCCGCATCAACTGGGTATCGAGCAATAAACTGATTTATACGGCAGATGGCCTGATCAGAAAAAGAGTAATCGGCCAATCCGGCGTTGAAACTATCCCTTTTGAAGCCACCTTCTCACTTACCCGTAAACCTTATGAGAGAAAAAAATATGATTTTGACACTACGGAAGATCATAAAGTGCTGGGCATTACAAGTCCGGTAGTATCACCTGATGGAAAGAAAGTAGCCTTCGCTGCCAAGGGTGATATATTTATTCAGGAAGTCAATGGGAAACTCATCCAATTAACAAACGATTCATTTGTAGATTTAGAACCCGATTGGTCGCCGGACGGCCAAACTATTGCCTATATTTCCGACCGGGGTGGTCTTATGAATGTTTGGCTCCATGACCTCAAAACAAATCAAAGCCGCCTACTTTCCAAGCAAATTATAGAAGATACATCTTACCCTAGCTGGTCGCCTGATGGGAAGCAAATCGCATTCTATTCCCAGAATTACATGAAAAAATGGGGCTTTGGGATCCTGCACATTGCTGAAGTGACTACAGGGGAAATCAGGGTTGCGAATAAATCGGTGTGGGTACCAAGCAAACCTTCCTGGTCAGCAGATGGAAAGACCGTGGCCATGATGGCACTTAAACCTCATTCTACACGCTTCCGTGAGGGATTTAATTACTTCATGATGGTATCGCTGGAAAAAGATACAGCCACCCTGGTTTCTCCCGATCCTGAGAAGGCGCTGGGTATGCGTATTCAAAATGGGCCGGCCTGGTCCCCGGATGGAAAAACAATTGCCTACACAAAAAATGGAACCCTTTGGATTGTTCCGGTAAATAGCAAGGGTGAAATTGCTGGAAAAGAGAAAAAATTAACTGATGAACTTGCTGAAAAGTTGAGTTGGACCAAGGATTCTAAAAGCATTGTATTTATGGCTACGGATCAGCTGAAACAGATTGATATAGCCAGTGGCTCCATAAAAGAAATAGCCATTGACCTTAAATGGAAAACTCAGATTCCTACCGAAGAATATATCATTTATGCCGGCAAGGTGTTTAATGGTAAAGACAGTACTTACCTGGTGAATATGGATATTTATGTTAAGGGACACCGTATACAGGATATTAAACCACATCAGGATCATAAACCGGGGACAAAAATAATCGATGCCTCGGATAAGGTTGTCATGCCCGGACTATTTGAGATGCATTCTCATCAAAGTTCAAATGTTGGTGAAAAACTGGGGAAAATCTGGTTATCGTATGGCATCACCTCCGTCAGAGAGCCGGGAGCAGACCCCTATGAAGCACTGGAGCGTAAAGAATCCTGGGAAAGTGGAGCTCGTCCGGGACCACGCCTATTCTTTACCGGTGGCTTGACGGATGGTACGCGAATTGCTTACGGACTGGCAAATAGTGTAACTGAACCCAATCATATCCGTATGGAATTGGAAAGGGCAAAGAAACTTGGTTACAGCTTGATCAAGACCTATGTCAGGATGCCTGATTCCATTCAGAAAGAACTTACAGAAGGTGCTCACAAAATGGGAATTCCGCTTTCATCTCATGAACTTTATCCGGCTACTAAATACAATGTAGATGCAATTGAACATTTATCAGGAACCAGCAGAAGGGGCTATTCATTGCTGCTGGATGCAAATTTTCGAAGCTACCAGGATGTTGTGCAATTGATTGCCAAATCCGGAATAAATATCACTCCAACTGCCTGCCTTAGAACAGGATATTTCAGACTGGCAAAACAGTATGACGAATTATTAAATGATGACCGGAACAGGAAATTTCTTGCTCCGGAATTTTTGAAGGGCCTTTATGAACAGGCCAACAAATTTGATTCGTTGAGAACGCCGAGAGCTGACGCCAATTATAGAGCATTGTTAAAAACAATCAAAATTATCTCTGATGCCGGCGGGAATATTACTGCGGGAACTGATGCCCCATTTGCTCCTTTTGGTAGCAGCCTTCATTCTGAGCTTTGGACCTATGTTGATGCCGGTCTATCGCCATTTAAGGCTCTGCAAACAGCAACAGTTAAAGCGGCTAAATCAGTAGGGGTTGAGAAGGATCTGGGGAGTATTGAGGTAGGTAAACTGGCTGACCTAGTAATCGTCGATGGAGATCCATTAAAAAGAATTCAGGATGCCATGAAGGTTAAGACCACCATTAAAAATGGAAAAGTACACCCTATCGCAAAACTCTTACAGTAGGATTAATCATCATTTACAGGCAATACATCAAGCTATGATCCCAAAAAAAATAAAACTCATCGCTATTGGACTATTGATATCTACCGCTATCCAAGCCCAAAACATCACCATCAGCCGACAGGAAATGATAGAACTTACTCCAAAATGGACTGGTGAACGTTTTCCTGACGGAAGACCAAAAGTTTCCGACGACCTACTCAGACGGATGAAAAGAGTGCCACTTGAACAGGCCTGGGGGGTTCTTAAAGCCGCAGGTTATGTGCATCAATATGAAGGCAACTGGAAAAATATCCGATCCGGAGAAGTGTTGGTTGGGCGAGCACTCACCGCTCAGTATATGCCTCTCAGACCTGAGGTTAGAGAACATCTTGAAAAAGAAGCTAAGACCGAAGGGAGGGTTGGCGACATGGTTTCATGGCCAATCGACCTCTTGAGTAAGGGTGATGTTTATGTAGCGGATTCTTATGGTAAGGTAGTAGATGGCCCAATCATTGGCAGCAATCTTGGAACAGCAATTCTGTCCAAATCAGGTAATGGTGTGGTTTTTAACGGTACCGTCAGAGATTTGAGGGATCTTGAGGCCATGCCGGGCTTTACCTCATTCATCCGAGGGGATCATCCCTCCCATCAGACAGAAATGATGCTCAAAGGCATCAATGTGGCCATCAGAATCGGTCAGGTAACGGTTCTGCCGGGAGATGTAATTTTAGGTTATCTGGATGGGGTTGCCTTCATTCCGCCACACCTGGCCGAAAAAGTAGTGAAAGTCGGAGAACTGGTCCTGGTCAGAGATGAATTTGGTCAAATCAGACTGAAAGAAGGTAAATACAGCTCCGGACAAATTGACAACAGATGGACCCCGGAAATTGAAGCTGACTTTGCCAAATGGATCAATGCTAACCCCGGTAAACTACCTTATACCCAGGCAGAAATGCAGGAACTATTGAAGGAAAGGACTTGGTAGATTGGATTTTTTTGTTGAATTTCATTCAATAAAAAATATTCGACCCCAGTCAAGCAATGAATAGAAAAAAATTTTTAACATCCGCTTCCATACTGGCATTAGCTTCTATTCCAGGAAGCAAGCTGATTTCTGAAACACTCAAAAAACCTTCAAAGGAACTTCCTTTAATTGATACCCACCAGCATCTTGCCGATTTGGTTCGATTTGGAAAAGGCTGGACATCGCCTCCGGTACCCGGTAATTATGATATGAAGGCCTACATGGAAGCCACCAGAAATGTGAACATGGTGAAGGCTGTTTACATGGAAGTCGCAGTACCGGTCGCCAGACGTCATGAAGAAGCTTTGTATGCGATTGAAATGTGTAAAGACAAATCTAATCCAACTGTTGGCGCAGTAATCAGTGCTGATCTGCTAAGTCCTGATTTTGAAAAGTACATCTCCCAGTTTAAAGGCTCCGAATACATAAAAGGAATCCGTTATGGATTCAGATCTACTGAATCAATGAAAGATCCCCTGTTGATAAAAAACGTAGAAGTCCTTGGTAAATTAAATATGAGCCTGGATTTCACCATTTCACCCGCCTGGCTACTTCCGGTTGCGGAGCTGATAAAGGCTTGTCCCGGAACAAGGTTTCTGGTAAACCACTGCGGTAATGTGGATCCAAGAGCTTTTCTAGACCCTTCAAAAATTACCGGCAAACCTAACCACGACGCGAATGAATGGATTGCTGCCATGAAAACGGTGGCAGAAAATAAAAATGTCGTTTGTAAAATTTCAGGAATTATTTCAGTCAGCTCCGGCTATCCTAAATCTGCAGAAACGCTCGCTCCTGGAATTAACCATTGCCTTGATATTTTTGGACCAAACCGGGTCATGTTTGCAAGCGACTGGCCCTGGTGTTTAAAAAGTAACTCCCTCGAAGAATGGGTGGTGATACTGAAAGAAATTGTCAAAAACCGACCTTATAAAGAACAAAAGAAATTGTTCCACGATAATGCTATTAAGTTCTATTCGATCTAATTCTCACCAAAACAAATAATATTGCATGATCCCTTCCTTATCCCACAGAAAAAACAGCCTGGCAATACTTTCTTGCCTGACAATAGCATTATCCTTCAATTCCTGCCGAAATGATCTGAACAATAAAGAATGGGATGTCTATGCAGGCGGAAAGGAAAGGCAAGCTTATTCACCGCTCAATCAAATTGACACTAACAATGTTCGGGAACTCAAGATGGCATGGGTCTACCATACCAAAGACGCTGATAAATCAAGTCAGATCCAAACAAACCCGCTGATTATTGATGGTGTTCTTTATGGTACTTCCCCTCAGTTAAAATTATTTGCTATTGAGGCAGCTACCGGTAAGGAAATTTGGATTTTTGATCCGGCCCCCACCATGCTCACCGACAATGCAGGGAAACAAAGTTATGGACTAAATGTTTGTAGAGGAATTGCCATTCACAAAGGGGAAAATAATGAACATCGGATCTTTTATACTGCCGGTTCATCACTTTATTGTATCAATAGTGCCACAGGAAAGCCTGTAAGTAGTTTTGGAAAGGATGGACGGATTTCATTGCACGATAATCTGGAAACAAACAGAGATATCAGTAATCTGAGGGTTACTTCTACCTCAGCAGGGATGATTTATAAGGACCTGATTATCATGGGAAGTAGCCTCTCAGAAGAAGAAGAATCAGCTCCGGGACATATCCGGGCCTATGATGTTTTCACCGGTAAATTAAAATGGCTCTTCAAAACCATCCCCGCGCCAGGAGAGAAGGGTTATGAAACCTGGGATGACCCTGAAGCCTATAAATATGTTGGTAGTGCAAATGCCTGGGGTGGATTTAGTCTTGATGAAAAAAGAGGAATTCTTTATGCTTCAACTGGTACTGCCAATGCAGATTATTATGGCGGTAAACGTAAAGGTGATAATCTTTTTGGCAATAGTATTTTAGCCTTGGAGGCTGAAACGGGCAAATATATCTGGCATTTTCAGGCTATTCATCACGATTTATGGGACTGGGATTTCCCAAATGCTCCTGCATTATTAACCGTAAAAAAAGACGGCAAATCGATAGATGCCCTCGTTCAAACCAGCAAACAGGGATTCATTTACTTGCTTGACAGGGTTACCGGTAAGCCGGTTTACCCTATTGTAGAAACCCCTGTTCCACCAAAATCGGATCTTGATGGCGAATACCCATCCCCAACTCAGCCTATTCCAACCGTCATTCCTGCATTTGCAAGGCAAGGAATTTCTGAGGCAGATCTCAATAAAAATATCCCGGATTCGTCCTATCAGGAACTGCTCAGGCGATTTCGCACCTTTAAAAGCGGACCAATGTTTACACCTCCAAGTTTGGAAGGAACTTTGGTCTTCCCCGGCCTTACCGGTGGTGGCGAATGGGGTGGTCCATCGGTTGATCCGGAAAGTGGAATTATGTACATCAACGCAAATGAATTACCCTGGATTGTTACCATTGCCGATAATCGCGTTGGAAAGCCGGCAAAACCAAAGCAAAACAATCTTGAAGCTGGCACTACATTATACACCAAAAATTGCAGTGGTTGTCATGGTGCTGATCTAAAAGGATCTGGCAACTTTCCGGCCTTAATAGATCTGAACAAAAGATACAAAACCTTAGAGTTTAAAAACCTGATCAGCTCCGGAAGAAGGATGATGCCTGCTTTTAAAAACCTGACTGAGGCTGATAAAACTGCTTTGGCTTCTTATCTGCTCAAAGATGAGGGTCTTCAAAAAGCGGAGTTTATACCCGAGCAAAAAAAGAAAGACCCATTCTATGAAGTTCCTTACCGATTAGGAGGTATCAAGCAATTTTTAACCCTCGAAGGATACCCGGCTGTAAGTCCGCCATGGGGAACTCTCCAAGCTATCGACCTGAACAACGGAAAGGTTGTCTGGAAAGAAACATTAGGCGATCATCCGGATATGAAAGCAAAGGGTATCCATTCAGGAACCGAAAACTGGGGAGGTTCGGTGGTAACTGCCGGTGGATTAGTATTCATTGCCGCAACAAGTGATGAAATGTTCAGAGCCTATAATAAAAAGTCAGGAAAACTGCTTTTTGAAACCAAACTACCTGCCGGCGGATATGCCAATCCGGCAATTTATAGTATAAAAGGTAAGCAATATGTGGTCATAGCCTGCGGTGGTGGAAAAATGAGAACGAAATCCTCGGACACCTATGTTGCATTTGCTTTGCCTGATTGAGAATTTAGCTCAGTGCGCTAAAGAATGAAATCCTCTCCATATTACCGAAGAGAAGGGTTCAGTTTTCCGGTTCAAATCCACAAATGAAAAATAAAAATTAGTATGGGCAGTTCAATCAAAAAGAAACATCATAACAGACTGAAATTTCTTTTATTAATTTTTCTCTTATGCACCGGATGTAATGCCCTAGCCCAGAATCACAAACCTGCTACCGGACAATCCTTTCATGGATTTATCAAAAACGTACCCCTCATAAAAGCAACAAAGCTGGCACCCCATCCGGACTGGGCCATCATGCAGCGCCAATTGATTAAAACAATTGAACAGTCGGCTCCAAAATACGTACAGAAATTTACTCAAAAAGATGGTACTCCCTATGGATTAGGCCCCTATGATGATGTCTATGAAATGTTTTATAACTGGCCCGAAATGTATGCCATTGGGGGTAGTGACTATTTATTAGAATCAGCTTTAAAAAGTTATCAAGCTATTACTTTAAGTCATTCGGCACATGTAAAAGATTCCATCGATTATAATCATCAGCTTTTTAAAGAATTTCCAAGAAAAGATGATTGGTTTCATATTTCTGAAGGAATTACCCTTTTCTATAACATGGGTTTAGCGGATGCGAAACTGTCAGAAAATATTAAAAGGGCGAAACGATTTGCGGGTTTTTATATGAATGAAGATCCGGGGGCACAAAATTTTAACAGGGAGCATAAAACTATTCAATCCATTTTTACAGGGAGTGAAGGAGCAGCCAGTTCTTCCGCCGGAGACTACAACCTGCGTTATGGCCATACCTCACTTTCGCCTATCATTATAAATCTGGAGCCGGATTGGCATGAAAAACCGGAGAGAAGAAAAGAGATCCAAAAGCTGTATGATCAAATTATTACCCGAACAGACGTACCGGTAAATATGCTGGCAACCGGCCTAATAACCAATGCCTATCTGTATACAGGTGAAGAAAAGTACAAAACATGGGTACTTGAATATGTTGAGGCCTGGATGAAGCGAATAGCCGCCAATGGCGGTCTTCTTCCTGATAATATTGGGCAAAGTGGAAAAATTGGGGAGTATAGAAACGGACAATGGTGGGGAGGACTTTACGGATGGTACGGTAGATATGGCGTTTTAATGCAATTCTCAGCATTATCGGTTGCGAGTGAGTGTGCCTACTTGCTTTCAGGTGATAAAAAATACCTTGAATTACTCCGCTCCCAAATAAATGGCATCATGGAAAGAGCTATTTATACTAAAGAAGAACAAATGCTTGTTCCTTACCGTTATAAAAAAGAGGGTTGGTATAGCTACAGACCCATGATGATTCAGGATTTGGCTCATCTCTGGCATGCTTCAATGGATCAGGAAGACTGGAAAAAAATTGAAGTTCTGATGAAGGGAAATAAATTTCATCCACTTTGGGATGAGGGTATTTGGGGACAGAATACCTTGGCAGAACTTGATACTGTAGCCTGGAAACGTGCTCAGGCATTTGATTGGAATAAGGAGGTGATTTCTGGTGACCGAACTTTTGGAATTACAGAACATGCGCGCTTAATGTATTATGCAGGTAAAAATCCGGACTGGCCTCTAGAAGTGTTAAAAGCTGATTACCAGGAAGTTTTGAAAAGAATGAATTTCATGCAAAATGATCCCCGCAACATCTACAGTATACAAAAAGATGATCTTTACCCGAATAATCCGGTTATCACGAAAGGACTGATTCAAACGACGATGGGGACCCCGCAAACTATCTATAATGGAGGTTTACTTCGGGCTACTGTGAGGTATTTTGACGCTGATCTTCAAAGACCCGGATTACCTCAGGATGTTGCTGCGCTGGTTGATGTATTAAAAGCAAATGAAACCGGCATACAACTGGTAAACCTAAACCCCACCGAAAGCCGAAAGCTAATTATTCAGGCAGGTGCATTTGGAGAACATCAATTCACAACTGTTTTTGAGGATCAAAAACAAACTGCAATAAATAGTCCTTACGTGGTCATTGAACTCCCTCCGGCGAGTTCAATACATCTGATTACAGGTATAAAAAGGTTTCATAACAAGCCTTCTTATTCGTTTCCATGGCAAAAAAAATACAATTAAACTAATAGTTGACGACTGAAATTTTTACCGGAATTAACCATGCT
>Ga0169931_10005811_pt1 | contig 18751 bp, 17 predicted proteins | sample Kivu_15m_20L_FD_129675 | JGI IMG/M metagenome (GOLD analysis project Ga0169931, IMG submission 129675) | Freshwater microbial communities from Lake Kivu, Western Province, Rwanda to study Microbial Dark Matter (Phase II) - Kivu_15m_20L... | ecosystem: Environmental > Aquatic > Freshwater > Lake... | reverse complement strand
TGTAAATTACAACTTAAAAAAGAAAAATAAACAAAATGAGGTTACCGATCACAATGGGGATTGGGGATTGGGGATTGGGGATTGGGGATTGGGGATTGGCCCAATCCCCAATCCCCAATCCCCATTACTTATCTTATTTGTTCTCTTATTTAAGCTAATTTTTTCTTATTTCATTTTAAGTATTTTTTTTTATTTTCAATTTAAATTTAAGAAATTTAAATAATAACTAACAATTTATTATATTTGAATTAATTTCTAGAATTAATTTCAAGAAAATAAGAAAAATTTAATTTTGAAAAAATTATTAAAATATCCTTTCAAAATTTTAATTGATTGGATGGAAAGTTGACCGAATATTAGAATTTGACAAAAGAGAAAAATGAAAGGTAAGTCAAATTTTAAATTAAAATTTAATACGAACCAAAAGTATAATCCCTAAGGAAAATAGCAGGAAAATATGCCCCTGGTTATAAATTTGTAAAATATCCCCTTAACATTGCATATTTTCGATTCTTTAGATAGATAATTCTATTTTTTCTTCTTATTTCGAAATTTCCTTCAATTTAAATCATCTCTAAACAAAAAAAAAACTTTTTTTAATTCTTTAGAAATGACAAGGACGAACTTCAGACCTAGAACGATAGACACTGCGAAGCCTTTGCCCATAATACGAGATATAAATGACTTGTACAAAAAAGATGATAATCAAGCATTGAACTGGGTTAAGGAACCATCTCAAGAGAGCAAAAACGAGGGAAAGAGCATTTTAGAATCCGAAATCAAGCGAATATTCGAATTATTTGATAAAAAGAAAACAATCGTCATTCCTAAAGCTGAAAAATTTGAAAAGACGAACCAGCCTTCCTCTACCAGCGAAGGAAAATTCACGACCCATTCACTAGCCTATAAACAATCTGAATTTATTAGACCAAAACATTTCATAGTTTATTCTGAAAAAAATCGACTAGAGCCCAAAGGAAAAGATTATGAAGCAACCGTAGTCGATATAAATTTTCTGACTTCTGAAAAATTTTTTATTTCAATTGAAGAACTTGAAAAAATAATTTCAGCGCTAGAAAACGATGTTAATAAAGGAGAAACCATTCCTCTAGAAAGAGCTAAGGAAGTAGTTAGTAATATCATTCCAGAGAAAAAACAACACATTGACAAAATTTGTAAGGTAAGAAATTGTTATTTGTCTTATTTCTGTTTATTAAATTATTTTATTTTTCTTTGAGTTTTATTAATTTAACTACCTATACATACCAATATTTTCTTTTGACATTATTTATTTCTAGTATTGGTATATAAGGAGAGAGGAGTTCAAAAAGTCGCTGGTGAGGAAATTCTGGAAAGATCAGAAATATACAGACAAATTTCTAGGCACTACTTTTTTACGTAGAGAGAGAGAAAAAATGAAAACAAGAAGAAATAAGAGAAACGAAATCGAGGGTATTCAAAAGGTACAATTTTATGTTTAAATTAAATACCAGCTCAGAGACATAAAAGAAACTACACAAAAATATTTAGCGAACATCATTCAAAATATGAAGGAGAGAGAGATAACTAAGAAAAATCTTATTATACTTCAGCAGATTGAATTCGAGGGCAAAATGGGTTTGTTGAAAAGTGCCGAAGAAAAGATGAAAGAATTCTTGAAAACTTACACTAAACCATTGAGGGTGATTAATCTAAATTCCTCTCCTGCAAAGAGGGAAGATGATATATATGATACCGAAAAGGAAAATCTTCCAAAAAGGGATCCACATCTTATCCAGAAAAGAGAAGTATCAAGTCTATCTACTTTAGTTGACAAAACAGAAAACATGATTAACGGGGAATCCAGAAATAAACCCATCAAACAAGTAGGCAAAGATAAAAAAAGAATAGAAAGAGAACAAGTAAAATGAAGAATGAAATTTAAAATTTTTAGGTCACTACAATATCAGCCCCAATAATCACAAATTCAAAACCGACAGGAAAAGAAGAAAAAGAAAAAGGAACCGGAGACCTTACATTAAAACACAGAATAAGATATGATAGAGCTAATAGACTTATTATTGATAGATATATTCAAATACCTAATTCATTTTCTCCCTTTGACGATGAGTTTAACAAGATTGTCAATAGATACAAGATATATAAGGAAGATTTCGGTAGAATTTTTTATTTTTATTTAAAATTTTAGTTTACAGCAATGAAAAAAAGATGACTTTTAATAATTTATATGAAGAATACCTAAAAGGGAAATTGGGTGAGCTGATTTCCTCTGACTCTGAAAATGATCTTAATACTTTCAATCAACAATTTAAAACTTTTTCCTCATCCTATAAACAATTTTTAAAACATAAACGAAGCCACTCAGAAATGATGATGAATTAAATTCATTACTAGTATTTTCTTCGAATGAGAATTTATTAATATAAATTAAAATATAAAACAATTAGTTTTTCTTAAATGTTCGCTATTTAAAGTTATAGAATCGAATAATTCAGTTTTATTATCTTGTAATATCGCAGTTTTATTTTCTGATAATATGCCATTTTCATCTAATGAGCTATAATTTTCTAATTTTTCTGATAAATATTTGTCTTTCTTATTTGCTTTAATATTATTTTCACTAAAATTCTTTAATTCGGTAGTAAAATTTGAAATTTTATCTTGTTCATCTTGATCCTTATTTTCATTAGGCTGTTTATATTTGAACTCATTCTCTTCATATTTTATTTCATTAATTTTTTCTTCTGTCATCTTCTGTAAATTATTAAGTTGAAATTCTGCTTCAATTATTTGCACATTAACACAATCTAATTTCAATTTTTTGTTTTGATAATCTTGACTAGCAAATATAATTTGTTCCTCAAGTTTTCGAATATCTTCTTCTCTCTCCTTAATTAAAATTTTATAATGAGTATTCGTTTTATCTAAAAGTTTATAATTTATTTCATGTTTTTGATATTGTTCATGGCTCTTTGCGAATTCTATTTTTCGTTTATTTTCAACTACTTTAAAATCTGAATTCATTCTGTCTATTACATGTTTTATTTCTTCAATAAGAATGTTGTTTGCTTCTATTTTATCTTCATACGCCATTTTATTTGTATTAATTATATCTTTTATCATAGATTTATTTCTTAAGATATCTTCTAAATAATCAGTAATATCATTTAACATATTATATTATTTTTATTTTGATATAAATTTAAGAATTATCAATAAATATAAATTACAATGAATTCCAAATTATTTCGTTTTGGAAAGTCTCTGACTTCGAATTTTAGCAAGGAAAAAGGTTACGGATTTTCAAAATTCAGAAATTCTTTTGTTCCCACTTCAAAGAATTTTAGTGTCATTTCAAATCAAAAACCTGAAACAAAAGATTCTAATATAATTGGAAACTATACTGTTTTTGATCATGAGTATGACGCAATAGTCGTTGGTGCTGGAGGAGCTGGATTAAGAGCAGCTTTTGGGTTGGTAGATGCAGGCTTTAAAACAGCTTGTGTCAGTAAATTGTTCCCCACAAGATCACATACAGTTGCTGCTCAAGGAGGAATCAACGCAGCCTTAGGAAATATGACTGAGGACGATTGGAGATGGCATTTTTATGACACAGTCAAAGGTAGTGATTTCTTAGGAGATCAAGATGCTATACATTATATGTGCAAAGAAGCTCCTGAAATGGTTCTTGAATTAGAATCATACGGAATGCCATTTTCTAGAACCAAAGAAGGTAAGATATATCAAAGAGCCTTCGGAGGACAATCTTTAAAATTCGGAAAAGGAGGTCAAGCTATTAGATGTGCCGCTGTTGCTGATAGAACTGGGCATTCTATGTTACATACACTTTTTGGAAGAGCTCTCGCAAGAGATTGTATTTTCTTTGTTGAATATTTCGCAATCGACCTTATGATGGAAGATGGAGTTTGTAGAGGACTCGTAGCTATGAACATTGCAGATGGATCAATTCACAGAATGTTTGCACATCATACTATTATTTGCACTGGTGGTTACGGAAGAGCATACTCATCTTGTACTTCAGCTCATACTTGTACAGGAGACGGTAATGCTATGGTTTCGAGAGCAGGCTTACCTCAAGAAGATTTAGAATTTGTGCAATTCCATCCCACTGGAATTTACAAGGCAGGTTGCTTAATGACTGAAGGTTGTAGAGGAGAAGGAGGAATTCTATTAAACAGTAACGGAGAAAGATTTATGGAAAGATATGCACCAACCGCAAAAGATTTGGCAAGTAGAGATGTCGTATCAAGAGCTATGACTTTGGAAATACTTGAAGGCAGAGGATGCGGACCAAATAAAGATCACATTCACTTGAAACTCTATCACTTACCAGCTGATGTTTTAAGAAAGAGATTACCTGGTATCTTAGAAACAGCAAAGATTTTTGCAGGAGTAGATGGAACAAAAGAGCCTATACCAGTCACACCTACGGTACATTACAACATGGGTGGAATTCCTACTAACTGGAAATCTCAAGTTGTCACTCTTGACGAAAATGGAAGAGACAGAATCGTTCCAGGATTGTTCGCTGCTGGAGAAGCAGCCTGCGCATCAGTCCATGGTGCAAATAGATTAGGAGCTAACTCGCTTCTTGATATAGTCGCCTTCGGTAGAATGGCAGCCATGACAACAAAAGAATTATTAAAACCAAATACACCTCACAAAAGCTATTCTAAGGAACTAGGACAAGAAGCTATTTCTAAGGTAGATAAAATCAGATATTCTAAGGGAAAATATCCAACTTCAAAAGTAAGAAGCTATCTACAAAACTCAATGCAAAATCATGCAGCAGTTTTCAGAATTGAAAAATCAATGAGGGATGGTATTAAGAAAGTTGACGAAGCTTTGAAAATGTATAATGAAGTTGGAATTACAGACAGAGTAAATATATTATTTTATTCTCTTTTTTAGGGATTAGTATGGAATACAGATTTGATAGAAGCTTTAGAACTAGAAAATTTATTATGTAAAGATAATTATAATGCTTAATAGTAAATGCTGCTCAAACAATATATTCTGCCGAAAACAGAAAAGAAAGTAGAGGTGCCCACGCAAGAGACGATTATCAAGTAAATAAAACTTATTAAAATACAATCATAGAAAAGAGACGACGAGAATTGGCTCAAACACACTTTATCTTATCTTCCCGATGTCAATTCTAAGGTCAGATTAGACTATAGAAGAGTAGTTACAGAAACTTTGGATTCAAAGGAAATGGAACCTATGAAACCTTTTGCAAGAGTTTATTAAACTTTAGTATTTAGAATTTAGATGAATTTATTTTAGATTAATAAAATAAATATTAATATATATAATTTTATAATAAACTTTAATGAAAGTATTTGCATCAATTTTTATAATAAGCCAATTGTTATTAATATATTGTGTAAAATTCAGGTATGAATCATCAAAATAGAATATTATTATAACCCGTCAGTTGGAAAACTTCGATTATTAATAAACACGATGCAATGGATGATATGGATATTTCTGACTTTCAAAAACTTTTAAATCGATTTAATTTACTATCAAGTCAAAATACCAGTATATACTCAAATTTTGAATAATTAAAATTATTCATAAAAAATGTAAAATTCTAGAAAACTATTTAAAATGGAAAGGAAATAGAGATAATTCAGAGGGTAGAATGTTTACTGGATTAAATTCAAATACTTTATCATCCGGATTAAAAATAATCCCTAGAATGCGTTTCACTGAGTTAGATTCTAATGTAGGAGAAGTCGATAAAGACGAAAATTTAGAGGCAATGGACTTCGAGATAAAATTTCCTAACGATAAAGAAAGTTTTTTTATGGTAAATCATCAATCTTTAATATAAATGTTATCTTACTTTAAATGTGTTTTTATAGTCTGGAACTCAGGATAAAGAAATAAAACGAAAAGATGGTCTATCAAATGGGTTAGTATTATGTAATTCAAAAAGAACACTGAACGTAGAGACATCAGATTTTTCTTACCTTTATTTTGATTTATTAGAAAATTAAATAATAATATATAGATTTCATAGATATATAGCACTTCATTTAATATACATATATATTTTATGAATTATATTTTATGAATATAAAATAATTATTATAATATACTAAATGATTAAATCATCTTCCAACAAAACAACGAAAGAATCATTTACCAGCGAAAAAGGCAACATAAAAATAAAACAAAATGATCAGAAGTTAAAAGAAGAAAAAACATCCCCAAGATTGAGTAGAGTCACATCTGCTAAGACTACTTATAACTTTAACACGAATAAAGAAAAACCATCAACCAATGCAAAAACAAGGTTAGAATCTCAGAAAATGAAAGAAAATACGAAAATGAAGAAGGAATTCCACACTGAATACCAACCTATTCGAATAAAGACTCTCAAACCAAAGAAAGATACGGCTGATGAAAAAATTCCCCTTAGTCCTAATATGAAAACTTACAATACAAAGAAAAAAATAGAGGTCGATAAGAAAAATGCTACCGAAAAAACAAAAATTTCAAATCAAAAATTATATGGATCTTTGAATGAAAGAGTAATTAAATATTTTAAGATTTAATTTATAGATTTTAAGTCCTATTATATCGAGAAAAAATGAAAAGCCAGAAAAACAGAATAAAACAACTATGAAATCAAGCGATAGAAACCATTATTTTACGAAAGAGAGTAATTTATTAAGACAATACAAAATTAATGATGTTAAGACAATCATTGAAGTTAAGGAATCATTCGACAAAGACCCCAAAGAACTTTTAGAAGGAAATGACGGAAATCAGAATAAAGGAATTAAAAAGCAAGTGAAGAAAACTTTTACAACAAAAAATATATTAAATTTAACTACTCGAACTAATAATAGTCCCAGTCCCTCACAAAAAAATTTTATGACGAATATGAAAACAAATAAAACAGTAACTAATATTTTCTCTAAGTTGTATAACACTGCGTATGAAAAACCTAAAAAGGATAAGCAATTAAATTTAAAAAACTCATTAGAAAAATTTAAAAAGGTTGTTAAACCAAAAAACAAGCTCAATAAAAATTTGATGTCCTACAATTTCTCTAACCCAGATATAAAATTTAAAAAACCACGTCCCTTATCAGAGGTTGGAAAAGTGCCAAGAAATTTAAATAAAAAAGAGGGTACGAAACCTCTTAAAACTAAATTTGAAAAGAAAACTAATATATACACTCGTCCTAAAAGTACATTTAAAAAGTATGAGACTGAATTTAGAATAAACGAAACAAGCCTATCTACTCAGGCAAGTTACTTGTTCAGAGGAATCGTAGAGGACTATGCAATAGGAAAAGAGTTGGGAAAGGGAGCATATGCAATTGTAAAACATGGATTACATAAACCTACTAATAAAAAGTTTGCCGTCAAAATTTATGAGAAATCCAAATTGTTCGATCCCCAAAAAAGTAGTTCAGTCAAAAAGGAAATTCAGATCCTAAAAAAAATTGACCATCCCAACATCGTGAAGATGCATGAAGTTTTAGAAACATCCAAGCAAGTAAATTCTTATAAATTAAAAATATTCTATTTAGATTATGCTTGTCATGGATTTGATCAGTGGTGTTTCTCTATTAACTTTCCTTAAATCGAAGGAAAGCAGACGTCTTGATATTCTTGAATGCAAAGATATATGTTATCAGATTACACAGGCTATAGCCCATCTTCATGGAAGGAGCATAGTCCATCGTGACATCAAATTGGAGAATATATTAATCGATGAAAATAAGAAAGTAAAGATTATTGACTTCGGTTTCGGTTGCATAACAGCAAATAGAAAATTAGATTTCTTCTGCGGCACACCTTCTTATATGCCACCAGAAATAGTTCAAAAAATAGATTATATAGGTAATTAATATTCTTATTTTATTTTTCATGATCAGGTGAATATGCAGATATTTGGAGCTTGGGAATTCTTTTTTATACACTCTTATGCGGAGCTTTCCCATTTAGAGCTCAAACGGAAAAAGAATTATATGCAAAAATTATACGTGGACACTTTACATTCCCAGATCATGTTCCAAATTCAGCGTGTATTTTAATTAGAAAAATATTACACTTGACACCAGCTCTTCGTCCATCAGCAGAAGATGTAATTATTTTCCTTTTAAAGATATTTAGATTATGAATGATGCCTGGTTTAACACTGTAAGGATGGCAGATATTAGCAAAGTTTATCAAAGCTTGGAACTGGTAACCTCGAAAACAGTTCCAATTCTGCTAAACGACAGTTTAGGATAATATTATGATTTTATTTTTTAATAATTTAAGTTATTGGGAGTAACATATTTAAAAAATTTATTTTTTAATTATTTAAGTTATAAATAAATATTATTTTATAATGAGTAAACTTAGTGTTGTTAGACAAATCAAACAACAAAAAAATGCTATTCAAGATATGAATAGAGAAATGAAAAAAGAATTAAAGTGGGATAATAGGTTCCATTTAGGTAAATTACCTGATTACAATTCATTGAAAGATGACAACTGTAAAATTATATATAATCAAAATGTTTGATCATAATTTAGATTTAAGCATGAAGATGCTCAGAGATCAAATAAAAAATTTAGAAATAGTTTCTATAAAGAAGATGCAACCTATCAAAGAAAAAATAGAAATATATTCAAATTTAAATGTGCCTTTCCCTTATATTAGTTCAAAAGTAACTGAAGAAAATAAACTCAACGAGGTTTTAGAGGAAGAATTAAATCTGGTACATTCAATTTGGGATGATCTCGGTGTAACAGAAGAATACAGGCAGGTGTTTGAAAGTATAGTTAAAGAGTTGGATGAACAGATCAGAAAGGAATTATTTGAGTTCGAAATCACAAATTTAAAAAAATTTTCTGATTGCTTATTCAAACTATCAAAAGATATAAATAGCAGAGATAAGAATATTACTCAATTACGGATATTTGATGAATCATTATCAGATAACAAAGAAAAACTAAGCGAAAAAGTTCTTGCTGAAATCATTCAGTGTATTCGTAACCTTAGAATTCAGTCTATCAATATAGTCCATCATTTCAATAAGATAAGAGAAATTTCTTCATATAACTTAATGGCCGGAAAATTTAATTTAGAAAAGCTTAATAAAACATATATATACGACAAGAATTATTTAATTAAAATGCGATATGATTTGGATTTTCTTAAATCTTCAAGTCTTTCTGAGTATTTCGAATTTTCAGATCAGTCTGATCCATTCCTTATAAGACTAAGTGATAATTCCACTAACCAGAACAAGCATCATGTATCGATCAGTCCAGAGATGTTAAATTCGATAAGAGAATGTGAATTACACATGATTAACGATGTTATTTTTTTTCAGATGCATGCTAAGAGAATTGCTAGAAATAGTAAATCCCCTAAATTTAAAATTAAGTATCCATTGGCTCAACCAGTTATTTTAAATAAGGCCAAATTCAGTTCTTCTACAACACAAACTAAGTATAGGCCGTTTTCTTCTTCGAATGATTTTAATAAGAATAACGACAAAAGTCCCGATAAGTTATACAAATTATTTTTAAATTCAAAGAATGAAAATTTTATGAAAACATATCAAGACAGAAAAATCAACATCGACCATAAAGCTAAATTGGATAGAGCAGATGACAAATCCCAAGAAAATAAGATTACTTCAAAAACTCTTTCTAGTAATGAAAGAGCGAGATCAGTTACAAAGAACAACAAAAGAAATGATTCTAAACCAAAGAAAATGGATTATTTCAACAATGTGACTGAAAACTATCATACTAATTTCTCTCTTCAAGAACAGAAAAAAGAGAACTCAACCAAAGATAAAAAGTTAAAAGTTCATATGAAGGAGAAAAACCACTCTAATAAAAATTCCAAGGATCAATTTAAAGAGGACGAGAATTCCAATAAAATCAACAATAATACAAATTATAATTCTGGGAACATTAATTATATCCCTGTGAATAATGAGAATGAAACTTACAACACCAATCAGATTAATTATGATTTCGAAAATCTCGAAAAAGCCAGCAGAAATAGTAATAACATTAAAGAATCTAATCATTCAGAAAAAAATTGTATCAAAAATTTAAGCTTTCCTGAAAATAAAGTTGAACCTAAAATAAATAATCAAAAGTTTGAAGATTTCGAAGATTTAATCGAGGAAGAAGCAGATGATAAAATCGAAGATGAAATTTTTGAGAATTCAAAAAACCGAGAACCCAATAGTAAAGAAAAAATTTTAATGAAAAATGAATTTGCCTATCAGCAAAATACCGAAAATCAAAAAGAAGAAATTAATCTATTGGTTGAAGAAAATGGACACGAAAAAAATAAAAAAGAAAGTTTTGTTGATAAAAGTCACTCTTGTAAATCCAAAGAGATACACGATAATAAGGATAATTTGATTTCAAGGATTTCTAACAAAATTTCAGAGGATGACAGAGATCTAGAAGATGAAATCAATTATGACCTCTTAATAGAGGAAGAAATAAATGAAGAAAAGACGAAGAAGGTTAACGAAAACATTTTAGACGGTTTGAAATACGAAGAGAATCATAAGGACAATTATATAGACAAAATAGATACAGAAGAAGAAATGGAGTCAAAAATGAATAAAAGAGAAAATAATCAAGATTATCTTCCTGACAATAACTTAAATGAATTAAATATACAAGAGAAATCTATTAAATTCCATAAGAACCAAGTAACATATAATGAAAAAAATTCTAAACAAGAGCCTTACTCTATGACTCAAACTTCAAAAGAACTGATAATTCAAGATAATTTTCATGTCGAAAAAATCATTAACAATAGTAAAATAAACCTCGTGGAAAAAGAATCTATACCAATACAAGATGATAAAAAAGAAGAGAAGCTTCTTACAATTATTAAAGATGATCAGCCTAAAATTAATCAGGAAAACCAATTTGAAATAAATGAAGAAAAATATATTCCTGATCACTTTGAAAATAAAGTTGAAGAAGAGAGAGATCTTTCTATAATTGATGAAATTAAAAATATCCAAGAAGAGTTTAATGTTATAGAAAACAGGGAAAATCAAGAATTTACACGAATAAATGATAGGGTAAGTATCAAAAATGAATCTCTGGTAAAAAAAGAAGAAAATGACAATTTATTTTCTAATAGTGCTGATAAAAATATAGATTTACCATTAGATAAAAATAACTTACAAACTGACAGAAAAAAAGAATCAAGTGAAAACAGTTATGAAAGACAATTGGACCAGAAAAAAATAATAGAAGAAAATAACATTCAAGAATCAGAGGTATTCAAGAACAATGAAAAACTGAATTCAGGTGCTATTATTGATTTGATTACCCCTTCTAAGATTGAGACCATAAATAAAGATCAAGAAGAAAATCCAATCGAAGATAACAAACACACTCCAAATAATTCTGTCGATTTAAAGAAAGAAATTTTAATAAAAAATGAAACACAAAGTAAGAAATTAGAAGCTCTAGTTGTAAAAGTTATAGACGAAATTTTTGAAGAAAGTAATAAAAAAATCACTAATCTCTCTGACATTAAAAATGTTAAGACTGATATTAAAATTATATCGAAGCAAGATAAAGAATTAACTACTTATAAAGAAAATTATACAAATTTAGAATCACATATTGTCGAAAATGTAAATCAAGAAACTCCAAAAAATTTTAAAAAAGATATTTCTGAATCCTTCAATATTGCAAAAGCATCAATCGAAGAATATAGGGATGATTATAGGCCAAGTGTAGTAATAAACCCCGTAAACATCCATAATCATGAAGAAATAGTAAATGAGAGAAAAATTCAGAAAATTGAACATGAAAATTTACCTTTAGATGAAAAAGAGGAACAAAAAGAAGCCACTGAAGAAAAAATTCAAGAATTCAAAAGAGAATTAAAGTCATTACAAGAAATTGATTCTATAGAAAAAATTGATAATGAAATTGTAGAAACAATAGAAGACAAAAAACTCAAACAAATAATCGAGAAAAACGAAGAAAAAGTAGCAGTGATAAAAAAAGAAGATTTGCTACAGGATATTCATAGCGAAATTCACACAGAAATTGTAAAGGATGCAGTTCAGGAAAAAATTAAAGAAAAAGAAATTCAAGTAAAAGTAAATGAAAATATTATTGAAAAGGTTGGTATTCAAAATTTTCAAGAAGACAAAAAAGATATTATTATTCCTGATGAATCCAACTGTAAATCAAATGATTTAGAGGTATCGAATACTTCTCCGTACTTGATAACTTATTTTTCAGGTGATTTAGAAAATCTCAATCATATATACCCAATATATTTACTCAAAGTTAGAGAGGACCTTAAAGCATCTTTTAAAATAGAAAATGATTTAAATTCCTACCTTACTGGTGTTCATCCAAAAATTCTACTCGCACATAAAAATAATATGATGGTTGGTTTTTGCTGTGTCAGTTATGATTCAAGTGACGATTTAAATTTAAGACTTATTATAAATCACATCTCCACTAATCTACACGACGAGTTTGAGCCTATCACAAAGGAGTTCGTACATTTTATAATTCAAAATTTACCATGCGATGAAATAAGGATTAGTATTTATTACGAATCGAAAAATGGAAATTTAGAAATAAATTCTTCCATCAGGGATGTATTCAAAAATACCTTGAAATTTAGATGGTTCAAATTAGAAAATAAATCAAACAATGAGAGGATACAAATTTTGAATTATAAATATGAGAATAAAGATTTATCTAACGAATTAAGAAATAAAATGAAAAATAGTCTGAAATTAGACTATCTCAGTGTTTTAAAAGTTGAAAATATTAAAGACAAGAAAGAAATAACAAGTCAAGAAATTTCAATCAAGGAAAATAAAACAATCGACGAGCTGAAAGTTAATTTCTGTTCCTTGATGTTTTGTTTGATCGAACTGACCAAGCAGAATTATGAATTAGATAATGAAAATTTCAAGAAAATATCAAGTGGCCAGATTGATGTAATTTTTGTTATAAAATTTTTTATTATTTAGAAATACACTAAAACTGTTTTAAATTCTTCAGGTTCCAGAGAGGACATAGAGGGGTTCATTAAAAATAACATAGATGGAAATTCAAGAATATTTGTAAATCCAATGCTCGATTCTGATTTAGCGTGTAATTACATTAAATCATATCTAAAATTTTCTAATTATATGACATCATCAATATATGTGAAAGAAGAGAGATATTTGTTTAATAGGATAGAAGTATGAATAATACACTAAATTTCATAATTTAAATAATTAAATAGGTCCCTTCTATTCAAATGATGATAGAAAAGGAAACTCAACAAGAATTTTATTTGATTCCTTCTAATGATGGAATAAATTCTATTTTAATTTGTGAATTAAACGAGAATTTTGAATCATCTATGAAAAATTCGAAATTAAATCTAAGTCAATTCTTTTCCGAGTTATATTTCGTAAGAATTTATATTTAAACTTTACAAGAGACTAGAAAACTCTCCTAGTCAAGAAAGAAATGCTAATTCTATATGGCTCCCTGCTTTTATAATTGAAAAAAATTCTTCCATTTCTTATCCCAAAAGTATGTCAGATGTTGTGATTAAGAAGGACGATTCAGACTTTATCATATCACATATAGACGAATTCGTGAGATTTAATCTTAATATAGATCAAGAATATTCAAATAGTCCTACTTTAAATCCAAACGAAGAAGATATAGTCATAAAAGGAAAATTTATTATTGCAATAATAAACTATGAATTACTGAATGAGATGAGCATCCCTTCAATATTTGTTCATTTAGTACTTCCTGATAACTGGATTAAAAATTGATTATGTGAAAATATTTTTAATTTCTTAATAATTGAATATTATATTAATAAATATTTATTATACTTAAATAATTTTAATAAAATATAATAATATGATTAATTGTATATTTAATTTTATTTCAAATGCTTGCACATTCTAACAATCAATCAATAAATAATCGACTTGCTTTAAAGAACGAATACTCAGAATTTAAACAAAATAATAAAGAGAATAAACTTAAACTATATAATCCTACAATTGCACTCAATGGACATCAAGGAGAAATATATACTGGAAAATTTTCCAATGAAGGATATATATACGCCACAGCTGGTCACGATAAAACTATTTTATTGTGGGAGGTTTTCGAAGAATCTTGCCGAAACTTAACTGCATTACAAGGTCATTCGAATGCGATTCTCGAACTGACATGGTCTCAGGATGATTCTAAAATATACTCTTGTTCGGCTGATAAATCAGTTTGTATTTGGGATGTTTATGAATCAAAGAGAATAAAAAAATTAAAAGGACATGAAAGCTTTGTGAATTGTTTAGATAATTCAAAAAGAGGGCCTGAAATTGTAAAAATTAATATATAATAGTCTAGATTGTTTCGGGAGGTGATGATAGTCAAATGATAATGTGGGATGTTAGAACTAAATCAAGTTCTATAGTTGAAAAATTTAGATACCAAATTACTTCTATCTGTTTTAATCAAACTGGGGATCAAATATTTATAGGCGGAATAGATAACATGATTAAAATATATGATGTAAGAAAAAAGTCAGTCATAAATAATCTAATCGGTCATAATGATACAATAACAGGACTTGCTCTTTCAAATGATGGCAATTTCCTTTTATCCAATTCAATGGATTCCACTATAAGATGCTGGGATATCAGTCCTTATTCACAGGGTTCAAGATGTACAAAAATTTTTTCAGGGGCTACACATAACTTTGAAAAAAATTTGCTCAGAGTATGCTGGAGTTCAGATGATGCCTTCATTTCGGCAGGGTCTGCAGATCGTTTCGTTTATGTATGGAATACAACAACCACCCAAATTGAGAAAAAATTCGGAGGACATTCTGGATCCGTTAATGAAACTTCATTTAATAGATTATCTAATGTTGTAGCAAGTTGCTCATCTGATAAAATTGCTATTTTAGGAGAATATTAAATTCTCTTAAATATAATATCATAAAGATTTTCTAATATATACTTTTAATTTTAAAATAAAAATTAATAATTATTTATAATTCTCAAATATGTATAATTCAAGAAAGCAACTGTCTAGTGTATCTAAATTTGATAAAAAAACCTATGACTTTGAAAAGAAGAAACAAATGATAGAAGAGATTAGAGCCAAAGATAAACAACTTCAAAAGGAAAAAGAGAAAATGATGAGAGAAAAAGAAATTAATTCCCTTTTTAGTAATGATAGCTCCAGCAAATCTTATTTCAGCCCGAGAAGAGTAAATACAGAAGAAAATTCGACTATAAGGAATAATATATCAATTGACAAAAAAAAAAAGAATAAAGAATCAGTTAAATTACCAACCGAAAAGCAAGAGCAAAAAGGAAATCAAAATTTAGAAAATACTCTTCAATCCCAAGAAAGTAATCAAACAAATTTTCTAAATACTATGGAATCCACACATGATTATCTGAATCAAGCTAATGTAAGTACAGATCCTAAATTAGAAAAATTAGTAAAAGAGGATATTTCAATGGATGTCATCGTAAATCAAAATACTTTAAACTTCAACGATTCATTAAAAATTTCACAAAGTTTGACTGAAGCTAAAAAATTAGAAAATCAGGAAGAAAATTTAGAGGCTAAAACCAGTGGAAATTATCATGAGGAAATAAATATGAATAGTAAAAATTCAGAAAATATTAAGGTAGAAAAATTTGTAAAGGAAGATAAACAAGCACAAGAGAAAATACAAGATGTTCTGAATGAAATTTCAAATTCAAAAAATTCCCTAAATTCAAAAACTAAAGTTGAGAGCATTCCTGAAAGTAAGACTGCTGTAATCAAAAGGGAAAATAATGATGCAAATAGAGAAATTCCAAATATAAGTAGCAGAAAAATTTCAGAAGAAACCCCATCCGAGGCAAAGGATGTGTATAATATATCTCCTAAAAAAAATATAAATTTAATTAATGAAAATAAACCAGCAGAAAAAGATGATAAATTAGATTATAAATTAATGGAAAGAATTTATTTTTCTCCGAATGAAAAATCAAACACATTACAAAATAACGATAAAAGACAGGAGATTTCTAGAAATGATTTTATTGCTGATCCTCAAAAATCTTCTATTAAAACAAGTTCTGTTTCACAAAGCCTTCAGGAAATAAAAAAGGATGTAAAGAAAGAAACAGTTACCAAAAAGCAAGATAATAAAAAAGAAATTAAACGTGAACCTATTATTATAAAGCGCGATTTAAGCAGAAAATCTGAAAAAAAAGAAGAAAAAAAATTAGATAAAAAGGAAATAAAAGATGAAAAACATCAAATAAAGGAAGAGAAAAAAGAAGTAGAAGTTATTAAACTAGAAGAAATCACTAAAGTCAAATTTGAAAAAAGTTCAATAAAACAATATGATCCTGTCAATAATTTTGATAATAGCAATTTGAAAAATCAAGAAGTGTTAGAAACTATTGAATCATTGAAGAATCAGTCAAGGAAAACATATTCAGAAAACAATATTAATTTTAACAATTTTCCAATTGATAATGATACATCCAAAATTGAAGAAAATTTAGAAAATGCATATTATGACTCAGAAAGTGATATATATAATGCATTCTTGTATGAATCTCTCTCTCATAAAGATTCTCTTCAATTAGTTTTAAGGGATCAGATGAAAAATATAATCAGCAACATTAAAAGTAGAAAGAAAGAAATCGAAAACGTCAAAATTGATAAGAAAAAGTTAATTTTAGAAAATTTAAGTGTAATAAATGAAAGTACAATATCTAAAGATAATTCAAGATATCCTGCAAGAGAGATTATAATAGAAAATAGTAATAACAATTCTTTTTTCAATCAAAGTGAAGTTAAAAAGGAATTCCACACAAGAGAATACACAAACCTTATCGAAGATAGTTTCTTGAATAAGAATAACCAAATGAAAAAAGCAGAAAAAGATAACAACTTGGCTAAGATGATTAAGGATTTCGAACAAGAATTTAATAAAGTTAAAAATCAAGATGAAACTTATATACAAAATGAAAATACATCTATCCTCAATAATAACCAAACTGAGAATTGGAAAGTTTTAAAAAAAAATATAACAAATCATTCTCAGAAACCATCAGAAACAGGATATGATTTGATGGACTATTTAAAAGAACATCGAGAGAATGAAGAAACAATAGGAATGGATGTCAACAACAATCAAGATACAAATATAAATGGAAAAAACCTCTACAAAAATTTTATGGGATCTAAACTTCAATTAAACGATGCTAGTAAATTGGAAAAGTCAAGTTTAATGGCTGATGATTGTGTCATGCCTTCTAATAATAAAAGTAAACTCCTAGTTTTTGGAGATTATGAAAATCCTTTGGAATAGTAAATATTTGTTATTTTTATTCTTATAGTGAAGAGAAAATAAAAAAACTTGAGAAGTTAAGAGACAAAAAAATTAAAGATATGGAAAAAAAGAAAGAAGAATCTAAATTCAAATCTATAGCAACAGAAAACAACAATATTAATGTATCTATAGATAGTAGAATGGCGACAGAAAGAAGTAAAACACCAAATAAAAGGGAAGTTAATTATTTGGAAGATAAATCAGATGTTATTCAATTTCCTCCTAAGAAATTACCACAAGTTATGAACATAGAATCCCAACACATACACAACTACGCAAATAAAATAGATCAATCTGATTATGCTAAAAATGAGGATAAGAATAAGAGAGTAAATACCAGCAGATCCAAATCACAAATGCCAGCAAAAGTAATTATAATATATTAAATGATCATAGGATAACACCAAAATTTCGAAACCTCAACAAACTAAGAAAAATGAAAAAACTGTAATTAAAATCTCAAAATAATTAATTATAGGATATAACGAAATATTTAAATAACGATATAGCTCCAATCAAAATTACTAGAAAAGAAGTAGAAGTTACTCCTGTAGTCAAAGAGGCTGGGAATAAGTTATCAAAATATACATTTAGTTACAACAAATTATCAAATAAAAAAACTATTAAGAGTGCAATTAGAACTGTTTGTTTAGCAGCTGAACCTCACAGAGCACTTAGAGAAAAAATTTTAGAAATAATTGAAGATTGTCCTTGTGAAAATTTTCTTATCTTATTTAAGGGAAATTTCGGTCGCTTCGTAAAATACATTGTATAATTAATATTAGGATTTAAAAGCTGTCTATACTTATAATCCACAAAATAATAAAATTGAGTTACTTACTTGCCTTTCACCATCTCCAGAAGTTCTGGACTCTAGTATAATACAAATTTACTACAAATACGACTTGATACAGAAAGAATTCAAAATTCTATCAGATACCAAGGAAGTTTCGGTAATAGTTGATGCTGTTGCCATTTCGAATAATAAATAAACAAGTTATGATCTTAAAAATTTTAGTAGAAAAATGGCCTAAATTATTTTGAAATATTCTTATTTTATAAGTAAAAATTTATTTTTTATTAAAAAATTAAATTTAATTTGACATAAAAATATAAATTAGATAAATATTTATTATCAAATAATTTTAAAAAAAATTGTTATTCAAAATCAACTTCTATTGGAATTTTTAATATTTGTTTAGACTAGGGATTAGTGGTAGGTCAGGCTCGATTTTTTATTATAGGCTAGTATAGGCTTTGGTTGGCATAGGTACTATATAGGGCTATATAGGTTAGGTTTAGTGCCCGGCCAGGCTAGTAT
>Ga0169931_10005810_pt1 | contig 18751 bp, 8 predicted proteins | sample Kivu_15m_20L_FD_129675 | JGI IMG/M metagenome (GOLD analysis project Ga0169931, IMG submission 129675) | Freshwater microbial communities from Lake Kivu, Western Province, Rwanda to study Microbial Dark Matter (Phase II) - Kivu_15m_20L... | ecosystem: Environmental > Aquatic > Freshwater > Lake ... | reverse complement strand
GGTGAGAGACTAGTTAGCCGATTTTGGGCTGAATCGAAACGGAGACGACTTTGGTATGTATATAGAAGAGAATATAGAAGAGCAGAAGGAAGTGTCCTAGGAAGGTGAAGATTCTGAGGTGGAGTAAGAATAGGAAGAAAATTACAACTACTGATTAACATATATTTATAGTGATTGATTACTTTACTACATAATATGAGAATGATATAAATGAATGAAAATAGTCATATGTATACAACTATCAGTTTTTAGGCTTGTAGGTCTTTTTCTACTCATATTCTTTCTTCTTGTTGGTGTTTCTTCCCCGATTGTTATCGCCTCCATTATCCTTGGGTTTGTAGTTATAACTCTTGTTGCTCTTCTTGTATCCCTTCCCACCCCTCTGTTACTACTACGACTACTACTATTAGCCATTCCATCTCTATTTCTATTTTTTCTATGGCTAACCACTGTTCTTCTATACGTACTTGGACTGGTTATTGGGTGCCAATTTAACAATCTTGGGCTCATACAGTGGTTTTTTCTACTATACAAACTTGGCCTAGTAGACGGGTTTTTTCTTCTAATGGTCCCTACTGATGGTATGCTTCATGTGCAGCTATCTGACATGAGACATGTTGTTAGTGTTGCTGACTAGTCTTCTCTAGTTCTATGTTTAGCTTTCGCTGTCAGAGGATGGTTAGTCGTAGAAGAGGGGGCGTTTGTCGTAGTCGACCATATCGTCGTAGTCGTCATCGTATTCGCCTTTGTAGTATTTGAAGTTGTAGTTCTAGTATAGCTTGGCGTAATAGTCTTAGCTGCGCATCCTCTTAGGCACTAGAGTTTATAATAAAACTTCATCCTACTCTTACTAATATTTGTTCCTTTTTTCATTCTTTTCCTCTTTATCTTCCTTCTCATTTTGCTACTATTCCTACTGTTTCTAATCTTGCTAATTATCTTCTTAATCCTCTGCTCCTCCAGCCTGAGTTTCTTCTTCCACTTCCTCCTGCCTCGGATCCTACTAGTTGATATACTCCTCCTTGAACTAATTCTCCATGTTGATGATAAACTCCTTCAAAAACTATGGATTGAAATTGGCATAATCATTCATCTACTAAATTTCCATAATCTTATTTGCAAACTCCACCAATTTGAATTATTTATTAATGATCTTATACATTAATAAATTGCGATTGAGTCCTTTTCTGCCTAGAGTTTGTCTTCTTCCAAACTCAACAAATAGTTTGTTGAGTCCGTTAAGGTATGCTTCAAATGTTGATACTTTTATATGGTTTAGTATGAAGACTTAGTGACATTTGTTGAAGTATTGATTGAAGTATAAGATTATTTTAGATATTATACTGTTTATTAGGTTCATCAGTTTGGTCTATTGTTACTGGTAGTTCCAGGTCTTGTAGGCTGCCTATAGTTCAAGGAATGTGTTTTACATTATAGATTGGATTTAGCTTTAGAAGTAGCAAAGCTATTTGTATTTTGAGGGGAAAAGATTGATGATGTTGTGAATGGTGTTAGTGAAGCTGAGCATGGTCATCAGGTTGGTGATCTTCTTACGCATCTATTACTCACCCTGACTGTACTTTTGTCCTTGCAATCGCTTATAGCTATAATTGACGCCATATTCCTACCTTTCAGTTAAAGTTTTCATCATGCGTAGCACTTCTCCCATATTTTTGAGCAAAAGTGGCATAACTTCTGCCCTAAATTGTTAATAAACATCCCCATTATTATCTAAAAATCTTTTGATGATATATCGTACTATATCTGGATTGGTTGATCCATATATTTATGCTAGTTCTAGTAATCGAGGTAGATCAAGTATATATTGTTTGGATATTTGTTCTGATACTTTGTATAATTAGGCTAGTTATTTGTTTTATTAGTTGTAGCTGACTATCCTGTGGAATATCATCAAAATGATCTTAATAATATGTTGTTTACTTTGGTTATTCCTTATATGTATTCGTAGCATATTGAATCTTTTACCCTCTTCCATCCATATTGATTCTATTAGTTTTATTAGAATTTGTCTCTACTCTAGGGAGAGTATCGGGTTGGGTTCAGCCATCTACGATGAAGGTGGCTGAGGCATGAAGATAAGCAGTGTCTGAGGTGTGGGTTGTAGAGGAGAGTTGCCCAGAATGTTTTGAATGGTTGATAGAGCAGGTGGTTTAGATCCATTACTATTTTCTTGAGAGCTGCTTACTGTAGTTAGTCGAAGGTGTATGGTTGGTAGAGTGAGTCTTTAGTGATGAGAGGTATGAAATCTGTTTTATCCATGTGTGATTTATCCATGAGTTGCTATTCTGTGAGTATTTGTTTTTTCCTGGGAGCTTATTCTTATTCTTCACCTTTGCGTTTATTTTTCTGGCGACCCATCAACTAAACAAAGAATATAAATCAACTTTGAATGTAATCTTATCAATCCAATCAAATATATATAAAGGTGAGTATAAAACAGTGTATGCTAAAAATAAATACTGCTATAAAAATATGTCTTCATCATCAATTATGAATTTTATTCAAAATCTTTAGATATGCTCTTATAGTATATGTACTTGATACTTATTCATATAATCATATATTCTATCTAACAGCCCATGTCAAGGAAAAGATAAGTACTAGTCTCCACCACCCAACAACACACCGTCAACAAATCAGCCTCCGCTAAAGTGCATCTCCTCCCTCCTCCGCAATCACACCCAGGCACCCGCTCAGGATAAATCATACCAGTCATCAACCAATCCATCACCTAGGAAAATATGAACACCGAAGAACGCACCCAGAGGCAGTTGCAACAGCATCTGCAGTATTAAGAGGGAGAGCTGGGGTAGGATAGGGAAAATTAGGAAAATGATAGGGAGGAGTAGTTTTTCATTGAACCTATGGCTAACAAACTACCACCCGTTTAGTAAGTATAAACAGCAACGAATCAACCTGCAGCTAATAAATAGTCAAAAGTAACTAAAGCGGTTAAAAATATTAATAAAGTTATACCTAGAAACAAACCAACTTATGTGCAGAGAAATCATCACAATCCCACTAAATTTACAAGGCAAGCAAAACAACCTAAGCCAAAGGTATAGTCAGCAGTCTAGAAGCGGCTTAAAATTCAATAAAGATGGTAAAAAACTTGTTAAATTTTAAAACCGAAGCCGTTGAGTTATGACGAAAACATGCTGGATATTCTGGCCACGCACTGCCCGCACAAGAAGAGGAGGGAAGTGCAGACCGAAAGAAGAGTGTTTGCCAATGAAGAATCGTAGATAAGAATTGATGGTAGGCCTGGAGTTGCTGAGAATCTAAATAGTAAAAAAATGCCTTTTAGATTCAATGTAGAGGTGTGAACATGACTGCTGATACCATTTTGTTAATTTTTTATGAGTTAATGCATATTGCTATAATTTTGTATGAAAAAATGAATATTTTTATATATATTTTACCGTTTTATTTTTTTTTATGACCAGTATCTCAGTATCTCATAAGAAAATCAGATGAGATAACTCTAGCAAATATTATTAAATAATTTTTTTCAAAGGTTATAAGATTAGCATAATTTACGTCCAACATTCATCATGCTTGATATTGGTTTTGATCTTTGGCAGTTTCTAATTTGACAGCTTCTTGCTTTACTTCTTTCCATTTCTATACGATCTTCTTTATATTTTCAAGATCCTTAAGCTTCGATTCTGGAACAATAAACTGAAGTTCTTCTAATAGTTGCCAATAATCTTCATAAACTTGCTATTTTTTCAAGGCTTTTGAAGCTATCAACAGTGAACGCATCTCAGAGGTGAAAGCAAAAGCATCCATGGCTGTCCTTAGACAGTCAGCTGTATAAAATTGCTCTTATGGATGGAACTCATAGTTCAAATCGTAACTCTGCTCTTTTAGCTGACCATTTGGAGTTCTGTACCTTAGTTCAATTTTTCCTTTGAAGAAAGCTTACTGAGTTTTTCTTTTAAGCTTGATCAGAATCAACCCGCCTATAGTAAGCACAGTACCTTAGTGAATCTCTAGTTCCGAAGGAAAAGCAGTCTTCATCTTGGTGATTGCGAAGTTAGTGTTTGTTTCACTTGAGAAATCATTGTACTTAGGGACTTACTAGGCATCTGGACTGCCATAAACTTAAAAGCTTCTGATATCGTCTCCAATGATACTTATTTAAATATCGTGAGCGCAAGGGAAGAATCCGAAATCAAAGGTCTCAAACACATATTTTTTGATGTCATCTTAATTGGCAGCACAGAAGTAATTGAAACCTCTAATATTTTTAAGTTTTTAACAGACTTCAGAGCGGAATTCGGTAGAAATACCAACTATGCTCAAATTTATTCCATCATCCATCGAAGCCCTCTCGATGAACTTTTGCTAGTTAGAAAGAGAGTTGTCATTAACATCAGTAAGCATTATGATGCGATTTTCACAAGCAACACACTCGTTTAACTTTACATAGTCTAATAGTAGTTTTTTTGACATTTAAAAGCCACTTTTGATTGTTGTTCCACCTCCTGCTTGTATTATATCGAGTTTTTAATATACATTGTTATCAAGCTTACTTTTTAAAGTAGGCTCAAAGACAACTTGGGCCGAGTCAGTGAAAGTCACCAGGCCTACAGAATCGTTAAGTCTTAGTTTAGATATAAACATTTTGATAGCTTCGACAGACAATTTAAGTCTTGAAAGCTCAGTTTTCCTCACCTAGCCAAGGCCACCGTTCATAGAACCGGAAACATCCAAACAGATAAGAGCATTGATGGGAGTTTCGTTACGGTCTGCCCCATCACGACTGCTTTTCGTAAACAGAGCAAGGTAGTCGTTGATATTGGGATCCGTTTTACTTTTGATAAATTGATGTCTAGCGTAGCCCAAGTGCAGGTCAACTATTTTTTAAGTTTTCTAGCCGACTTCGAACTTGATTTCGTTGAAAATTCCCTAAAAAGTTAGGTGAGATTATTAAGGAAGAGATGGTTGAAAAGATGACTGTTGAATAATGTAAAGTTCTTTTCGAGAATAAGGAGTATTATTGGCAAAATTTATAGCTGCGCTGAATCCCCGGGTGTTCCGGGCTCCACTATAACCCATCATGGCTTATCTGAAGATTTAAAGATATAATAAAATTAGTTCTTCCTATTTATATCATATCTTATTCTAATGGTTTCTGATGATATCCTATTTATAGTAAATTATATGTCTTTTGATCAATATTAATAATCTAATCTAAAAAGACCTCACCATAGATAAGAATATATTTGGTGCACTCACATAAAGACATAATTGTTGATCATTTGGGTGGATAGCAGCTGATGCACGAAGGGATCCCTGCTCTTGCTCTTCACCTCGGCCGAAACTACCTTCATGAGTTACATATGGACGTCCTTGCAGTCGCCCTCTTCTTTCAGGTCCATCTGCTTCTTCATATATTCTCTCTCAACTGCACTCGGCAAGTACTTGACCACATCTTCCCTCATGAAAGTATTAACCATCGACACCAATTTAGCCGCCCGGTCTTTCTAGTCATTAGTAGCTAAAATACAATAGTCCAAATTTTAGATCTAATACCTATTTTTTCCTTATTTTTTACGATACTTTCTCAAATCCCTGAACCCTTCCTTGAGTTCTTTTAGATTCATCAATTTAGTTGATCGGTTGGCTAGTAGACCTTTCCGATCCTCCTGGACGATAATATCAACCTTTTCAGGTGATAAAAATACATAAGTATTGTCATACAGTTATACTATTTTCTTTTCTTATACTGCTTTGCGTTTTTTTAGCAAACCATAGACCACTGGGAAGGGGGCATTTAAAAATTATTACTACTGGTTGGGAAGGATATTGACGATGGCGAATGGGTACTGGAAGGGTTTGGGTAGGATGTTGGTGAACAAGTGTATGGTGTGGGTTAAAATGTGTGAGTTTTAACAAATAAACACCACTCTGTCTTATAGCATGAGTAGGGTGAAGAGATCAATGAAGGCTTAGAAGGAAAACATGGACAACACTGAAAAGATCCACTATCTGATGAAGTAAGTCTGGGTATCATTCCAAAAAGTCATTAGTATGATCTTTTGTTGGTTAATCAGTCTCAATTAGTACTCCTTACTGTAATCTATCTTCTTACCTGAAAGATCTCTGCAACAATCACCAAATAATTCTACCATTCTTTTCATTTGAAAAGCACTGTCGGTTTGTTTGATAGTGAGTCGGATATGTTCCTAATTGTGTTTGTATACTGCTAGCCGTTACATCTTTATTATGTTGATCAGATTGCGCAGGATCTATTAGAAATATGTGAAGAAAGGATAGTAAGACATTATGCAGAATACTCGCTGAGAAATACCGATCTATAAATCAGACAGATTCTCCATTGCTTCATCGATTGATTTGTTTGATTATTTGCATGCATCAACTGCCTATCTATTGCCTTAACTCTTTATCTTAGGGTCACTTATACTATGTCCGGAAGTACCCTCGATCACTCCAAGGGATACGTTAAATCTGTCTTTATTAGCATCCACCCAGGTGTAATCATGGATGCCGATACATACACAAAAGAGTCGCTTGTCTGGGTTGAGGTGGTTTAATAGTGGATTATCATGGAAGTGATCGTTGAAATTCTAGTCGGGGCACTCAAACTGCAAGATAAAACTCTTAAGGTTAGTGTAGCAATATGACATCAGCTAGATGGTTTTTTATTTGGCCTTGGAGCTCGAGTACTTCTTTATGGCCATACCAGAAGGAAAAACGAATTTAGATGATTGAATCTCGATATCATGTTTTTCTTTGATCGAGTAAAGTATGTCGCCTTCTATTTCATATCCGCTCTTGCCGCCGATGTAGTCTTGTATTGTTTGTTCCCCAGTCCCAAAAATACAAAAATTCTCAAACATGCCCACGTGTCGCTTCTCGCCCATCTTAGACATCTCGCTGGGTACAAAATTCATCTAAGATTAGGTGAGCCCAGGGAATTTGATAGTGGACATCTTGACTGAAAAGTCCTTGAAAGATTCAATGAGACTTTACTCGTTGCTGAGTTAGTTGCGAGAGGCGATGTTATTGGAACAGTTGGCACAGTAACGGGTCTTGGACTTAGACTGGCTGCTGAGAAGTTTTTTGACTTTAATGCGTTCTAGTTCGAGTTGGCGTTATAGTTCGAGGCAGCGTTCTTTTTCTTGGTAGTAGAGTTCTTTGAAGTTGATGATGGATTCCATCCTATTGAAGGAGTCAGTTCTTTCTTCCTGCATGGCTATTTGATTATAAGAAGAATCATAAACAATCAGCCAGATGCCACTAAACATCATAATAAATTTGAATATAGCAAATTATTTATACAGCAATGTTAAAAAACGAATTTCAATAAAAAATATTGCTGATTCTTTAAAATTTTGATCTAAAAACTGATGATTCGATTGAATCAATATCATAATATGATTGTGCTTATTATCTTAATTGTATTGCTATGTGATTATATGATATTTGAATGGGCAACTAGCCCCCCTCTGCCTCCAAATAAAAAAATCGGCTCTCCTAATAATAAGTCCTTTCCCTCTCCTAGCAGTTCATCACAAGTACTTTCTCCTCCACCCAGCCAATAACCTCTGCGACAAAACAGACTAAGCATTCATCATATATCGCTTAGTCATCGCCAAGATATACATTTACGGCCACCACCACTTGCTCTAACATTTAAGCACCATAACTGATAAAAACAAGCAGTTGTAGATCATAAGGGAGTGGAGGAATATCAATTATGAAAATCTGGATCTGGTAATTTTCAAGGGATTAAGCTGTTCCAGAACCTGATTCGCAAGAAAATACTAAAAGTTGATAATGATCAGTTCACTTAAGTGCATGTGATTGAGAAATCAATTAATTATACGGCGGCTAGGGTGGAGATGGAGGAGAAAGGCAAGAGATTGCTGTTTGATGGTAAAGGTATAAATAAATTAAAATAGTGGCCTTGTTGCTGTTTGTGGGGTGTTCTTCAACCAAAACATAATAATTCTTCGATAAGGAGTTCTACAAGCCACATCCAGGCTAGCCTTGCCTGTTTTAACTGATACTCAATCGACTCTAAGCAATCGGTTAGAGTTATGGTATGCCCAGCTGTTACTTGTTCTATAACTAGGGCAACTTCAAGAAGGTAAAGTAGCACTTGAAGGGCTTCAAATTTGTAAAAAATATACAAACATGTCTTATGCAGAACCAACCAATCCTCAACCTTAATGGCAACATCTGCCTGAAATCACAACACACAGGCCAGATCATTTAATTCCCCAACGGTTCAGGTGACTTCTACCACTCATCCATAAAAGGAGTATCAGTGTTATAGAAACTCAAACAAGATGGAGCTGAGTATGTCTGTTGTGCGGATTGTGAAAATATGCTGGAGATGGTGATTGATCCATATATGTTGGGTTTGTTACAGACTAATTAAAGCAACTATGATGTTATGTACAAGTGCACCTACCCTTAAAACCAGAAGGATAAAATATTTAGAAGGATTGTTATGCATAATTAGGGACCTAAGGCTAATACTATCTAAGGACTCAGCGCGTATATCAATGCTTATAACAAAAACAGAGCTAGTAATTATTAGGTGCTGAGGAAGAGTCCAGTCTGGATGAATAGTTTAGTGTTCAAACGATAAAGAATACATGAAGTACTTCAAAATCCTACTATCGTGTCTACTTTTCCGCAAATGATAAACTATTCGATGCGCAAGGTCAGCTACTGGAGTCCGCAAGACAAAAGAACACACTAAAACTAGATTTGTTATGTGTTTTAGAGATAGCTAAGTGACCTGTTGATCAACCATTTGTTCCGTAGCCAGGCAGTCATGGTCGAAAGGTAAGATGAGTACCTGCCTGTGATTACTGAAAATAAGGATTATAGTTGGCACTTGGCTTACCAGGAATATGGATAATATGTGAAAAGAAAAGAAAAAGGAAGGGGATTAGGATAAAATAATATCAATAGAAACCGTTTTTTGTATTATTCAACTACAATAGAGCCATCACAAATACAAGCATTGGGACAGAAAGATGTGATCGAATAGTAAGAGAAGATTATACCAGTGTTTAAGAAAGCACGATGATAAATGTTACTCATATTATGTATATTTTTAACCATTTAAGTATTTGATTGAATAGGCATATGCATCGATTCCACAATGGCAGTTGATATGAATATTCAATCACATTTTATCTAGATTTCTACTCTGCCCGCCTCTTCGGTACATGTATTGTCTGTACTCTCTCCTCTGTTGTGAATTTTTGAATATGGCTTAGACTGAGCTCTTGGAATGATCCTTGTTTTTAGAAGAGCCAAAAGAACTAAAGCCTAGCATTAGTGCCATCTGCTACTACTATTACCTCCCCCCATCGTTCTATTATTATTACTGCTCTTCTTTTTACTATAATTTTTGATCAACTTGGTCTATTTTTTTCGCCTATTCCTACTCTCTTATCTAAATCTTCTTTACTTTTTTATCCTCTTTCTATTACTTTTTGCGTGGTTATTTTTTATCTCTAGATCTTTATCTTTCATCCTAGCTCGAGTCATCATCTTCAATCTCCATCATTTTAGCCAATTTTTCCTTTCTCTGCTGTTTTTTAAGATCATCGCTCATTTTGTGTCAAAACTATTATAAACTATAACACTATCACATAAATATACAAACTATCGTCCCATATTTTACATACTATCATCAAAATAACAGTTTGTTGGTTACTCTGCCGCTATAGTTCTCAATTTGTTTAGCACATGTTATTTTCTCTATAAATTTCTACAAATTATACATATTGAAATTACTCTTTCCTACGCTTTTACTACTTTGTTGCTTGGTTTCAGGTGTTTTGCAGCATTATTGTCTTTTATTTTTGTCCATCTATTTCAAAGCCTTTTCCTCAAAAAAGTACTACTGCTCGAACTATATTTTAGAAGATTATGTGTTCATTTTGGAAGCGAAGATAGGGCTTTACTACAGCAGATTGGATTATGATTAGTCTTGGAATGTTGTAAAAATACCTTCGAAATTCTCTTAGGGTTGTACTCTGGCTAAAGAATTTCTCATAGTTTAGGTAGAAATCAATTTTTGCAATTAATCTGTGAAGTCTTCTAAAGGTATATGTTATGTGTTGACACCAGCTTCTTTAAATACATTTTTCAAAGGTTTAACTTCAGTATTGACGCCAATACTTTGAAGAAAAGATTGTTTTTGTTTACTTTTTTACAATGTTGCTATATATTCTTTGAGATCTTTGATTTGTGTTTTAAATTGATTTCGTTAGTCTCTAAGTTTGTATATCTTATTCATGAGCAGTTCAACTATATTTTTAAAATAAGCCTTGCATCCGCAGACGCATTAGATGTTAGCCATCATGTCCTCTATATTCTGTTGTTTGTCTCCAATCAGCTTGACCACCCTACAATTCTGAGATTATGAGCGTGCTGCTCTGAAAGTGAACAAGTTTTGTGAAGGTTATGGCTATCTATGTGCAGACAAGCACAGCTTGATGGATTTCATTAAGATGAGTATATAGAATTAATAAATAGTATTACTCATCAATTAAAATTTATTATTGTTATTGCTCTCACTCAGTCATTAAATAAGATTAAATAGCATCATTCTGTGTCTTCAGATTGATTTGAACAAAAAGGCACGTTTTTATGGCGAAAAAGAATGTTTGTGTTTGAGTCTTTTAGACATAAAAATGTTAAAGGGCCGCTATCCTTTCTTAATTGTTTTCAGCTCTGTTTAGGCTTTTTAAGGAGATACACTCTTTAATGTCATTTTTGATCTCAACTAAGGGCTTTGAAAATAGAATTTTACTCGATCGCCTTTCTTGCATGTTTGATTAATATTTTGTCTATCAAATGTAGTAACTTAGAGGGTTTTAGATGAAATCGGAAGAATCGCAGATGAAGATATTGTTTCTTAAACATCATTTTGATTGATCATTTTGTTTAAGTTAGTCGATGATGCAGTGCCTACTGGAAACTTGGAGGGTAGTTGTATTCTAGCAGGTCTAAAACCCTATTTTTTCTGCATCGAATTGATATCAATTTTTTAAGCGTTCTATATGTTTTTCTTCTTATAGAGTCGTTAAGCTGTTTAGATCAGTTAAGACTCATCAGGACTTTTATTTTTCTTTATTTTTTTCAGAAAAGATGGTGATCTAAAAAATTTATACAGTCTCTAAGGAGTCCTGGATCTCTAATTCTAGTTTTTTTTGATAAAATTAAAGTTTTGAGCAGATTTAAGACTACCCCATAGTTTTTTGGGACTTATATTTTTCAATTCATTAGGAATATCGTCAGATTTATTTTAATGAGATTCTTGTTAAAAAAGTTACTTGAATTTGTCTTTTTCTTCAGAGTTTTTTTAGTAGAGATCTTTGAAAATGAGTCGCTTATATTCTGCTGGAGCTAGCTTTACATTTTAATAAGGAATGCTAATCTTTTATGGTTTTTTTATTTAAATTTTTCCTTTGAATCTATTGAAGATAGGATGGATAACTAACTATTAAGCTGTGATTCTTTTGCAAGGATCAATCCGAAGCATCATCTCCAAAAGTTAAATCACCTAAGGCTAAACTCCTTTCAACATTTACCTAAGAGCCCCTTCCTTGTTAACATTGATTTAGTCTATGATATCCCAATATTATTTACTTTCCAAATAAGCTATTTCCTCTTTAGCTTACTTACCGATAGCCTAGAAAATCAATCGAAGTTGCTATATGGTAGAATTGCCTTTAAACAGCGGTCTTCCTGTGAACATTTCGGCGAAAATGCATCCCAGGCTCCAGACATCGACAGCTTTTCCATACCCCTTATAACCCAACATCAACTAAGGAGCACGATACCATATCGCTGAGACATTTTAAGTGAGAACTGAACTTTTACCTTGCTACCTTTTAACTGACCTTATGAATCCAAAATCGCATAGTTTTGCTTGCGAACTCTCATTAATAAGCACGTTTGATGGTTTGATATCTCTATGAAGAAGCTCGGCCCCATGAAGATAGCTAAGTGCATTGGCGATTTGGTAGAAAATATAGTGCTTATGAATATTTTGCAGTAGATTGTTCTTAAGCGCAAGAGCCAGGTCTCCCTCCATGTACTCAAACTACAAATAGATGTCTTATTGGTTGACAGAAGAGCGAACTTGTATTAGTCTGATTATGTTAGGATGTTCTAATAGTCGAAGATATTTGACCTAGCGGTAGACCTTTTGTGCACAGGTGACGCTATTGAAGGCCGCATATATGCGTTTCAGGGCGCATAGGTTGCCAGTATTTTTATTTTTAGCTTTCCACACCTGGCCGTATGCTCCCTTACCTACTTTCTTGATGAATTAATATTGCCTGAGTAACTGAGGGTCCATGATGTCTGAGCTATTTTTCATGCGCCTGTGATCTAGCAACTATAAACTATATTAAACAATAATTCATCATTAAAGTATTAGAATCAGTTTTAAAGGATTTTAGACTAGTGTGATTTGATATACAATTATAGCAAATACTATTTTTGTTTTTTTTTTGTATTATGATGAGCAAAGCAATATAATAATTAATAAATTCGTCCATAAAAATAAAAAAAAATAACATGATTATATATGTAGTTTAGTATGATTGTTTTTGCAATATAAGTGTATTTGTGGCATATTAACCCGCATCAGAATAATCGTTTATATTTTTTAGAAAATTTTGAACAACTCCCATGTCCCAGCCCACTCACAACAATTAGCTTCTCAGCAAAAATGAAAACACGCCTCCGACTAATCAACCAGACTCTCAAGTTCTTTAGCCTGTTGAGTTCTTGCCTTCGGAATCTCAGCCTTAGATCTAAGCTACAGAAAGCACAGCTGAAGAAAAACAAAACTAAGAAGAAAAAGCAGGAATTCTACGTATTTATAGTAAAGGTAATGCTTCTGAAATCAAGCAGAAAGATGAAACAAGGCTACCTTAAAAGACAAATATAAAGCCTAAGTTATAGATAATTCCCTAGAGACAGTCAGATCCTAAGAGCGAGGTACCTGCCAACTTGCTCAGCCCAAGGGCCATGGAAAGCTCTAATGACGAAAGTAGTCAGGAGTCTCGTTCAAAGTAACAAATAGATTTTTCTAAATCTTACTTTAGCTAGCTTGAATAATAGCCTGAAAAATCAAAGTCATCTTCAGGTCACTAGCTGCCTCTAGGCTCAGTGGTCAAATACAAACTCTATGGGCATAATTCGCCCTCACCTTCAGATGACAGCGACGATCACTAAATGGACCATATAAGGAAAAAATCTCAATCTATCAGTCGGTCCTTTGCTGGGGTGCGGCCAATCGACTTAATTTTGGACAAAGATGAACGGACTCATTAAAAATGTAAGACTTGTTTCGTGATGGCTTAAAGACATAAGTTTTTATTGGAGAATAACAACTAAGTTACCAATAAACTAATGACTCTTTCTGAATAAAACGAAAGTCTAAAAGATAAACTAAAACAAGTAGTGATATCATCATAAGAAATATAGCCTACATCTACAGATTTGAATAAAACTTAAATTTTGGGTCTAATGGCCAAACTTCAGATAAAATTAATGGAAACTTCAAATACAAAAGAATTTTAATTTACAAGGTAAGAAGAAAAAATGATAAAAAAATTTAGTTAGTCTTTTATTTTTTTCAAGAGAAGTGTCTTCGTCTATGAGGATTACCATTAGCAGCATTAGTCGATTAAAAAACTTCATGCTGACTACCGGAAACTTATATAGCGCATCAAGCGTGAACACAGTCAAAGAGTTGTCAAGATTAACAATGACCTAGGTTAATTCATTTAACGGATAGATACTTCTTTGATTAAAAAAGTTGTCAAGACTTATGAAGATAAGGCTATAGGCGTGAGTTTGATTGTTCCTTCTGTGAATGCCTAAGAACTCGATTCATAGAGTTATCTGTCTATAATCCATAAGCTGTAGTCAAAGCACTAGGGCTAGAAGCAGAAGATAAGCACCCTGTAGAAAGACAACCAGAAAATAACTCAAATTTCTACTCAGCTCCTGAAAAAATTCAAGTAACTCAGCAAGTAACGAGATATATACCGTATTAAGCTGTAAAAACAATAGAGATAGTTTTAGCAAGTCATGAACATGATCGCCAAGACCAAATCGTCTCCAAAATTTGTCTAAACTGATTTTTTTTCCAGACTCTGCCAAAGAGTCTTTGAGATTTCTAACTGTATTCCTTTTGAAGAAAATGATTAACAAAATCTCTTCGTTCCTGAGACCACCTAGGAGATTTTTGAGATGTTGGAAAGAATCAGAAGATTTTCTATTAAGCTGGATGAGTATACCAAGGGGAAAGAGAAGGAGCTTCAGACATACAAGCTGAATAATACTGCATTTTTGAAGGACTTCATATAAAGTTAGAATGTAGATTTGAACCTATTGCTAACTCTTGTGAAGACTCATAACCACCTAGGCTTTGATTACATTCGCGACTACATCGTCCGCACTAGAGACCGCAGGAACAAATAAAAAGTACCTTCGCCTACATAGAAACCCAAGTAATAACTTCCTAAGCAATAAATTATTGAACTTGGTGAGCAGACCATCCCCAAAGCTGCTAAAAAGTAATAAATGCAGTGATATTAATAATATAGATTAGATTATTTTGATTATTTAGTCTGCATTCTTATACTATATACGAAGGTAAACTTAATGCGTTATAATAAAATTATTCAAAAGAGATTAAATATGCAAAACCACAATATCCACCTCAGACTCAGCATGTACATCTTACACAATATAGCTTCGGAAACATCAGAAAGATCGAATGCGCTCCCTAGTTTACCCTTTAACAGCTCGAAGATTACTGTGCCATAGAAAAGGCTGTATATGGGGATAAGGAGATATTTGCCAAGGTGACCACTCTCAAAAAGCCATACTCGTAGCTGTTAAAGGCCTTAAGCAAACAAAATCATGATTTATGAACATTTGACTATCTGTTTCATATGTTATGTAGTAATCTATGTATCAATTCTAAATGATACGGGGCCCATTCAGAATGATCCATCAGCCTCAAGAGGACTTGTAGCTGAGTAAAATATATGTTTTTTGACCTCTTGGAAGGTTACTTAGTAATAATGATGTCATAGTATCACACTAATATCAGCGATATAAATAAAAGAACTAATATTACACATATTCCTCATAATAAAGTACTTTGACATGAATTCTTTTATTAAAATATTAAGGTTAAATAAGTCTTCCTGACGTTTCTATTATACTTTAAACTCGAAGTCCAATCATGAGCCTATAGTGTATATAGTTAATATATGTTCATAATCAGCCATATAAAAGTAACCTCTCCTCACCCTCTCTTCGATAAAAACATCTACAAATTCCTCAGAATGCAATCAGGTATTCTTTACATCACCTAGGTTCTCTCGGTAAACGCAATCCCTTCCCAGCCAAATTCATCAACCAACACTAGATCCAGTGGTAAGCATAAATGATCTTCTCCGATCAGCACTACGGCAAAGCTATTGCTTTCGAATTATACTAAAAGCATAGATTCGGATACAGTGCATAAGAAATGACTGGAGTTATGTAGGGAGAAATTAAAATCGAAAAGGATATGTAGTTTAACAACTATGCAATTTACTCCTACAATAAAGCATCAGTGGTTGCATACTTATCAATCAATATCAAACATCATGCATAGACTCCATAGAAGCAAATAAAGAAGAAAGTGGCCAAGTAACAAGTGCTGACAGTGAAGTCGATCGTGGGTATTAATTTTATTAGCAAGCGCATTTGCCTCCGGCCATAAATAAGAAAATAAGGATATAGTTATGTATTGGAAAACGTAGTTGTAAGACAACTGCTAATAAATCTTACTGCGGGTATCTTGTATTCACCGATGTGCTCATCATCGATAAACTTGATATATAGACCTAGGGGAAAATGATAGTGCATTAACTAAGAGGGCAGAGTTAGATCAGGATGGGTCAGGGTAGGGTTAATCTGGAGTAGGTCAAGCCACAACGATCAGTCATATTGTACGATATTAATAACTAACTTCTAGGATAAGCATATATCGATGGGTTTCAATAGTTGAAGTAGAACATGGGTCAGAAAAGCAGCTCACTGCCTAACTATCTCAACAAACTAAGTCCCAGGCCGCTTAGTCTGGATGGCAGCACTTCAATGAGTCGCATAATGCCATAATTCAAACGCCTTTCCGTAGTTAAAACAAATCAAAGCATAGTATTCAGCACTGCCAATAGATTTAACTAACCCAAAAACCCATAGTAATTAAGCTAGACAAGATCTTTCCGCAAAACAAAAGTTAGAAACAAACCACATGCTTCTCAACTACGAGCCAGTCGTCTTTTTAATAAATTTAATGGGCTTAGTATGATCGAAGAGGAACTGGAGAGTTATGCTTTGCCGATGATATGGGAGAAACACTGATTTTATCAATTTTAATAAAATACAATAGCATCCTAGTTTTTATTTATTGATTTCATTAGTATGATAGTTATTAATATAATTAGTTTAGTGCATGCGCGCAGTGAGGGCTAAAAAGGTAAGAACCGACGTAATCCGTTCTCTGAGTGGACCTTTCGACGACAGTCTCATCCAGATCCTTCTGGACAAAATATAAAAGTGCCTGCATGAAACAAACAAAGGTACCACATATCATAAATCAGAAAATTTTACTAAAGCTGAGTAGTTTTTAAGACAAACGAAGAATGATCTGCCTATGATATCAGCTAACAATCACGAAAAAAACATAGTTAAGACTCTAGCTCTCAATATTTAGGCATGGTTTTATCAAAAAAAGCAGTAGTATCAGCGAGCTCTTTAATGTTTGTAGCAAGCTGAAAAGATATAAACGCATGTCAATGCAAATTGCGTCGATTTAGCAAGGACTAAGCTCAATAAAAGCGTAGTGTTTGCACGCATGGATAAGTAAATATGCCACGATGCAGACAATAATAAGCAGTATAGCATGCAAAGGCTTCACTGAATTTGCTTAAAAATCACAACTAAATTAAATAGTATAGAATGAAAAAGCATGATATGAAACTATATGAAATTATGGTGGTGTTATTTTACAATATTGCTTCTGAACTCATCACCATCAATGGTTTTTCATAAACAAAACTACTCCATAAGTAAGGCTATTAACTGGCACACAAAATACTGGGAAACAATCACAGACTGACACTGCTTCTCAAGAGTATGGCAAAAGCAGATAGAAAACATAAAATTAAAACCAGCTAGGATTTAGCAGGATCAACTAACAAATCACTTATCGAGATCAGTTCAAGCCATCATACTTCAGTCAATGATTTGGTGATTAGTAGTGGGAAAGAGAAAGAATTGAGAAGGATATATGCACCTAAGTATCAAAGTGAGCATAAAGATAAGATATAGCTTAATAAAAAATAGACTTAGTCTAAGAGCAAAACTTATTTGAGAAGCAAGGACTATAATAAACTCGATTTCTATATGAAGTCTTTATAAAAATTAAAGACTATGTATGGTATAGATAAGAAAAATAAAAATAGAGATAGTCATAAAACAGAGATAAATTAAAAATAGAAAGGTTTGAACATCAGCAATCTGAAGAAGATATACACATAGACTAACAGCTAGCAGTAGCAGAAATTATAGCACAGAAAAATAAAATAGATAATCTTGGCCTAGAGGACCAAAAAACGGAGAGTTTATACTGATCTCAATAACATAATGTAACCTTACAATAAAAATACCAACAAATCAGGATAAAAAGCAGGTAGTTAGCAACTTGGGGCAGTTTAGCATACTTTGCCTATATTTAGCCAGCAGCAGGTGCTGAAGAGTGCGGATAGAGTGGTGGAGAATAAAGCAGATAAGGAAGCTTGTCAACTGATTTGATATTAAATGACCATAATAGAAGTAATGAAGGATAATATTTAGATTACTAGTGAAAAAAGATATGATTAAAAGATAAAAAATGAAGCAAGTATATTTTAATACTTTTTTATACTATTCTGTTTATCATGAAATACTATTCTGTTTATCATGAAATATGTATGATTTGAATCAAATGAGCTGGCAGCATGACTTATCCATCTTCTTCGACGTCACATAAAATTGCTTGGCCCCTTATGACAGATCTTTACTCTTCTCCACCAGCTTATCCAGATCTCCCTGCCTCTCCAACAGTTTTCTTATGCTATCATGCAAAATAATCTTGGTCTCACCTACCTGGTGCAGCGCGTCTGTTAGTTTATCGGCATTTTTGGGGTCCTGATAACGTTTGAACTAAGCAGATATTGCTTCAATTTATAAGTTCTAGTCTCCCTTGATGTCCTTCCATTTATCGCCCATCTTGTCCATGAAAATCTGGATCACTTTATTGAGAAATGCGAAGATGACTCTTTCAGGGTATCCTTCTCCAACGAATGCATAGGCGGCTACTTGTTTGTTGGACATTTGAATATGGACTACTTTGTCTTCGTGAACTACACTGTTTCGGCTGTTTTTAGCAATGCAGGGGAAGGATTATCTGACGACGAATTTGAAGCTGCCCTTGACCTGGTTGCGCATGAGCAAACCAATCGAGGAGAGCTAATAGTCGCGATGGACGATGCAGATTTGGTTTTAGCTGTTCTGGAGCACGATCATGCAGGAAAAGATAGTCATTCGTATGTTCTGATTGTTTAAAAGAAATAATTATTTATATTCTATATTTGTTTTAAATACT
>Ga0169931_10005809_pt1 | contig 18752 bp, 26 predicted proteins | sample Kivu_15m_20L_FD_129675 | JGI IMG/M metagenome (GOLD analysis project Ga0169931, IMG submission 129675) | Freshwater microbial communities from Lake Kivu, Western Province, Rwanda to study Microbial Dark Matter (Phase II) - Kivu_15m_20L... | ecosystem: Environmental > Aquatic > Freshwater > Lake... | reverse complement strand
AGTCACCTTTATTAGGAACTAACCAATCTTTGAGAATATATTCAGGCCAAGTGGGAAGTAGATTCTTTACATACTGTAACAATCTATCTCTATATTCGTTCAAGGAGCCTTCCGCCACACCTTCGTCAATGTCTAACGGTTCATCGTCAACTCTAGGCTTATATTCACTAGGCTCTTCGCCTCTGATAGCCTTGTAGGCAGCATCTAGGATCTCCATCTTAGTAGGATGATCTAAACCCTTATACCAGGATTTTTCCTGCAGCTGATCGAATACATCTCGTCGTTCAGCATTCTCGAAGTTTTCGTCATAGTCGGTATAGGTAAATGATGCTCTCCGACCTTCGATATCTAAGGTCAGTATGACTTGATCGAGATCGTAGTCTTGGTCAACTACACGGATGCCTTCCGCCACATCTTTCTGTGTATTGTTTTCAGCTACTATGCTCACGAATCTTTTCATGTCACTAGAATCTACTACAGGACGTTTGCCGGCACCGTCTATGACCTGTAGTATTTTCTTCATATCCATTTTATTTCAGTCCACTGAGCATCTTGATGCGATTTAATTCTACAGATTCTGCTACTACTTTCTTAGCGGAAACTGTGCTTTCGCTGGCACCTTTCTTTTTGGCTATAGCTTTCTGCAATCCAGGAGGTAATTTTTTCTGGGCAGCAGTCACACCTTTGGCAGTTTTTTTCTCTCCGCCCTTGTCAGCTTCTTTACTAGCTTTCTTCATAGGTTCTTTCTTATCACCGTCTTTATCGACGTCTAAGAAATCTGGTTTGCTGCCTTTCTTCTTAGCTTCGACTACTCGCTTGACGATAGTCTTTAATAGCTGAGAATCCTCATCGACGATCTTGGCTATTTTCTTTTTCTTTTCTTCTTTCTTTTTCTTTTCGTCTGCTTTGGCTTTAGAATCATCCGTAGATTCTGTAGTGGACTTACGCTTGCGTCCAGGTCTCTTGTCTCCTTCGTCTTCACCTTCAGCGCCACTGGCACCTCTGTAACCATAAGGTTTTTTGACATTGGCATCACTCTCAGCATCTTTCTTTGCTAGAGGTTTACCTTCTGCATCTTTTTGTGCAGCTTTGATCAAGTTAATATCTAATGCTTCGTCGGTTTTTGCAGCCTTCTTAGCAGCAGGCTTTTTTTTCATCTCTTTCTTATAAGCGCCTTCTAACAGCGACTTAAGTTTTTGTTCATAGTTCATGATGCTCTCCATTTGTTCGTCGTCCTCTTCGGAAATTTCTTTGTCTGAAGGTGCTTCGGCTTCGCCGGTGATATCGTCGACCTTTTTAATTTCCCCACCATTACCGAACTTCATTTGGTATTCCATGTAATGATAAATGCTGTCGAGATAATCTGCTGATTTAGTGATCTTCGCCTGCACCCAACCTTCTAGGTCCTGTCCATCTTGTATCATCTGAAACAGCTTCATAGCATGTTTAGCAGCTCTGTATAAATCGGCGCGGGCCATCTGACCTTCGTGATCATCAGTCTGTGGTACATTTAACTGCATCTGTACCTGAGGCCCTGGCGCAGCAGTTTTTTCTGGTTGTGGTGTTGATATATCTGGCATATCTCAGTCTCCGATAGTATATTTATCGTTTGGCGATGCTGCCACCAGTTAATAAATTACCACCTTTGATATCCAGGGCATTTTTAGTGGTACCGTCTTTGTTCTTGTAGGTCTTGCCCTTTTTGTTAGGATATACAGCACCAACAGAAAAATCACCCGATGACATAGATCCTGTGGTGGCAGTTTCTGCAACATCGTCGCTGAGATTTTTAGTTATGAATATCTTGTCTTTTAAATCGGGTCGATTTTTCAGTATAGCTAGGGCGTAGTTGTTGGCGCCTTTTTTCCAGTTGAAAACTTTAGGTTTGCCCTTCTGTTTGTAGATCTTACCGTCGATCTTGAGATACCACGGACCCTGATCTCGATCCATTTGCTTTTGCATCATCTTGCGTTCGAAGTCAGGATCGTCTTCGTGTCCTAGTTCGTGCTGTAATTCTGCACGTTTAAATGCCTTTTTTTCGTAATCCATCTGGCGTATTTGATCTCGTTCGTAATCTAAGGGATTGTAACCGGCTTCCGAGAAACCCTCAGTTTTTTCCTTCGATCCTAGTTGTTGTTTAAGTGCTTTGCTGAGTAGATTCATGTATTTTCTTATAGTGTATTCTGCTTTTCTACCAGCTAGTTCTCCGTGAGATCTTAAGATTTCTCCATGTAGAGGATCGATTTTATTGCCAATGAACTGACCCACGCCGCCAGCGATCGTACCACCGATGCCTTCATCTATATCACTGTGTAGATTTTTCAATATGCTTTTATAGATCTCTAGTTTTTCTTTGTAATTGCTTGACATCCATTCTCGTCCAAACTCATGATCTGGACGCATACCGTAGACATCCTTGTATAGATCGCTGATGACCTTGTCCAGATACTTCTCATCAAGTTCGTCTCCTTCCTGGACACCTTGACCTATATTTTTTATTTTGGCATTTATAGCATTTCGCACAGGCTGTAAAAGATTCTGAACTTCTTGGCGATCCATGACGTCAGTCAAAGGCCATTCTACCTGCCGTTCTAGTGCGGACATGACATCTGAGAGCAGTTCCTTGGGTTCACCCCAGTCACTGATTTCTTTGACCTTTGTTTGTTTTTCTGCTTTTTTCTCTTGTTCTTTTTTGTTTATACTCTGTATGATATTTAACATGCTGCTAGTTTTTTTACGAGCTGTACCGGATCTATTGTACGGGGATTTCCCACCATAACCCGGAGAAAATGCGATGACCTCATCTATTTTTCCCTTATGTTTGGTCTCGCCTTGCTTCTGTGCTTTCTTTCTATCTTTGTGTTTGCCAGCACCAGAGGTAGTTTTTCCGGCATTTTTAGCCACGAAATTTCTTGGCTTGACCGGTTTAGTATTCGTTTTTTCTAAGAGTATGTCGATTGCTTTCATGATATATTATTTATTTTTTCCTGATTTCATGTTGGCACACCAGTGGTACATTTTAGCCTTCTCACCTGAAGCATTTTTAGCACGTTTGCGTAAATCAGTCACAGATCCTTTACAACTAGCACCTGCACGTTTTACACGCCCTGGTCGGCTCTTGCCCTTTACTTTGCCATCTGCGAAGTTTTCTAGTAGTTCACGGATTTTCATAAGCTGGCCATCTTAAATTGATTAGGATCTGCGAAAAATTGTTTAAAATCTGCGAAAGCACGTTTCCGGCGATCGAGATGCTTGTCACCTCCCTGCACTAGACGAGTGATAGCTTTGGTATTGTTAAAATCTGTTATGTTAGGACGAACTCGCCATTTCCAATACCATACGCTGGCTCGAGCAGCATTTTTTGGGTCCAATAATGCTTCTGGATTTTGGATTAAATTAACTCTCATGGCCTTTCCTGCTTCGCCGTAGTTGTATCTGCCTGTTATCTGTAAAAAACCTCTGCCGCGAAATCTCCATCCGTCGCCTACTTTGGTATTACCTATTGCATCCGCGCCAACGGGATTGTATTTAGGATCATACATCCTATTGATATATCGTTTATCACCTTGCTCTTTTAATTTATCGAATCCCCCGGTCTCTACTGCTACCTGCGCCAAAAACGCTGCTAGTTCCACAGGATCTGTGATGCCACCTTGGCGTGCTGCCTGGGTTATCACAGATTCGTAACGACCGTTCGTTAGAGTTTTAGTAGTGTCGATTTTTTGGGCCTGTGAGGGTTTTAATGATGGTTGTAATTTCTTTTTAGATGGTGTTGCTGTGGTATCAATGTCTCGGAATTCCACAGGTATTTTAATTTCCGTGCCTGCAGGAACTTTGGTAATATCTTTTATCTGAGGATTAGCTCGCTTGACTGTGTCAACATCGGTACCAAATGCTCGAGCGATAGAATAAACAGTCTGCCCTGGCATGATTTTGACTATTTCTGCATTGGCACCTAGAGCTGCGGCACCTAGAGCCGCACCGGCAACCCAATCTCTCCATCCTTCCTCTAAATCAGAAATAGATTCGATGCTGGCTTCACCGATGACGCCATCTCCACTGTATCCTACATTCCAGCCATATAATCCATAAGGTCCCGGACCATACAGCGCTTTTTTTGCTTTTTTTCTAGATCGTTTTTTCTTTTCTGTTAGGATTTCGTAGATTCTCATCTCCGTAACCCTCTAAATTTAGCAGGAAACCCCAACCAATATGGGCGACTGAACCAAAGTTCGAACCATTCTTTATCCCCAGGGCGGATATTTAATTCTTTTTCTATACGCTGTTTTTCTGTGCCAGTATGTGAAATATTTTCCTGTCCAACAGGGCTATAGCCTTTAAATTCATTGACACCGGCTAGGCGTTTTATCTGTGCAAGTTCGTCCATTAGAAATTCTCGATGCCTCGGCTACGGATACCGCCTTGGCTACGCAGTTTCTTTAACTCATCAAGCGCATGTCTAATATCATTGATGTTTGTGGCAAGCTCATCGAAATTTTTAGTGATGCTATTCCACTCATAGGCGCTGGCTCCTTGGGCTCGCTGTGCTAGATCTTTTAATTGATTCGCTGCCCGTAGCATGCGATATTGTAATTTAGCAGGATTGTTCTTAGTACCGACGATCATAGGGTTCATCGGTTCGTTGGGATCCATTTCGATGGGAGCCTCTGTCAGAGAATCTAACTCTTTAGACATGCCATCGATGAGATGAAAAGCCTTCATCATCTTACGAAGTGTGCCTTTGTTTACGTCTTTGGTAGTATTTTGTTTCGTGATGATACCGACACCGGCAGCATCTTCTTTGGTTTTCTTAGATTTTTTTTTATCTGCTGCGAATTGCCCCATTCTCTCTTTGGCTTTGGTCATTAGATCTCTAACTTCGTCGTCACTGACTTCGGGGCTCATAGCATCACGCCACACACGGAACTGTTCTTCCGGGCTAGCATTTGGATCATTTAATATATCTCGCATTGGTGTGGCTCTCGGACCTTCTTCTCCGGCACTGGGATCATTGGTTTCCTGTCTGCTTATGACCTCCAGATTGTCGAAGTTAAACGCGATATTACCACTCTTATCTGCTTTATTATTATATTGTTTTAGGTATTGGAACGCCTTGACCTGATCAGCACCGACGACTACCACAGCATTTTTGTAACCTTGTTGATTTAAATTTGTCAGGACGCGAGTTAGATCCGGTAATTCATCGCTGGCTGCTTGGAATATATGCCCTTGTTGGGGGAACACTTTTTTGTATATGGCTAGTTTTTCCTCGGGAGTGATAGGATCATCTTTACCTACTGTACGACTGACTACGAAATAAGGGTCACCTCCTACATCTCTGGCTTTGGTTATAACGCTGCTGGCTAACATCATATGTCCTTTATGCCCCATGCCTCTTCCCCAACCTACTACTGCGGTGTTGCCTTGACCAGTCCTAGATATCTTTTCGAACAGTTGCCTTACAAACATGTTAATCTCTCCTCGGGGTCCAGGTACCTTGATCGATGGCTTTGATAAATTGACCAGGGATATCTTTTTTAAATTTGCTACCAGGGTGTGCTTGAACATACCCTTCGGGTTTGGTCTGCCTTATTCCGCCATGGGTACCCGAACTGATTTTTTTGATCATATCCATCTTAGCCGCGGTTAACAGCTCTACAGCATTTAATACTATATCTAAACTTTTATCTGCTATGACTTTGTTAGCCTGCCCGGCTGATAAATTTTGTTCAGCCCAGCCTCGAAATTTTTCTTTGACTCCTTCGATTCTTAAATTCTGGTTAAAGAATTTATAGAGTATGTCTCCGGGTTTGCTTAACCCAGGCTTAGGAGACAAGAATCCATCGATTGCTGCAGCATTTTGTTCGATATACTGTTCAGCACGATCGACCAATGAATCATCGATCTCTGGAGATTTTTCTACATAAGTGGTTCCTTGTACGATGACATCAGGAGTACTTAATCCTTCAGCTCCCGGGTATCTCGTTTCTTCTGAACTGCCCAAATTCTTATAATAGCCAGTGGCAGCCACCATGATCTTGGCTTTAGCGATACGTTTACCGAGGTTAGAATCACGATGGATATGGAACGTAGTTATATTAGGCGTAAACTCGTACTCACCAGTTTCTTGATTTATTACTGCTGCGGCTGTAGATCCATCTGGTTTAGTTCCTGGATAAAACAGCAGTCCGCCCTCGATGAATCCATCCGGAGGACTGATCTTTTCAAAATAAGACCATAAGCTGGCTAATTGTTGTGCATACTGTTTTCTTTTGATTTCAACTTCTTTATTCTCGGGGGGTCTTCCAGTGCCGAGTATGAACTTGCTGATATCGCCTGGCTCAGTCATAGCCGTTTTGATCCCACCATCTAATTCAGTCTTGCCTCGCTTGAGATACTCCCAGGCGTTTTTAGGTATCAGCATGAACTGACCATCTTCGTTCCTGCCCCAATAGACCACAGGACTTCCGTCCCACTTGAGTTCTATGGTACCACCTTGTCCAGCCATGGACCGCAGTCTTTCAGCGGCATGTATTCCGCCATCGCTGCCATTGGTAAAGACTAGATCTTCTATGTGTTGATATTTTCTACCTATGGCGGGGCCTGCTTCTTTGAGAATAAATTCGCGAGCTCTCATTTCACGCTCGCTATATTGATCATCTGCCGGAACCAAACATTGGTGCCTTCCTGCATGTCGGGGAAATATTTGTTTTTAATTTCGTGATACTTCTTTGGGTAGTTGCGCAAGGCCGCCAGGACTTTTTTAGGATTGCCCATATCAGCAGCAGAAGCACTAGGTCCTATGATTATCTTAGCTATCTCATCTTTGTCGCCGGTAACCAACTGTTTGGTCTGTCTATCTACTAGTCCTTTGTAAGGACTCATCATCAGGCTAGGATGACCTTCTATGCTGCTGAGATTAGCGAGGTCGGCCCACATGGCATGCAGAGTACCGCCCTTCATGGTAGGATCATCATAGTCGTGCATGTGCAATGGCTGTGCGGCCGCTGCCTTTTCTACGGCCATGAGATCTACTTGTACTAATTTATCAGTATCTCCGATAGGGATACCTACGTGTACGCTGACACCTGTTCTCGCAGCCTGCAGCCCCTTGACTTTGAAATAGTCTTCTAGTTCTTTGCGACTGAACTTTAATTCTTTGGCAGGAAAAGCAGCCATTAGCTCTTCAGCATCAATCAAGGCGTCTATGTCAGAACTGACTTCTTTTTTACCTGCGGAACCGATAGGATAGAGATTCACGCCTTTAGGCAGGATCTTTTCGAGATTGGCCATCACTGACGGGAAGTCGGCTTTGTTTAAAGGAACTGCTCCCTGTATTACATTGCCACCTTCGGAAATAATCATCCTTCACTCCTGTCATAAACACCTTTTTCTACTCGATCTCTTTCTTGTCCAAATATTTTTCTAGCCAATTCGTCTCGGTCGACGTCAGTGAACACGGATTTAGGATTGTCTGCGATATTAAATTTATTACAATAAGCATCGGCCGCTCGATCGACGCAGGGTCGGAAAACAGTATCTCGACATTGTTTTCCTGATTTGATATGTTTTTTAAATTTAGAAATTATAGGATAGAATATCTTCCTATAAAATGCAGGATCATTGTGCATGAAATAGTGCAGGTCATCCATGAGATCTACATCCTGTAGCTCAGAAATATTGATGAATTCTCGTATCAGCATATCATCACCATTTGCGACACGACCAATAGCGTGCCTTATGACGTGGGCCCGGATTGTCGCAATTATGCCTAGCACGGAAACTACGCCTGCGAGCGGGATTGGATTTTTTGATCTTCATGTTAGGATCACCGAAATTCACCTTAACTATGTTTCCCTGGGGATTTTTAACATAGACTTTGAACTTCTTTACATCGCCTCTCATCGGCTTACCCAATGGAACTTTTCTTCCTCGATACTCCGCTTCGTCTAACGATTCTTCTACTTCACCGTAGATGAGGTAGAAATCGTCTCCGTGATAAGTTTCTTCTAACCAGTTTTCTGGTCGGTCTAACGCTTCATAGATTGATTTAAAAGAATTCATAGCATAAACATCCATTATTAGAATATTTATGCTATTTGAATAGATGTTTAATCAACCGAGGACTGCTGCTGTTCTAAAATTTCGTCGGGTTTTTTCTTAAGTTTTAGCTGATCGCCTTCTACTACGATGCGTATCGTAGAGTCTTTTTCTAGATTTTCAAATAGGATCAAGCGACTAAGCGGTCTTTTGATTTCTTTGTCAATGACACGCTGTAAGGGTCTAGCTCCCATCTTCCTGTCAAACCCTTTGTCTACGAGATAATCAATGGCATCATTGGATATTTTCAAAGAAAATTCTCGATCTTTAATCTGATCTTTAAGTTCGACTAAGAATTTACCTACGATCTTGATCATCGTTTCTTTGCCGAGTCTGCTAAAGGTAATGACACCGTCTAACCGATTACGGAACTCTGGAGCGAAAAACTTCTTAAGTTCTCGATCTTCGTAGTCATTTTCCTGTTGTCCAAAGCCTATCACGTTCTTGTCTGCTTCCTGGGCACCCAAATTAGTAGTCATGATTAGCACGATATTTCGACAATCTGCAGTTTTACCATTGCTGGCAGTGATGAATCCGTTATCCATTAGCTGTAATAAGATCGTGCTAACATCTGGATGGCTTTTTTCGATCTCGTCTAACAATAACACACAATGTGGGTTTTCCTGAAGTTTAGTGATCAGTAGCCCGGCATTTTCTTCGTAGCCAATATATCCCGGGGGACTACCAATCAATTTAGATACGCTGTGTTTTTCTTGATATTCACTCATATCAAATCTAATTAGCGGTATGCCCAGTTGTTTACTTAGTTGTTTGGCAGTTTCTGTTTTGCCGCAGCCTGTGGGACCCATGAATACGAAACTACCGATCGGTTTATTTTCAGATTTAAGGCCTGCCTGAGCCACTAATATCTTATCTACTATTTCTGTGATAGCATCATCTTGCCCATAGATTTGTCCTTGGAGATTCTTTTCTAGATTTATTAGATTTTCACTTTCTTTTTCTTTGACAGTTTCTTCAGGTAATTTGATCATCTTACTAAGTTCGAATTGTATTTCAGCAGTTCCGATAGTTCTTTGATCCTGATCTTTGATGTTAAATCTAGAACAGGCTACATCAATAAGATCTATGGCTTTGTCAGGAAGTTTTTTATCGCTCATATATCTCACAGATAATTTCACTGCTGATTGTATAGCTTCATCTGTGATTTCTACTTTATGAAAATCTTCGTAGTATTTTCTAATACCTTTTAATATTTCCACGGACATTTCAGCAGACGGCTCGTCAATAGTGATCCGCTGGAATCTCCGCATCAGCGCACGATCTTTTTCGAAATACTTGCGATATTCTTCCCAGGTAGTAGATGCTACCACCTTGATGTTGCCTTTGCTTAGGGCCGGTTTCATCATATTAGCGAGGTCGTTGGAATTATTGCCCCCGCCGGCTCCTGCACCTGAAATCATATGGGCTTCATCGATGAACAATATAGTTTTACCTTTAGAGTGTAAAGCTTTTAAAACTATTTTAAATCTTTCTTCGAAATCACCTCGGTATTTAGATCCAGCCAACATACTGCTGATGTCCAGATTATACACAGTATATTCTTTTAAGAACTCCGGAACATTATTGTTAACAATATTAAAAGCCAATCCTTCGGCGATAGCAGTTTTCCCCACTCCGGGATCTCCTACTAATAATACGTTATTTTTAGTCCTTCGTCCTAGACCTAATGCGATTTGTTCTAATTCTTCAGAACGACCAATCACTGGGTCGACTTTGTTTTTCTTTACTGAATCGTTTAAATTAGTAGTAAACTCTTTTAGAGCTTTTTCTAAAGAAGCGTCGTTAACCGGACTAGTAACTTCTTCATCGATCTCCGAATCAGCGTAATCGGAAAATTTTTCTTTTTCTACTCCGCCCTTGGTTAGATAATAGACAGCATAACTGCGTTTTTCATTGAGTGCCGAAAGAAATACATCTAATAGTTCGATATTTTGACGACCGCTGAATAAAACCTGTGTGAATGCTCGATTTAGCACACGTTCCACTGACTGCGTTTTTTTTGGTTTATAGTTTTTCGGTGGGTTGGGTATTTTGATGTCGTTTAAATTATTTTTAAGATAATGTTCCAGTGATGCTTTAATGTAATTAGAATCTGCACCATAATTAGAAATTAAATCGTAGAACTTTTCTTCACAGAGCATGGCAAAAATTAAATGCTCCAAAGTTACATATTCGTGTTCTAGTTTTTTACAGTCATTGACGGCTTTTTCAAAAACTGACTGTAATTGATCGCTAGGTTCTACCATTTTTTTTCCTTGTTGTTAATGTCATAGTATATGATATCTTAATATATAAGTCAAATGTTATACTTGTACTTGATAAAATTTAAAGTTTGTATATCCACCTCTGAGATAGATTTAGGAACAACAGGATCGAGATTTACATATAAATTTCCTCTTTGATCTGATCCTAATGTAGGTAGCCCTTGATTGGGGAAAACTAGATTTCGATCTAAAGAAAATCCCGCGGGTATATCAACATCTAATAACTTTTTATCTAATGTTTCGATTTTTACGTTACCGCCAGTGATGATGTCAAAAATAGATACTCTTATAACAGTGTGAAGATCTCTTCCTCTTCTAACAAATCTTTGATGTGGCAGCTCTCTTATTATCGCCATAAGGTCACCTCTGGGTATTCCTTTATGAGTGTCGTCTCCTAAATTTGGAAATCTCAGCGCATCACCGTTTTTAACTCCAGGGGGAATTTTTAATTCGATATATTGTTCTACACCGGACGGTAATCTTATATTTCCTACGATAGTTTTACCAGACAATACTTCTTCTAAATTAACATCTACATTTATATTGACTGATCTGTTTTTTGGTGGTTGCCTCCTCGGATGACCACCAAAGCTGAAATTAAAGTGAGAAAACAAATCATTGATATCACCGGCACCGGTATGAAAATGCCATTGGCCCATGTTCGGCATCGGGTTATCGTAATCTTGTTTTTTTTGAGGATTGCTGAGAGTCCGGTAAGCTTCCTCTATTTCTTTGAATTTTTTCTCGTCACCCCCTCGATCTGGATGGTATTTCATAGCAAGCTTACGATAAGCTTGCTTTATCGCATCTTCGTTGGCGTTACGATCAACACCCAATAATTGATAATAATCGGTCATAGATTAAAAAAAGGTATAGCAGTAATTATACTATACCTTTTTGTGTTTGTCAAACTTTGATTATTTCTTCTTGGCATCCTCGATCTTAGTACCTTCGAATTTCTCGCGGACTTTGACTGTCACGCAGCTCTGTTTTGGTTTGTTGGTTTTTGGATCCATCACTGGTTTGCCATCTTTACCTTGTACATCTACACAGACTTTTTTGGTTTCTGGTTCTGCTTTCTTTTCATGCTTGTCAGCATACGCAGGCATGGAAACGGCTAAGGCCAAACCTGCTGCAAAAATCATCTTCTTAAACATATCAATCTCCTTTTATTTTCTGCTCATCCAAGCAGTTACGCCCATGAAGGCACCTACGATACTGGCCTGTGCTATATAGAACAAACCAAGTAAATCTGCCAGTGCTGCTACCCTACTTTCAGACACTATCGGACTGAATAATACTGCAGTGAAAGCTATCATAGAAAGAATGGCTGCCCATGCCATTCGCCTATGAGCATCCGCTTTTTCTTCTCTTAATTCTAGTTCTAGCATTTCCTGAGCATTGTTGATTTCGTCATCGTCGACTGTACCGTCTGAATCGACATCATACTTATTGAATTTAGAATCTTGGCAGAGTTTTTTCTGTGTCATCAAATCGCTCCATCATTTTAATTCTTCTAAAACATATGTGATTGCTGAACTGTGTTTGACCATTATCGCTTTTTTAGTATAATAATCTTTGAACACGATACAATCTGGAGATTTTTCAGTGAAATCACAGACTTCGACTACGAATACCTGCGTGCCTAACCAATAGGTGAGTTTGGCTTTTTTTCTAAGAAGTTTTTGCCACCAATTAAGATCTCGCACTCCTTCGGTCATTTCTTTTCGGGTTCTTTTTTAGGCTCGTAATATTCTTTATATTTGATAATGATATTACGTTGCGTATTGATTAAATTTCTAAGCTCGGCGATATTAATCGCTAGTTGCTGATAACCGTCGGCTGTTAATGCGAATACGACAGGATCGACACCCTGTGCTTCTAGTTTCTTGAAGACTTCGTCTTGATTTCCGGGCGTAACCAAAACCCATTCGAGAGGCTTTAACTTTAACGGATCTGGCCGTGCTATGTCTAATGGAGTTTTGTCCGCAGCCTTTGTAACGATCTCGATAGGTTTCTCTCTCTTGCCGAAAAGGCTAAAACTGGCGCATCCGCTGAGATTAGTTACCAGCAGCAGACTTGTAGTTAGGATTAGCCAACGAGGGGCATTCACGATTGATTTCACTTGGTTTTGTCGCATTTTTTTCAGCTTCCGTTAATTCTGCTCCACTGGCTATCTCTAGACAGCGCAAAGCATTTACAGTTCCTCTATTTACGGCACGTTCTAATGAAGTTGGTTTTTGTGCAGCGGCTTTACCGAAATCTCTTTTTTCACCAGCAGCATTAGTTGTAAACCTGTCCTTGAGATTCTCCATGTCTTTGTTTTGTAACTTAATGGTAGTGTTAAGTTCATTATTTAGCTCCTTGATTTTTGCTTGGTCGGCCTTCATCTGCGCCATGGATTCTTGCTGTAGACGCACACCTTCTTCTAGCTTGCGACTGTTTTCTTGGGCTATGGCTAGATCTGCTTTAAGGTTGATCAAAGAATACAGACCTATAGAAACCACTAGCACGATGACTAATGTTACTATGGCTTTGATGGCTCCACCTATTCCGAACATTCTTAGACTCCGAACATTTTAAGACACTTTTCGTATTTCATGATACGATCGTCCATACCAATAGTTCCGCCGTTGATACGCTTGCTCATGGTAACGATGTCTCTGCTATCAGCGAATTTGTTAAGATTGTTCTGCTCCCAGAACCAGCAGGCACTTTGTACAGCACCTTCGAAGGTCTGTAGATACTCTGGAATCTGTTCTAAAGGTGTATCGATGCTGGCAGCAAAAATAGTATAGTTATTCTTACCGGTCAGCTGGATCAGTCCACGACCTAGATAACGGAATCCATCGCCCGATGCTTCGTCGCCGTTGCCCATACGATTAGCATAGACACGATTAGCGATCTTCTCCGGTTGTTTTTCATAGGCTTTAGCAGTTGCATCATCTGTAAAGTATTTAGGAAAAGTAGCACGTAGGCTAGAGGCTTTATAATTTAAATTCTCTTTTAGGAATTTAAAATAACCACTTTCATGTGCGCATTGAGCTAGCCATGCTGCTACACGTTCTGGAGTGTTGATTTCATAAACGGGAAGTATCTCACATAAAGCATTATACCAGTAATCTAGATAAGGATTGGCTCCTATTAGTGATTGTAGGTGCTCTTTTTTAAAATCGAATGTAAACGCTGGCATTATAATTTCTCCATTAATATCGAATGATTTTTATTTTCAAACATAAACTGATTGCCTATTTTAGTTATGTTGTAATTTCCTAAATACTTGGTAAGGAACATAACTTCGGCTATGTCCTTATAGTCCACAGCTATCCTTTGATTGATGCTTTCTAAAATTTCTTTAACAGATCCAGATTTAATTATTTTAAATAACAATGGCTGAGCATAGATTTTTTTAAACTCTATGAGATCTTCCTGAAATTTAACCGATTCTAACATACTATTGTTAAAAAATTTATCGGCATTGCTGAGATCCTTCTCTTGCATAATTTTTTCATATGAGTCGGCATCATGGGGAATATTTTCTTTAAGGCTTTCGACATCAGCAGGAATACTGTTAAAACTTTTGTGATAGCGAAATTTAAAATTTTCAAGACTTACTAATTTTTTTAATCCGTAAAGAAGGTCGTTAACATTCTCTGCGATATCTTTGTTTCTTTCGATTTCAACGAAAACTTTGTATTTGCCGTTCTTTAGTTCGCCTGGACTCATGTCGGCGTCTAGCACAAATTGATAGCCCTTTTCTATAAAGTCTACTAGATCTTCTGCGGGATGCAGACTTTCAACAGTGAAACTTAAAACCACCACATCTTTATCATCACCCATTTTAGAACGAAAGTGGTCGATTTCAAAAATATGGCTAACAGTATCTCTGAGGTCCCCGGCTTGCAGGCTATCTTCATTGAGTAACATTAGTTTGACCTTCTGTGTTATCTATTTTTTGCGCCAGCTCGCCTTCGGGTGGTTTTTGTAGTTCTGGCGGACGATTATGATTCTCTAGTTCATCCATTAATTGGTTATGATACCCCCGATATATTTCTAGAACTAATTTTTTAGGCACAGCTATTTCTACGATCCATATAGGATGCTCATCTAGTTTTCCTTTTTTAGTCCCTGGTCGTATATCATCCGGATTTTTTATTTTTCTCGGTTTGATTATAGTGTCTTTGATATATCTTACTTGGCACCCGTATTCTCCTAATCTTTTCGCTGCTTCGGGATTAGGCATTTTTTCTTTAGGCCACATAAACCCGCAGGTAATCCAATGCCTTTCAACTTTAGGACCAGCGATTAATTCGCCATCGCGCCAGTTTTCGAAAACATAAAGGTCTAATTCGTCAAAAACACGCTCATAATCTTTTAAGATATTTAAAGAATCTTCGCTCTTATATATGCTATCGATGTTTTTGATTATCTCTAATATGTCTTGCATGTATGTCGTTCCTTATACGCTTTATTTATCTTTGGCGTTTTGATAGGGTATCAGTTATATTTTTTCGGAGATTGTTAAATATTTGGGTAGGACCTCTCAGAGTTGTCCTACTATGATGTAGACAACTTGACGTCCTACGCCTCGAAAGGAGAGCAGTTAATGACGACAAAGAGAGCTAAAAAGCGTTTTCATCCAGATGTTAACGTGATAGAGTTTCAAAGTTTCCCCCACACACAGAAACAAGCCCTTCCACAAAAAAAGCAACGAGTAAACGTTGTACCTCGAAATCAAAATCAACAGCAATATCTATATAAATTATTAGATCAATCGAAAAACATAGTTTTCGCAATTGGTCCCGCTGGTACGGGAAAAACGTTGATAGCCTGCCAAGTCGGTGTAAAACTCCTGAAAGAAGGGGTGATAGATAAAATCGTGGTTACTCGTCCTGCTGTTAGTGTTGATGAAGACCATGGATTCCTTCCAGGTACTCTGCAAGAAAAAATGGAACCCTGGACTCGTCCTATCTTTGATGTATTATCTGAATATTATTATTCCAGAGATATTGAAAACATGATTAGAGAGGGAGTGATAGAAATATCACCCTTGGCCTACATGAGAGGGAGAACATTTAAACGTGCATATATCATAGCTGATGAAATGCAAAACGCTACACCAAATCAAATGAAAATGCTGCTAACTAGATTAGGTGAAGACTCTAAAATGGTCGTGACTGGAGATCTGCATCAAGCAGATCGATTAGAAGATAACGGTCTAATTGATTTTTGTAGAAAGCTAGAAGATAAATCTCTAGATTTTCTAGACATCGTTAGATTCGATATGTTCGATATAGAACGCCATGAAGCAGTAAAGGAGGTTCTAGAACTCTACGGCGATTGATCTATATACTTTTAAAAAAATTAGCCTCAGCTAAAATCGATCTTAGCTGGGGTTTATCTTAGCATCCATGGTTATCCATGCATCGGGTATGCTAGATTTTTTTAGCTGAAGTTTCAAAATGCCGTGTTCGAGAGCGACAATGGCATAGACATCACCTTTGTCGGTCTTTATTTCTCTCATTGGTCTAAATTCCTAGCTAACCGTATTAATGTGGCTGCTAAATTTATTTCGGCATCAGCGACTAATGTATGATCGACTAGGCCTTGTTTGATGATTAATATAGCTTGATCTTGCGCGGCTTCGTCTTTACCGAAAAGACCGATGTTATCATACATCCATCGGTAGATGTCATCCATCTCTTCAGGCCTAGCTTGACTGCACAACAATTTTCTAGCATCCGCGATCTTACCTTTTTTAAATAGTTCGACCATTTCTACTCTATAGTCAGTGCTGGCGCTTTCGACGTCGGGTGCATGCAATTTACCATCTAAGCTATTCATCTGTATGTTGTTGATGCATTTCCTAAGATCAGAATACGTACCTTTGACATACGTGTCTAATGTATCGAGATCAAATTCAACGCCCTCTTGTACTAAAATCGTAGCCACTCGGGCAGTAAATTCAGTGAGGTCAGACCTTTCGACGTGAATCTGCTGGCATCGACTATGCAACGGAGGAATGATTTTGTTCGGATAATTGCAGGTGAGGATGAATCTCACCGAATGGCTGTATTCCTCCATGAGATTGCGGAGTGCGGGTTGTACAGACATATGATTGAGATAGTCAGCTTCGTCTAGAATCACGACTTTAAATTCGCCGAAGGGCATGGTCTGGCAGAAACCATCTAGCTTGTCTCTAAGCCAATCTATCTTTCTACCATCTTTACTAGCGTTTACTTCTAACACGTCAGTGTCCTGTACACCCAGTTCATTGACCAATATTTTAGCTAAAGTAGTTTTACCTACTCCGGCATTACCGGAAAACAGTAGGTGTGGTATGCTACCGTCTTTGATCCAAGATTCGATCTGTTCTTTTTGTTTAGAATCTCTAAATACATAACCGTCTAGAGTCTTTGGTCTATATTTTTCTACCCATAATTCTTTCATTTTTTATTCTCCGCATCTACGACACGCTGTCTCAGTTCTGTTGTAGAGAAACTATGTCGCCTTCTGTTAAAATGTTTGCCCATTGGCAGATCAAAACCCGTGAACTGCTTGTCTAGATATTCTTCACCTAATATCCTAACATCTATAGGATATGATTGCAAGATATCTAGCAGTTCTTTTTCTGTGGCATATGGCACGATCTCGTCGACATATTTACAGGCTTGTAGCTGCACGAATCGTTCGAACACTGATTGTACTGGCGTGTTTTTCCATTCTCGGTCGATGGTTGGGTCTGTTTGCAAACCTACGATAAGATAATCGCATTTGGTCTTAGCTTCCTTGAGCATCATGATATGCCCAGCGTGGAAGAGATCAAAGGTGCTGCAGGTGAAACCAGTCTTCATATATTTCCTTTTCTATCTGTCTGCGGAAAAGTTCTTCTGGAGTAGTCATGAATACTTATTAAATAGATTGAGGAAGATATTTTTTATCAACAGCTCGAATCTCTGTGCTTACGCACCGCGTATCTATGTATATATGGGCGTGATCTTTAGAAAGTAATTTAGACATAAATGTAGTATCGATGATATTTCGGCATTCTTGTTCACTGTGGAAATAACCTTGATACTGTATCATTTCACAGTTTTTCACAGACAAGTCTCTGCAAATTATTGCGACAGGAATAAAAATAGTTATTATTTCTATCATTGAAAAATTTCCTCTTCTAGATAGCGTTTAAGTTCTTTGTCTGTGGGTTCTACAGCATAATTCTGTTTGAAAAAGATCTCATAGCTGTCTGAACCGTATTTTCCGACACCATAGAGTTCCGTGGCATCCCTGCCGTCCCAATCCATAAAGTCCTTGGTCATACCAACCAATCTCTTATATCGAACATTGACCATGCCTAAAGGAGCGATGATAGTTTTAACGAAATCTTCGTCCGCTGCTAAAAATACATAGGGATTAGGAAACCAATATAGGAACTCGGGCAAGCAGGTCTTTACAGGCTTCCTTCCGGTCTGATTCAGCATGATGACTCCAACCATATGTTCCCATGCATTGGATATCTGCTGTTGGACCATTAGGTCATCGCGTAGTGGTGTGAACATAGTAAGATTTTACACGAATGAGTTGATGATTCCTACCAGATAAATGATCGTGATTACCAATTGCACAACGAATAGGCTGGTCTTACGCCAAAGCACGGCCTGGATGACCCAGCCCACATTGCTGATCAGCAAGATCCAGATGTTGAGCGGATACACATTGAAACTGGTAAGGACCACGCCTACTATCAGTAGAGCAGTGATCCCCCATTCAAACCAAAACTGCCAAGGTTTGTTAGACAGCATATTACCTCAGTTCCCTCGACTCTTCGCGTGTTGGGCTAAGGCTTACCAGCGGTGTTAGCGCAAGTATGATAGCCAGTTTGAACAGAGTCTGACCTGAAGCGATACGAGCGGCCGCAGCACCTAGTTCGATTCCTGTTGCACCGAACAAGGGCGGGAATAGCACGAAAGCCAAGATGGTAAAGAAGATGGCATCAACTGGCAGGCTCACCACGTTGGACCAGATCGTTCTCGCCCAGGATCCCATACCGCGATCCCATAGCTTTTGATACACCCAGGTGTTTACCCACTGTGAAATCAGTGCAGCTACAACAGAGCCGAGCACTATAGCAGGAGCCATGGCGAACACTTTGTCAAAAGCGTCTGACGGGCGGAAGCCTGGTGAGGGCAACATGGTCATCGCATACATGAATGCTGCAACCAAGATGTTGAGCACGATGCCGATCAAGATCACTTTCTTGACCACGGCACCGCCTGCGATCTTGTGCAACATATCGCGAGAAACAAAAACCACTGCGAACAGCAAAGCGCCTGCTGGTGTCATTATCCAACCGAGGTCGAGGAATTT
>Ga0169931_10005808_pt1 | contig 18757 bp, 19 predicted proteins | sample Kivu_15m_20L_FD_129675 | JGI IMG/M metagenome (GOLD analysis project Ga0169931, IMG submission 129675) | Freshwater microbial communities from Lake Kivu, Western Province, Rwanda to study Microbial Dark Matter (Phase II) - Kivu_15m_20L... | ecosystem: Environmental > Aquatic > Freshwater > Lake... | reverse complement strand
CCGGGGCGCGGCGCAACGGAAGGTGCCCGCGCGCCCCGGTCGCTGCTACCCCAGAACCGTCATCCGACGCGCCCGCAAGTTCCCCAACCGACCACTGCCGACTCCACCGACCGACACAAAGTAAGTGCCATTGGGCTTTCCAGCCTGTGCTCTTCTCAGGTGAAAGAGCACAGGCTGGAAAGCCTGTGCCACCAAACCAAGAAGAACCGGTCGAGTCGCGCCGCTCGCCAAGCGATTACGCGCTCGCCATTGGCATCGGTTCGAGGTTCTTTTCGACCAGTTCGCGCTGCACTTCGTATAGCGGATCCCAGACTTCGTCGAGCGCGTCCTTGAACACGTTGCCGATGAGCAGGTCGGTGACGTGCCGCTTCATGTGCGGGTACTTGCGGATGAAGTAGCCGAAGTTGAAGCCGTCGTAATAGATACACACGAACTTCTTCAGTCGGTCCATGCCCTTGACGAACTCCGGCCCCCACGAGCCGAGTTGCGCGGCGCTGAGGTCGTTCTTCGCCAGCCCCTCGGTCACGCAGTCGGCCGCGAACGTGCCGGACGAGAACGCGAGTTGCAACCCGGACGAATAGATGGGGTCGAGGAACCCGAAGGCGTCGCCGACCAGAACCCACCCGTCGCCCGCGAGCTTAGACGAGCGGTACGAGTACTCCTTCTGCGTGCGGTAGATGTCGCACCGCTCCGCGCCTTCGATCCGGCGCTTCACGGCGGCGCAGTTCTCGACCTCGCGCCAGAAGATTTCTTCGAGCCGCGATTGCGCGTCCGCGCCTTCCGCGGGCTTATCGAACAGGTAGTTGAGGTCCGCGACCACACCCACGCTCACGATGTCGTTGTGCTGCGGGATGTACCAGAACCAGCCCTTCTTCTCTTTCAGTTGCAGCACGAGGGTCGCGCCGGCGTCGAGCGCGCCCGGTTCGCGCTTCGCGCCCTTGAAGTACGACCACACCGCGGCCTTCTTCAGTTTCGGCTCCCAGTTCTTCAGCTTCAGCCGGTTGCTGATGATGGAGCTTTGCCCGCTCGCGTCCACGATCACGCGCGGGTGCAGCGTCTCTTCGCGGCCGTCCTTGTACTGCACGCGGATGCCGGTCTGCTTGTCGCCCTCGAAGGTCACATCGAGTACGCGCGACTCTTCGTGAACGTCAACGCAGTGTTCGCGGGCGTTGTTGAGCATCATGTGGTCGAATTCGGAGCGGAGCACCTGCCACGTTTGGGTGCACTCGTGCGGGTTGTTCTCGAAGAAGTAGAACGGCTGCGACTCTTTGCCCTGATCGTTGGCGAACTGCACGCTGTACTTTTTGGTGAAGGCGGACGCCTTCATCTTGTCGAGCATCCCGAGCCGGCGGAGCGGGAAGTAGGTGTCCGGCATGAACGATTCGCCGATGTGGAAGCGCGGGAACGCCTCGCGCTCGAACAGGCGCACCGAGTGGCCCTTTTGGGCGATGAGGGTGCTCGCGGTGGACCCGGCGGGACCGCCACCGATGACGACGACTTCTGGCTGAGGGGACGCGCTCATTGTGTTGGCCTCGAACGCGAAAAGTGGTGTGGGGTGGGCCGACGCAAGCCAATACACTCGCGGCGCACTCATCTTACACCGCGAGCGGCGCGCGAGCCGCCCGATACCCTTGAACCGCAGCGCGAAGTGCCGCGCAACGTCACTTTTTCCGAATCACAACCGGGACCGCGTTCTTCTGCGCCGGACCGGGCGTGCTGCGGCCCTTCTCCACCCAATCTTCCAGCACTTTCGTGATACGAACGACAGCACCCGCGTGCTTCTCGTGCAGGTTCGTCTTCTCGCCGAGGTCCGCTTCGAGGTCGTAGAGTTGCACGTTCGGTAAGCCGGCGTCGTCTTTGCCGGGGCGCGGCGCGCTCCAACCGCCGGACCCGCGACACAGGCACAGTTTCAGCTTCCCCTCACGCACGCCGAACGAGCCGTTGATCGAATGTACAACAAGGTGCGCACGCGGGCGTCCCTTCGAGAGGCCGAGCGCCGGCAGGAAGCTGAAGCTGTCTTCGCCCGCGTCTGCCGGCACCTTCGCGTCGATCACTTCCGCGACCGTCGCCATTACGTCGGTGAGGCAGACCAACTCGCCGGACGTCGTCTTCGGCTTCACGCGCGCGGGCCAGCGCACGAGCAACGGGACGCGGTGCCCGCCTTCGTACACGTCCGCTTTGTGCCCGCGGAACTGGTAACTGGGGTTGTGACCGAGCTTGAGCAGCGCGGGAAAGTCCGCCTGCGGCGAACAGCCGTTGTCGCTGGTGAACACGACGAGCGTGTTGTCCTCGAACCCGTGTTTCTTCAGCGCCGCGAGGACTTCGCCCACGGCCGCGTCGGTTTCCATGACGAAGTCGGCGTACGCGTTCAGTTTGCTCTTCCCGGCCCACTCTTTCGACGGCGCGACCGGCGTGTGCGGGGTCGTGAGCGGCATGTAGAGGAAGAACGGTTTGTTGTGTTTCTCTCGTTCGGCGATGTAGCCGACCGCGCGCTTGGTGAGTTCCGGCAGCACGCCTTCCACCTCGAACCCGGGCGCGGCCGGGCCTTTTCGCGTGCGCCCCGGCTTGCCCGCGAACATCGTCAGATCGCGGTCCTCGGTCGGGTTCGCCAACACCTTGTTGTTTTCGATGAACGTGTAGGGGACCATGTCGAGCGACGCGGAGATACCGAAGTAGTAATCGAACCCGACCGCGTTCGGGCCGTTCTTGATGGGCTTCTCGTATTCGACGTTGAACACCTGCTCGCGCGGTTCGATGTTGAGTTCGGTCACCTTCTTGTCGGGCTTGAGTTGCCAATCCATACCGAGGTGCCACTTGCCCACGCACGCGGTGTGGTAACCGTTGTCCTTCAGCAACTGAGCGACCGTGAGCCGCCCCGGTTCGATTAGCCGCGGGGAAAGCCCACCGAGGACGCCGCTTTGCAACTTCGAGCGCCACGCGTATCGGCCGGTGAGGATGCCATAGCGCGTTGGCGAACACACCGCGCTGGGCGAATGCGCGTCGGTGAACGCGCACCCGCTGGCGGCGAGCGCATCGAGGTTCGGTGTGGGAATCTTGCCGTCGGGGTTGAGCGCCCGCACGTCGCCGTAGCCGAGATCGTCGGCGAGGATCACGACGACGTTGGGCTTGTCGTTCGCGCCGGCCACCGGTGCGACGAGCACGAGAATGAGGAGTGCAACTGCGCGCATGACGGCCCCTACTGGAGAGACCGCCAGCGTAATCGAAACGCGCCGCGAACGCCAGCGCGCTCAGTCCTTCAGCCAGTAGCGCACGATGCAGTACAGCGCCTGCACCGCGTCCTTGAAGCGGATCTTCTTGCCCTCTTCGTAGGTGCGGCCCGAGTAGCTGATCGGCACCTCGAAGATGCGCCACGGGGGCTGACCCTTGCGCTTCCGCGCGATCTTCGCCGTGACTTCCGGTTCGAACCCGAAGCGGTTGCTCTTCAGGGTGATGCTCTGAATCACCTCGCGCTTGAACACCTTGTAGCACGTCTCCATGTCCGTCAGGTTCAGGTTGGTGAACCAGTTGGAGAGCATCGTCAGCAGCTTGTTGGCGACCGAGTGCCAGTAGTACAGCACCCGGTGGCTCTCGCCGATGAACCGCGAGCCGATCACCACGTCGGCCCGGCCGTCGAGGATCGGTTGAATCAGCTTGGGGTACTCCGCCGGGTCGTACTCCCAGTCGGCGTCTTGCACGATCACCAGATCGCCGGTGCAGTGCTTGAAGCCCTCGCGCAGCGCGGCCCCCTTCCCCATGTTCACCGGTTGGTGGAACACGCGGACGTTGTCGTACTGCTTCTGGAGCTGATCCAGAATCGCGGGCGTGCCGTCGGTCGATTTGTCGTTGACCAGAATCAGCTCTTTGGGGATTTCGACCGCCTGCACGCGGCGCACGAGTTCCGCGACCCACCGCTCTTCGTTGAAGACCGGGATCACCACCGAGAGCTTGAAGCCCCGCGGAATCGGGTAGATGCCGATCTCACGGCACGCGGACGGGCCGAGGAGCTTGTGCAGGATTTCGACGCGGGCGTTCGGGTCAGACGCGATCCGGTCGAGCACGGGCTGAAGGAGCGGCCCGAGGTCGTCGGCCTTCGGCGCGGGCTGTTGGTCCGGTGCCTGCGTCATGCTGAGAGTCTCCGTAGGGGGGCGAAGCCGGGTTGACAGATGCGCCCCGGTAACGATAGGGATAGCACGCGTTCGTAATCAACCCCGATCGGCCCGACCGCACGGAGGCGGTTTTCGTGAAATCCACACCCGCGGCCCCCGCGCCGGTACCGCTGTGCGACATTCAGGCACAGTACCGCGCGCTCCAGTCCGAGATCGACGCTGCGGTGCTCCGCGTGCTCGGCTCCGGGCAAGCGATTCTGGGGCCCGAAGTCGCCGCGTTCGAGAAGGAAACCGCCGAGTTCTGCGGCGCGCAGTACGGCATCGGGTGCGGGTCCGGCACCGACGCGCTCGTGCTCGCGCTGCGCGCGCTCGGCATCGGCCCCGGCGACGAAGTGATTATCCCGCCGTTCACGTTCTTCGCCACCGCCAGCGCCGTCGCCCGCATCGGGGCCACGCCGGTGTTCGTGGACATCGATCCGCTCACGTTCAACATCGACCCGAACCAGATCGAAGCCAAAATCACGCCGAAGACGCGCGCCATCGTGCCCGTTCACCTGTTCGGCCAGTGCTGCGACATGGACGCGATTTGGGACCTCGCCGAAGAGCACAGCCTGTACGTGGTGGAAGACGCGGCGCAGTCGTTCGGCAGCGAGTACAAGGGCAAACGGTGCGGGGCGCTGGGCGTCGCGGGGTGCCTCAGCTTCTACCCCACGAAGAACCTCGGCGCGCTCGGCGACGCCGGCCTCGTGACGACCAACAGCCCGGACGTGGACAAGAAGCTCCGCGCGCTCCGCGTCCACGGCTCCGAGGTGAAGTATTACCACAAGTACATCGGCTACAACATGCGGTTGGACGCGGTTCACGCCGCGGTGCTGCGCGTAAAACTGCCGCACGTTCCGGCGTGGCTCGACGGGCGCGCGGCCGCCGCGAAGCGGTACGACGCGCTCATCGAGGGCCAGAGCCTGCACGGGTTCATGCGCCGCCCGTTCGCCAAGCCCGAGCGCCGGCACACCTACAACCAGTACGTCGTGCGGGTGCCGCACCAGCACCGCGACGCGCTCGTGAAGTACATGAAAGACAGCGGCGTGGGGGTCGAAGTGTACTACCCGCTCAGCCTGCACCAGCAGGAGTGCTTCCAGTACCTCGGCTACCGCACCGGCGATTTCCCGACCAGCGAAGAAGCCGCGCTCAGCGTGTTGGCCCTGCCGATGTTCCCCGAAATCACGGAGGAGCAGCAGGCGCGCGTGATCGAAGTGTGTGGGAGCTACCTGCGCCAGACCGTGCGCCGCGCCGCGTAGCGCGAAAAGGCCGCGGGCGCTGCCCGCGGCCTTCTGCGTCCGAGCGCGACGTTAGCGCGGCATCGGGACCGGCATCTGCGGGCCGCCGAACCCGTGCGCGCCGCCCGGGTGCGGGAAGTACGGGTTCACCGGGAAGTTCCCGGTCACCGGCGGGCCGTAGAACGCGCCGTTCACCGGGGCCGGGGTCTGGAAGTGGCCGTCGTACGGCCAGTACAGGTACCACGGGGCCGCTTGGAACACGGGCAGTTTCTGGTGGTGGGCGCCGTTGAACAGCGTGCTCGGCTGGGGCACGCCGATCGTGCGGTGCCCGAAGCTGAACTTGCTGCCGCACGTGCTACAGCCCTTGTCACCGGCCGACGCGAAGTCGGACCCGACCACCAGCGCCGCGACCGCGGCGAGAGCGCGAACGAACTTCATCTCGGTGAACCTCTTCCTTGGGGTAAGCGCCCGCGAGTGCCGCGGGCGCGGGGACTCGATGCTCCTCCGCTGAGCCGCACCGAGCGAACCGAACGACACGTCACTTGGCCGCGAGCGGGTTCAGCGCCGGCGCGCCGGCGTAGAACCCCGCCGACTGAGCCGGGTTGCCGATCCCGTTGTACCGCTGAACCGGATCGCCTTCGTGGACCGGCTTCGCGGTCCCACAGCCGTTGCACACGTCCGCCACGGGCGCGCCCGACTTGCCGCACGACTTGCACCCGAAGCCGCCTTGCAGCCACTGGTGCCCGCGGAACCAGCCGCCGAGGTTCCACGACGCGTGCCAGAACCCGCACGACGAGCACCCGTCTTTCTCGCCGCGCCCGCCGTGACCGCCGAACAGGTACGGGTTCTTGCCGAACGCGCCGCCGCCCGCGCCCGCGTCGCCGTAGAAGTTCGGGTCGTAGCGCAGGTACTGGTCCCACGGGCCGTACGGCGCGAACGGGTAGTAGCCGTAGTACGGGCCGTAGTTGTACAGCGGGCCGTGCTGGTGCAGGTGCGGGAACAGCTTGAAACAGTAGCCGCCGCAACCGAAGTTCGCGGCGACCGGCGGGTTCGCGCTCGCGGAACTGATCGGGACGGCGAGCAGAATCGGCACCGCCAGCGCGGCGGCAAGTGAGGTGCGAATCATCGGCGCGAGTCCGTGCGGTGCGCCCGCGAAGGGTCGAGGCCCGTCCTCGTCCGTGTCGCGGGCACACATACCCTTCCCCGCGAACGGCCCCGACGCCAGCGAATCCGAAGCGTTCGAGCCGCGCCCGGCGCGCGCCGCGGGCGCGCGACGCGCACAACCGCGCCCGGTTCAGCGGCCCCCGCAACCGGCACGTTCGCGGAGCGCCTCCAACTCCGCGGCACTCACCCAATGCGAACCGACGCCGTGCGCGGCCGGCACCGGGCCGTGGCAGTCGCTACCGCCGCTCACCGCGAGGCCGAACCGCGCCGCGGTCGCCCGCCAGCGCGAAGCCAGCGACGATTTGGGCCACCGGTACGCGGCTTCGAGCGCGCCGAGTCCCATACCCGCGAGTGCGCCCACGTGTTCGTCCGAAAGGTCGTCCGGCGGGTGCGCGAGCGAAGCCACCCCGCCCGCGGCGCGGACCAATCGAATCGCTTCGCCGACGGGCACCAGTTCTTTCGGTGTCGCACTCGCGCTCGCGGCACCGAGGAACCGGCGGAACGCTTCGTGAACCGTGGTCGCGTGTCCGCACGCGACCAGCAGCGCCGCGACGTGCCGCCGCCCGGCGCTGTGCGTGCCGCGCTCGAGCACCTCGGCGCGATCCGCCGGGAGCGCGAGCCCGCGGGCGCGGAGCGCCGACACGAACGAGTAGTACCGCTCGCGGCGCGCGGCGCACAGGCGCGCGAGCGCGGCGCTCAGTTCGTCGTGGTCTTCGCGCACGAAGTACCCGAGGAGGTGGAACTCGCGGCCCGCGAACGCGGTGCTGATTTCGACCGCGGGGATCACCTCGACCCCGGAATCGCGCGCCGCGTCACGCGCTTCCGGCACGCCGGCGAGGGTGTCGTGATCGGTGAGCGCGACGGCGCACAGGCGCGCGGCGCGAGCACGGGCGACGACTTGCGACGGCGTAAACGCGCCGTCGCTCGCGGTGGAGTGCGTGTGCAGATCGGCGCGCGGCGGCGGGCCGAGCGCCGCGAGGGAGCCGCACAACCGCGTGAACGGAGAGCGCTTCGGCACGACGTTACGCCGGCGCGGTTTCGGATTTGGCCGGGCGCGACTTGGCGATGCGGTCCAGCACGCCGTTCACGAACGCGGGCGATTCGGCCGAACCGTAGCGGCGCGACAACTCGATCGCCTCGTTGATGACCACTTCCAACGGTTGCGGGTTCGGGTCGAACGACAGTTCGTAGGCCCCGAGGCGCAGCACGTTGCGGTCCACGGGCATCATCCGCGAGAGCCGCCAGTTGGTCGCGGCCCCGGTGAGCAGCGGGTCGATTTCGGCGCGGCGCGCGACCACGCCGTCGAACAGCGCGAGGCAGTAGGCGACCATGTCCTTGTCGGCGAGCAGGCGCTCGCGCGCGAACCGCTCGGCCGCGGGCCGCGGCACCGGGTTCGGGTTCTGGTCCCACTGAAACAGCAGTTGCAGCGCGACCTCGCGGGCGCGGGAGCGTCGGGCCATAGGGTTTCGCGTCGGGGGGTGCGAATTGGGCACCGATATGCTATCGCGCCAAACGAAAGCGGCCCGCCGGTTGGGGCCGGCGGGCCGCTACGGAGTCGTCAGGAGATAGGGCACAGGAGATAAAACCCAAGAGCTGTTTTCCTGCTGTCCCCTATCTCCTGTGCCCCGTCTCCTGACCAGCTCACTTCAGTTCGACGTTCCAGTACGCGCTGTCGATGAACGACTGCCACGACTGGTACTTCTTCTGCGACAACTTCATGTTCAGCAGCGGGCTGCGCTTCGGCTTCTCCGGCTTGCGGATCAGCGTCATGTTCGCCTGCCGCGGGGTGCGCCCGCCCTTGCGCACGTTGCAGTCGACGCACGCGCACACGATGTTGTCCCACGTCGTGCCACCGCCCTGCGACCGCGGGATCACGTGGTCCAGCGACAGTTCCGTGGTGGGGAACCGCTTCCCGCAGTACTGGCACTGGTTGTGGTCGCGGGCGAAGATGTTCCGCCGGTTGAACTTCACGGTCTGCTTGGGCATCTTGTCGTAGCTCAACAAGCGGATCACCCGTGGCGACAAGATTTCCGACGTCGGCGTGCGCACCCAATCGTCGTCCTCTTGACGGAAGTTCGCCGCGCGGAACGCGCTCAGTTCGGCCCACGACGTGAAGTCGTAGGTGGCGAACTGCCCGTCCTCTTGGCTCACAACTTCCGCGAGGTCCTTGCACAACAGGCAAAACGCCCGGCGCACGGAAATCACATGAACGGCGACGAACGTCTTGTTGAGAACCAAGACGCTCGACTCGAGCGCCGAATGGCAGCCGACGGTCATAGCGGTGCGGCCTTTCTCAATGGGGAGGATCGGCCGTCCGGCGAGGTGCCGAACGGTTCGCTCATCGAAAGGAGAGGCGCGGAAGTGACGGCAGGTTCGATCACAACGCAATCATAACGCGAAGTTTTTGCCCTTCGCAAGTGGCCGCGCGGCACATTCGTACCGAGATTCGCGCCACCTTCACGGACTTTTCGGAACCGCCGGTTCGTCGGGAAGTGAGTGCCGGACCTATGCCGCGAGCGAATCGCCGTCGTCCCCGGCCACATAGCGGTGCGCGCCCGCGACGCCGCGCTTCGAGGTGCGGACGAACTGCACCAGTTCTTGAATCGCCGGGAAGTGGCCCAACTCGGCTTCGATGCGGTCCACCGCCGCCGAGAGCAGCAGCGCGGGGCGCGACAGGTAGATGATCTTGAACGCGGAGCGAATCGCGACGCGCTCCGCCGGCGCGATCCCGGCGCGCTTCATGCCCACGAGGTTCAGCCCGCGCACGTGGTTCACGTTCTGCATCACCCAGAACGGCGGGATGTCCTTGGTGCTCGCCGAGGTGCCGCTCAGCAGCGCGAGCCGCCCCACGCGGCAGAACTGGTGAACGGCCGAGTTCCCGCTGATGAGTGCGCGGTCGCCCACCACGACGTGCCCGCCGAGCAGCGCGCCGTTGGCGAGAATCACGTCGCTGCCGACGACGCAATCGTGCGCGACGTGCGCGCCGGCCATAAAGAGGCACCGGTCGCCGATGATCGTGGTTCCGGTGCCCGGGCCGACGCCGACCGGCATCCCGCGGTGAACGGTCGCGTGCTCGCGGAAGATGTTCCCGCTGCCGATTTCGACGTTCGTCGGTTCGCCCTTGTAGCCGAGGTGCTGCGGGTCGCCGCCGAGGACGGCCCCGCTGTGAATCGCGTTGTTCGCGCCGAGCGTGAGCGGGCCGATGAGGTGCGCGCGCGCCGCAATCGTACACCCGGGGCCGACCGTCACCGGGCCTTCGATCACCGCGAACGGCCCGACGGTGACGTCCGGCGCGAGTCGGGCTTCGGAAGAAATTACGGCGGTCGGGTGAACGTGCGGCATGGCGGAACCCTCTACGACTTCGCCCCAATTACCGCGCCGCGCCGGTTCGCACCAGACCAACTCGGCGCGCGAAATTGGCGCGAAGTCCGAACCGCGCGCTTGCGTTCGGGGCGCGCCGCGGTTCTACTGTGGGTCGCCTGTCACCCGGTTCGCCGGCGCTCACGACGGATTGGCTCAAATCGGCCGCGGAGGCGGCAATGACTGTGGCACCGGACTTCTTCGACACCGAACCGCGCAACTGGCGCGCCCGCGTGGCGCTCAGCGTGGAGGTGGTGCGCGAACTGAGCAAGGCGACCGACCCGCAAGAGATGTACAAGCTCTTCGCGCGGCGCATGGCCCAACTGTTCCCGGTGTCGCGGCACCTCACGGTGTCGCGCCGCGGCCTCACGCCCCCGGAGTTCCGCGTCGCGCGGTTCAGCCAGTGGGCGGACCCGGCGAACCCGTGGAAGGAATCGCACCGGCTCCCGGTCCACAGCGGCGGCCTCATCTCCGAGTTGCTCTACGCCGACCAACCGCGGATCATCGACGGCCTCGCGCTCGACGCCGACGACCCCGCGGCGGAGTACCTCGCGGGCCAGAAGTGCCTGCTCGCGATCCCGCACTTCGAAAACGGTACGGCCCAAACCGCGCTCGTGCTCACGCGCGACGACACCGACACGTTCCCCCGCGACCGCGTCGCGGACCTCGTGCTGCTGAGCAACCTGTTCGCGCGCGCCACGCAAACCGTGGTGCTGTCGCAAAAGGTGAAGGAAGCGTACGACGGCCTCGACTACGAACTGCGCTCGATCGCCGACATTCAGCGGTCGCTGCTGCCCGCGAAGTACCCGAAGGTGCCGGGCTTGGACCTCGCGGTCCACTACCGCACCGCGGCGCGCGCCGGCGGCGACTACTACGACTTCTTCCCCCTGCCCAACGACCGGCTCGGCGTCCTCATCGCCGACGCGAGCGGGCACGGCGCGCCGGCGGCGGTACTGATGGCGGTGGTTCACAGCATCGCGCACACGCGGCCCGACCCGCCGCTGCGCCCGGGCGAGTTCCTCACGTTCCTGAACGCGCACCTGACGCGCCGCTACACGCGCCCCACCGGCAGCTTCGTGACCGCGTTCTACGCGGTGTTCGACCCGCAAAACGGCACGCTCACGTACGCGAGCGCCGGCCACAACCCGCCGCGGTTGCTCCGCGCCGCCGACGGCTTCAAGATGGCGCTGAACCGCGCGCAGAAACTGCCGCTCGGGATCAAGCCGGACGAAACCTATCTGGAACAAACCGTCCCGCTCTTGCCGGGCGATCAGGTGGTGTTCTTCACCGACGGCGTGATCGAAGCCGTGAACAGCGAAGGCGACATGTTCGGTTCGGCGCGCATCGACGAAGAACTGGAAACGTGCCTGCCCACCGCCGACGCGCTGCTAAAGTCGCTGCTCGCGTCGCACTCGCTGTTCACCGACGGCACCACGCTGGCCGACGATTGCACGCTCGTCGTGGTGAAGCGCACCTGACCCCCGATCCCCGATGCCCAGCGCCGACGACCTGTACGGGCAGATCCAGCTCGTGTGCCAATACTTCCACACGCGCGTCGGGCTGCCGCTGCTGCGATACGAAACCGCGGAGATCAGAACGCACGACGAAACGTGGGAGCCGTGGAACGACCTGCCGATCCGCTTGCACATCGGACCGGGCGCGCCGGTGGGTGTCGGGTGGTCTGATTTGTCAGCGTTGTGGATCGACGAGGGTGCTGCCCTTCCCTTCCTCGCAACAGGCGAAGGGGACCAGTATCGTTGGGTGACGAACACGATGCCGGACCTCGAACCGCTGCTCGGCGGTGTCTTTCGAGCCGCGCACCTCGACCTCTGCGAGTTGATCTGGGGAGGGGACACCGGGGGCACCGGGTGGCTGGCTCGGTTGCTGTTGGAGTGCGACCGCGGGTGGCTGGAAGTGTACAACGTGCTGGACGAAAACGGCTACGCGGTTCACGCGGCGCGCCCCGACGGCGAATGGGTGCGCTGCGCGTAAACGGAGTTCACGCGATGGCGAAGCAGGCTGCCGACACCGTGCCCGTGTTCATCCCGTCGCTCGCGCTGATGCTGGCGCACGCCGAGGAACAGAAGGGCGAACCGCTCACCGAAAGCCAAGTGCAGAAGGTTCGCGACACGGCCCCGTGCGTTCTGATGGAACGTGCAGACGCTGAGAAAATGCGCGAAGAGCGCGGCTTCCGCGACGTGAACCCCGAAGACTGTTGGGCCGACTGGCACCGCGCGCGAGTGGACGTGATCGGTCGCGGGTTCCGGCCGAAACTTGTGCTGTGCCTCGTGGGGCCGAAAGCGTTCGAGAAGAAGGCCCGCGCGCTGATGCTGACGCGCGAGGTCGAACACGAGTTCCGCGGCCCGGACGCGCATGCGCGAGGCGTTCGAGTTCTCGCGCTGGGGAGCAAGCCCGGACCTGCCCGCGAGTGAACTGGACGACATCGAAAAGCACAAGTGCGTGCTGTACCTCGTGGGGCCGAACTACCCGTCGCCCGCGGCGCTCGATACCGTCGTGCCGCTGTTCGCGCTCGCGGCGGAACTGGTGGCACTCGGCGCGACCGGGCTGAAGTGCGAAAGCTCCGGCCTCGCGCACGGGTTGCACAACTGGCGCTTGCTGCTGGCCGCAATCGCGGACGCGAGCAACCCGCACGCGCGCTGGGGCGCGCTCTTCGACGCGCTCGTGCAACACCCGCTCGGCAACGGAACCGAGACGTACACCTGCGGCATGCACCTGCTCGGCAAACCGGACCTGATCGCGGCCGAGGGCGTGTTGCCGCTGCAAGAGCTGGTGCGGCTGTTCCGCTCGTTCGGCGTGTACCAACTCGCGGAGTGCGCCCCGGGCGCGTTCGCCTCCGGGCACACGTTCAGCACGAGCGCCGACGCACCGAAAATCCGCGCGACGTGGGAACCGTGTACCGGGTACGACGAAGACGACCTGTTCTTCAACCCCTACGGCCGCTGGCGACTCGCGCGCGCGTGAGAGCGGGTTGGATCGAAGAAGCCGGAGCCAATTTGTGTTATCGAATCGCCCCTCACCCGGCCTCGAAGACTCGGCCACCCTCTCCCGCGCTCGCGCGGGGAGAGGGCACAAACCAAGACCACTTCGCAAAGCTACGACGCGCGGAGATGCCTTTGTCTTTGCCCTCTCCCCGCGCGAGCGCGGGAGAGGGTGGCCGAGTCTTCGAGGCCGGGTGAGGGGCGATTCGATAACACCAACTGCGCTCGCACGGCGACGAAAGGCTCCTACTTCGCCACATCAATGGCGCGGCTTTCGCGGATCACGGTCACTTTGATCTCGCCGGGGTAGTCCAGTTGCTGCTCGATCGCGCGGGCGATGTCGCGGCACACGCGCACCGCGTCCGCGTCGGTCGTGCGGCCGGCGTTGGCGATCACGCGCAGCTCGCGGCCCGCTTGAATCGCGAACGCTTGCTCCACCTCCGGGAACCCGCACGCGACCGCTTCGAGGTCCATCAGCCGCTTGACGTACTTTTCGAGCGTCTCGCGGCGCGCGCCGGGGCGGCTCGCGCTGATCGCGTCCGCGGCGGCAACTAGCACCGTGTAAATGTGATCGACGGTCACGTCGTCGTGGTGGCCGGCGATGGCGTGCAGCACTTCCTCGCTGCGCTCGCCGTACCGCCGCGCGAGTTCCGCGCCCACTTTGGGGTGCCCGCCTTCCATCTCGTGGTCGGCGGCCTTACCGATATCGTGGAGGAGACCGCAGCGGCGCGCGAGCGCCGGGTTCAGCCCGAGTTCCGCGGCCATCACGCCGCACAGGTGCGCGACCTCGATGGAGTGCGCGAGCACGTTCTGGCTGTAACTGGTGCGGAACCGCAACCGGCCGAGCAGGTACACGAGTTTGTCGTGAACGCCCGGTACGTCCGCGTCGAGCAGTGCCTTGTTGCCGAGTTCCTGAATGTGCTTCTCCATCTCGGCCTGCGTTTCCAGCACCACCTCTTCGATGCGCGTCGGGTGGATGCGGCCGTCTTGGATCAGCTTCGTGAGCGCGATGCGGGCGGTCTCGCGGCGCACGTTGTCGAACGTCGAGACGATGACGACGCCGGGCGTGTCGTCCACGATCACGTCCACCCCGGTGAGCTTCTCGAAGGTGCGGATGTTGCGCCCCTCGCGCCCGATGATGCGGCCCTTCATGTCGTCGGACGGGATGTCCACGGTGCTCACGGTCGCGCCGGCGGTCTGGTGCGCCGCGTACCTCTGGATGGCGACCGTGATGATTTCGCGGGCCTTCGCCTCCGCGGTTTGTTTGATGTGCTCCTCGTGCTTGCGGATGCGGGCGGCGACCTCGTTCGAGAGCTCGCGCGCGAGCTTGTCCAAAAGCATCTTCTCGGCGGCCTCGCGGCTGAGGCCGGAAATCTGGTTCAGTGCCTTGGTTTCCTTCTCGATCAGTTCGTCGAGTTGCTTGACCTTCTTGTCGAGTGCCTCTTTGCGCTCCGCGGTCTGCTGCTTGAGGGCGTCGAGTTGCTTGGCCTCGCGGGCCAGTTCCTTTTGCTTCTGCTCGGCGGCGTCCTCGCGCTTTTCGGCACGGCGCTCTTTCTCGCGCACTTCGGCGCGCGCGGCCTCGAGTTCGCGGGAGAGTTCGTCGCGGCGGCGGGTGGCGTCGTCGCGGGCGCGCAGCTCGGCGTCGCGCACGAGTTGGTTGGCGTCGCGGCGGGCGCGCTCGATCAGTTCGTTGCCGTGTTCTTCCGAGCGGCGCACGATCTCGGGATCGAGCGCGCCGCCGGCCGCGGGCGGCGCGGGGGGCGGTGGGGTGGTGCGGCGCGCGAGCAGGAACGCGCCGCCGGCGCTGAGCAGCGCGACGGCGACGGCCAGCCCGATGGCCTCCGGGGTCATCATGTGGGCCACTCCAAACGGCGGCCCGTCGTACTTCGGCAGAGCGAACGGCCTTGTCGCCTTCGGCTGTGGCCCGTGTCTCGCATCGCGTGCGAGGCACTCGGGCCACGGCCGAAGGCGACAGCTAAACAGATGTCAGGCGCTCCGCATGAGTCGTTCGGCGCGGCGCGGGCCGCGGTCGTCGGTGTCAAGCCCCGGGGCGGGGTCCGAGGTGCGACGGGCGAGCCGGTTCTCTAATTAGGTTCGGTCGTCCGAGGCGGGCCGTCCGTGGCACCGGCGGCGGAACGCCCGCGGCCGGTGTTGTCCCGCGCGCGCGGCCGTGCGGCGCGGGTGGATGCGTGTATTATGGCGACGCGCGGCGCGCGCCGCAACAAGAAGCCCCGCGCCTCTTACGCCGGGTCCGGGAGGCGCAGCAGTTCGGGGTACGCGCCGACGGTTTGTTCGGGCGTGTGGTTGAACACGACGCGGCCGGCCGTGTTCCAAGTGCCCGCGTGGAAGGTGAACACGGCGGTCGCTTGGCGCGGCTCGTGGGCCGCGGGTACGTCGTCCATGTCCGAGCCTTCGACCGGCTCGAAGTCGATTTGCACCGGCACCAGTGCGACGATGCCCCCGGTCGCCGTGTCGCGCACCAGCACCGCCTCGCCGGTGATGCGGCACGCGAGCCACCGCAGCCCGCGGGGCAGCCCGGTCGCGCTCGCGGCCTTCACGAGTTGCTCCTCGAACCGCTCGTGCTGAAGCCGGAACAGCTCGCGGCACCGTTCCACGTGAACGGCGCGCCCGAGGTGCCACAACCAGCGCGCGGTGAGCGCCACCACGAGCGCGACGAGTGCGCCGGCGAGCAGCCACCCTTCCAGAGACAGATCGGGCACCGATTCACCTCCCCGCGAAGATGCCGATTCGGGCCGCCACGAGTAGCGGAATCGCGCGCCGCGCGGCCGCTTCGCGGTCCTTTTGCGCGCCGCGCGAGAACGGCCGGTTCGGGTCGTCCGCGGCGGTCAGTTGTTCCGGCGTCAGGCCGGCGGCGATGTCCGCTTCGATGGCAATGTACTCGTTTTTCACGCGCGAGCCGTTCACGATCCCGGTTCCCACGTTGCCGGGAAACGCGAGCGCCGAAGCCGCGAGCAGACCCAACGGAACCCACTTGCGACCGGCCCGCACCCACGCGAGAAACGCCGCCACCAGCAGCGGCCACATGAGCACCGAGTACCGGGACCAAAGCCCGCCGCCCGGCCCCCATTCCGCGCGCCCCACGCCGATGGCGAGCGCCAACCCGAAGAACCCGGCGGCGATTGCGAGCAGCCCGAACGCAGACGCCCGCGACGCGGGTTCGATTCGCGCCTTCCACACCAGTGCGACCGTCGCGGCACCCAGCGCGACCACCGCGAGCGCGGCGAGCCACCACACGTCGGCCAACCCGACACCGAACGGCATCGCCAACACTTCCGCGGTCACGCGCGCGACCGCGACCGGGTCCGTGCCGCGCGGCGGGTGATCCGGCGGGTGCGCGTACGTCGCGAGGCACAGCGCGAGGTACGCGACCGGCAGCACCGCGGCGATGAGGAGCACGCACGCCCTTCCCTTCGTGCCGGCGCGCCACTCGTCGCGCGCGAGCGACGCGATCCACAGCGCGACCGGCGGCACCACCGCGATACCGGACCCGTGCGTGAGCGCGAGCAGCGCCAGCAAAACCGCCGCGACCGCACCGAGCCGGAACCGGTTCGCGGGCGCGATGCGCAGCGCCACCGCGAGGAGACCCGTTGCCAGCGCCGCGAACAGCGCGAAGCACAATTGGTAGCCCATCACGAAGTTTTCCCAGTGCCCGATGTGCAGCAGCGAGACCGGGAAGAACGCGTCGGCCACGTGCGGCGCGCCCCGCAATCGCGCAGCGAACCGCATCAGCGCGAGCGCCATCGCGGAGAGAATCGCCACCTGCGCGAACATGCCCGCGCGGAAGTCGTGCGAAACTTGGAACAGCGCGTACCACACGAGTCGCGGGAGCGGCAGGCGGTGTTCGTTGTGCTGCCGCACGAGCCACGGGCCGAGCGGTTCTTCGTTCAACAAGCCCGGCACGAAGTCCCATTCGTCGGCGTACGGGGCGTTCGTGCCGATCCCCGCGACGAACGCCAGCGCCGCGCACGTGAACAGCGCCCACAGGGCGAGCAGCGCGAGCGGCACGACACTTCTTGTCGGCGGGGTTTGCGGGGCGTAAGTTTCACTCATTGTTCCGCGATCCCGCGCCACACGAACACGGAGTGCAGTATATGGTCGAGCGCCGCATCGAATTGGACCGCCGCTACGCCCGCAAGAAGAAGCTCAAGAAGCTGAAGACCAAGCTCGAATCCGCGACCGGCGAGACCCGCGACAAGCTGCTGTTCAAGATCAAGCGCCTCAGCCCCGCGTGGACCCCGCCCGCCGCGAAGTAGCTGCACGAACGAACACAAAAGGCAGTTTTCGACAGGATTACAGGATGAAGAGGATACAGAGTTGAAGACACCGTGTCTTTACTCTCTGTATCTTCTTCATCCTGTAATCCTGTCGAAAACCGCCTTTGCTTTTACTCGCACAGCAAATCCAAATCTTGCCAGAAGCCCGGGTAGGTCTTCGCCACGCACCCCGGGTTGCGAATCACCACGCCCGGTACTTTCAGCCCGACCAGCGCCAGACTCATCGCCATCCGGTGATCGTTGTAAGTGTCGATCGCGGCCCCCGCGAGCGGCTTCGGCACGATGGTGAGGCCGTCCGCGCGTTCCTCCACTTCCGCGCCGAACTTGCGCAATTCCGTCGCCAGCGCCGCGATGCGGTCGGTTTCCTTGTGGCGAATGTGGCCGACGTTGCGAATCGTCGTCGGCCCTTCCGCGAAGAGCGCGACGGCCCCGAGCGTCATCACGGTGTCGCTGATGTCGTTCATGTCCACATCGACGCCGCGAAGCGGGCCGCCGTGAACGGTGGTGCCTTCGTCGCACTCCTCGACGCGGCAGCCCATTTGCTGAAGCACCTCGACGAACCGCACGTCGCCTTGCAGCGACGTGCGGTTCAACCCGCGCACCGTAACGCGCCCCCCGGTGATGGCGGCAACCGCCCAGAAGTACGACGCCGCAGACGCGTCCGGTTCGATGGCGTATTCGCTCGTTTCGTGTTGCGGTGCGGAGTCCGCGTCGAACGTGTAGCTCCGCGTCGCCTCGTCGAACTCCCACGAGATACCCCAAGCAGCCATCATCGCTTCGGTCATTCGCACATACGGTTCTGAAACGAGCGGGCCGTCAATTGTGATGCGGAACGATGTGGTCGCAGCGCGATTGAAGTATGGGGCCACCATCAACAGTGCGCTCAAGAACTGACTGCTCGTTCCGGCTTTGATGGACGCGCCGGCGCTACTCAGCCCGTTCGTATCGAGCACGACTGGCGGGCACCCGTTGCCGGTTTCGCTCTCCGCCCGCACGCCGCACTCGCGCAGCGCGCAGAGTAGGTCTTCGATAGGGCGCTCGCGCATGCGCGGGATGCCGTCCAGCCGGTAGCGGCCCTTCCCCGCGGCACACAGCGCCGTGAGGAACCGCATCGTGGTCCCGGAGTTCGCAACGAAAAGGTCTGCGGTCGTGTTCGGAACGAGTGTCTTCCCAACGTAGTCGACGACGACGCGCGGCCAGTTCGCTTGAACTTGGTATCCGAGCCGGTTCAGCCCTTCGACCATCACTTCGGTGTCTTCGCTCTGAAGCGCCCCGGTAAGGGTGCAATTCGTATCGCAGCTTGCTAGCGCCGCGAGTACCAGCGCGCGGTTCGTAATGCTCTTGCTTCCGGGTACGCTCACGGTCGCGCTCACGGGTTTCGTGAGCGGCGCGATTTCGAGTTGCGAAGGGTACGTTTGCGACATGCGGCTATTATTGGACACTTCTCGGTGGACGCGACAGGTCGTAACCGTCTGCGATGACTGATCTTCTCAAGAAATCCAGCCTGTGCCTCTTTGGGGGTTACCACACCAACCCATCGAGGACACAGGCATGGG
>Ga0169931_10005806_pt1 | contig 18758 bp, 11 predicted proteins | sample Kivu_15m_20L_FD_129675 | JGI IMG/M metagenome (GOLD analysis project Ga0169931, IMG submission 129675) | Freshwater microbial communities from Lake Kivu, Western Province, Rwanda to study Microbial Dark Matter (Phase II) - Kivu_15m_20L... | ecosystem: Environmental > Aquatic > Freshwater > Lake... | reverse complement strand
TGACATTCTTTTCGATGTTGTTCTGGTCATTTTTCGAGCAGGCTGGCAGCAGTCTGAATAATTTTGCAGACCGCAATGTGGATCGTGTTGCAAGTGTGCAGCGGCTGGTGGCTGCATCCGACGTGGGTTCGGTCATTCAGCTGCAGCCCACTCAGGAGCAGCTGGGTTATACGAACGGCGGTGCGGTGTTTACGCTTGACCAGCTGGACAAACTGCGGGCGGCAGAGGCAGAAAAAGGCAAGGATGCAAAGTTTGACTTCGTCATTGACTGGAAGGTGGACGAGGGGAATGTGGGGATGGCTGTTGCTGAGCGTCGTGGTGAGCTGGCAGCCAGCACATTTCAGGCGGTGAACGCCGTCTGCATTTTGATCTTTGGACTGGTGTTTACGGCTATCTGGTCGTGGCTGGGAGCGCGCGGTCTGGATCCGTCACCGGCTGTGAAGTTTGCCCTGGGGCTGATTCAGGTGGGGCTGGGATTCGGTGCATTCTGGTATGGCGCCGTCCAGCATGATGCTCGGGGAATGGTGGGTGTGTCGTGGCTGCTGCTGGGATATGTGCTGCACACAACTGGCGAGCTGTGCCTGTCGCCGGTGGGTTTGTCGATGATTGCAAGGCTGGCGCCGAAGGTACTGGTGAGTACGGTGATGGGTGCCTGGTTCCTGGCCACAGCCTTTTCGCAGTATCTTGCCGCCATCATTTCTCAGCTGACCGGGGGTGAGCACGGTGGCGGAGCGGACAATGTGGTACCTGGACCTTTGCAGACAGTGATGGTCTATGGCGACGTGTTCAAGCAGATTATGATCGTGGCGGTGGTATCGGGCCTTGTGTGTCTGGCGCTGTCTCCGATTCTGTCGCGGTGGACTCACCCGGAGGCTCCTGAGGACGGTGCGGTCTGAGACTGAGCCCGATGACGCGTTTTGACTGCGAACAGGCGATTACTTCCTTGCGGGGTAATCGCCTGTTTGTTTTGTGGAAGCGGATGAACAGGAGTCTGGTTGACACCATGTCAAATGATGCCGCGAAGGCTACTGTCGTGGTCGGCAGGAATTGGAATCGGGTCTCCCGATAGTGGAGTCCCTCCACATCAATCACAAGGTCACCAAGAGGCGGCACCCGCTTCATTCCGCCGGGTGTAGCCTGCGACGCTAATGGTCGGTGGCCACTCGCTGGCCATCAGTTCGACATCCGCTGTGGCCAGCATCAGGGATGGTTCGAGCGACGTAGTCATTTCCTGCTCCTTTGCCTGGATTCTGCAGACATTTGAATTCCCCGGACTCCGCGACTCATCTGTGTGTCGATGCGCAGCATCTCTCGTGAGTCGTCACAAAGCGCGAACAGCACCAATGCATCCTGATCACCACGTGGCGGGTGCACAGTCATGATAAAATCGCTCAATGCCGTTTTGATCGATGTGACGCCATCACCAAATTCGTCGCGGACACTGTCCCAGGCACTCAGCGAGTGCCCGGCAGAATTGATCAGCATTGATGCCGGGATACAGGAAGGTCTGTCCCTCGAGGTTGTAGGCGCGTTGCGGCACAGCACAGAGTCCGTTTGCGGTGCAGCAAGGCAAATTGAGCAGCGATCCGTGGCAGTTGGCCGGCAAGTATGACACATCAGGATTGACATCTCCATATTCGACCGCGAAACTGCGGTAAATTTTTACCGCAGTTTCGCGGTCGAATATTTGTTATGCCGCTTCCGCTCGACGGTGCAGACATGGCTCAAGATACCCTGTTCCTCGAAGACGAGCATCCGGCGTCAGGGCGCCTTGCTGTCCTCGAAGATGACGGCACGTCGGTTTGGTTGTACCTCACCGAATCAGGCACCCGACAGCCAGCAGCCGATGCGTGGGTTTACAATCGCATCGCGGCTCCGCCAATGGAAGCGATCAGATCATATCGTGGGGGACCGCCACCAGCCGTTCAAGGTTACGCAAGCGAATCCGCCTTGTGCGAAGATCCTGCCGCCCATGAATGGTCTTTTCTCTGGTCATCGGATGGCGAAGCGGTGGCCATCGTCGAGGATGGTCGTGCAGTGGCGTTTGTCGCCATTGGGCAAAAGGGCGGATATAGTCGCGAGTTGGTGAAGGATGGGCCGTGGGGTCATCCGTGGTCTGATAAACTGTATCGCCAGAAGTTCGGCGCGGCATAACCATGCGGTGAACGGGAGCCGCCGGTGACGCGGGTTTTGAAATCATGGTTTTTTGGCGGCGGCCCCGTTACCGCCGTCGTTCGGCAGAGGAGATCGCTGGATGGCGGAGGTGTTCGAGGACACGCAGGTCGTTCCCAATCCCAGCCCCGATCCGCTGGAAGTGTGGTTCGAGCCTTGGGGGATGCCGCACCCGCTACCGCCGGGCGAGGCGTTCCGGGTGGTCGGTCGCAGCCCGCAGCCAGGCCGGATAGAGGTGGTCGCGTCCGATGGGTCGGTGGCCGTGTACGGGTGGGCCGGCTCGACACTCCGCGTTTACAACGGTCAGGTGCTGGTGGACGACTTCAGTATCGTCTTCCCGGAGCTACCACCGGGCATGTCCACCCGGGGGTTCGTGGAGTTCATGTTTGGTGGCCCCGGGGGGGCGGGCCGCCAGCCATCTCAGCCGGTCCGGCCGCGGCCCTGGTGGCGGTTCTGGTAGCGCTCAAGAAGCCGAACCAGCCGCTGCTGAGCTCATCCGTCAGGCCGCCCTGCCGATTTCCGAAGGCACTGAACAATGCAAAGCGAACCGCCGCTCCTCGATCCACCCACACATTGACTAAACATCGTGCCTTTCGCCAGCATGGCTGGCGGATGGCTTGGTCCGCTGATGATGTTCTGGCTTTACGTGTGGGGGCCGCTCAGGCCTCTCTCGTACGCGAGTGGTGACTTTCTTCCAGGCGCATCGTTTCTCGCCCCAGTCATTGCCTGCATTGCTCTTTGGTGGGTTTTGCCCAACAGCTACTTTCGTGTCTACCGCTTCGAGCATTCGGGTCGGCTCTACGAGTGGCTTGGCGTTCTCGCTTTCCGAAAGTTTGCGGCAAATGGAGACTTCGCAAATCGCTGGGAGCGCCGCAAAGACCCAAACTTCCGAATGATCCGGGGCCGGAGATCGGCAGCCGAGTTCATCGTGCGCACGAAACAAAGTGAGCGCGGCCACATCGTTCAGTTAGCGCTCGGCGTCGTTTCCTCAGCGTACGCGTGGAGCCTGGGCTGGCACGGCTGGGCTGTTTACTTGGCTGTCGGCAATGTTCTGGTCAATTTCTATCCGATCGTTTTGCAGCGTTACACGCGAGGTCGCATCGAGGGGCTCCTACACCGTGCTTCGCGGACGTCGGCCTAACCATTCACTCAAGCGGACCAATCAATCGCTTTGCGATTGATGTGGCCGCTTAGTTCAAGCGTTACGAACTCACCAACACGCCACGTTCCCACGCGAACCCAATTCCCGTCACACGCCTACCCATCCTGTCCAGTCTGGCGGGGACCGGAATTTCTCGCTGGAACCCTGTTACAGGCTTGAGGGAGGTTGCTGAGATCTGGTGACGGTTCATGTGGATTCGGTGTCATCAGCCGGTCTGCCGGCGGATGTTCGGGGGCCGCCGGAATGATTCCGTCAAGCTGTCTGGAACGTGCGTTTTTGCGGTGATCGCGTTATGATCGTGGCTGCCGCCGAAATTTCTGCCGTTCTCTACAGCTCGGATCTGCATTATGCAACATCGCACGATGACCCTGGCATTTCTGTCGTTTTGCCTGCTGTCTCAGGCCGCTGTCGGGCTATGGGCCGCCGAACCGCCTGATCTGCGTGCTCTGGAGCTTGATCCGGCCAATCCGTGGCATCCGCATGCGGGATCACCGCGGCTGCTGACGCCCGAGTGGGCTGGTGATCAGACGACTCAGGCGGTCATCGTGCTGGCCATTGACGACATGCGTGATCCGGCGAAGTATGAGTCCTGGCTGCGACCTGTGCTCAACCGGTTGAAGCAGATTGACGGTCGAGCTGGTCTGAGCATTATGACGAATGACGTGAAGCCGGACGATCCGCAGCTGCAAAGCTGGCTGGGTGAGGGTGTCAGCATCGAGTGTCATTCGGCCGATCATCCGTGTCCGCTTCTGCAGGGCGGAGATTTTGCGAAGGCCAGATCGACGTATGAGCGCTGCATAGATCGGATGGCGGAGATTCCGGGAAATCGTCCGGTTGCTTTTCGAACACCGTGCTGTGATTCGTTGAATACAGTCAGTCCGCGTTTCTTTGCTGAGATCTTCGGTGGCACGACAGCGGCCGGGCGACATCTGCAGATTGATTCGTCTGTCTTCATGTTCTTTACGTCTCGTGATGCCGAGTTGCCGCGGGAGCGAGTGCTGGACGCAGACGGCAAGGAGCGTTTTTTGAAGTACATGCCGAAGGGCAATCGGTTTGGTGGCAACCTGCAGCAGCACTTTGTGAACTATGTCGAGAACTATCCGTATCCGTGGGTGATCAATGGGAATTGCTGGCAGGTACCCTGTTTGGCGCCAAGTGACTGGTCGGCCCAGCATTTGCAGGGCGTGCATAATCCGGTTACGGTGGATGACTGGAAGGCGGCGATTGATCTGACTGTGGCGAAGCGGGGTTGTTTCAGTCTGGTATTTCATCCGCACGGCTGGATTCGTCCGGAGCAGGTTATTGAGCTGATTGATCATGCCGTGTCGACTCATGGACCGCGAGTCAAGTTCCTGAATTTCCGCGAGGTGAGCGACCGACTGAATGCAGCGTACTGTGGGGGGAAGACGCTGCGTGAGCAGCCGCCTGCATTTCTGGCTGAGCATCAGCGGTCGATTGAGCAGCGGCGGGTGCTGACCGGATTGTCTGAGCAGGATCAGCGGGCATTGTCACTGGCGCTGCAGCAGCCGGCGAAGTTCGGGCTGCCGGTTTTGCGTCGAGAAGACGGTTCGCATAATGGTTTCTTCGTGCATGATGGTCATCTGTGCTGGCAGAACGAGGACACGGCCAATCTGCCGGATTTGCTGGTGCGAGTACCGCTGGCGGCGGTCCTGGAGAAATCTCGGCGACTGCTGGCTGCGGAGCAGGAGCCTCTGGTGCCGGTGGGGGCAGCCGTCGTCGATGTGACTCCGGACTATCCCGTGCGTTTGACGGGATACGGCAATCGGCAGCAGGAGGCGGAGTCTGCTGCCGCGCGAATTCACGCACGTGCACTGGCCATTGGTGCTCGAGATCAATTGCAGGCGTTATTGCTGACGGTTGACAACTGCGGGGTGCCTCAGGAGATGACGGAAGAGGTTTATCGCCGCATTGCGGAGCGGGTGGGGGTGTCGCGTGAGCGATTCGCCATTAGTTCGACTCATTCACACTCGGCTCCGTGGCTGCGTGGTTTTGCGCCGAATATATTTGCGGAGGTACCGGAGGACCATGCAGCTCGACTGGCGCGTTATGAGGCAGAGCTGACTGAGAAGCTGGTTCAGGCTGCACTGGCGGCGGTGGATCGGCAGGTACCGGCGTCGCTGCATCTGGGGTATGGTGAGGCCGGGTTTGCGATGAACCGACGGGCTTTGAAGGACGGGCGCTGGACGGGTTTTGGTGAGGTTCCGGATGGGCCAGTGGACAAGCGGGTGCCGCTGCTGGCGGCTCGTGATGCCGGCGGCAAGCTGGTTGCTCTGCTGGCGAACTACGCGTGTCACTGCACGACGGAGACGGGGGAATTCAATCAGATCAGTGGCGACTGGGCCGGATTTGCCGCTGACATGCTGGAGGCTGAGCTTCCGGGAGCGGTGGCATTGGTGGCGATTGGCTGCGGTGCGGATGCGAATCCCTCGCCGCGGGGAACTCATGAGCAGGCGCGGGTACACGGCCAGACACTGGCGACGGAGGTGCAGCGAATTCTGAATGCCGAGGGTGGCATGCAGCGGATCAGCGGAGCTGTGACTGCGAAGTTTAGTCGCATCGATCTGCCGCTGGGGCGTGTGCCGACGAAAGAGGAGCTGCAGGCAGACGCAGCGCAACCTGGTGTCACCGGATCGAGGGCTCGATATTTTCTGAGTCTGCTGGAGGCAGGTCAGCCGGTGCCGACGACCGTTCCGAATTATCCGGTGCAGAGCTGGTGTTTTGGTGCCGATCTGGCGATGGTGTTTTTGGGTGGTGAGGTGGTGGTGGACTACAGCATTCGTCTGAACGAGATGTTCGACGGCAGTCGCCTTTGGGTGAATGCATACAGCAACGACGTGCCGTGTTACATCGCATCGGCGCGGTTGTTGCGTGAGGGCGGGTACGAGGTGGATTCTTCGATGTTGTATTATCGTCGTCCGTTTCGACTGGCACCTGAGGCAGAGGATTTGATTTGCGATGCGGTGCAGCAGCAGTTGCCGCAGCATTTTTATTCTGAGTCTCTGCAGGCGAAGTTTCCTGCGCCGAAGAGTCCTGAGGCGTCGCAGGCTGTGCTGCATGTTCGACCCAGGCTGCGAGCCGTGCTGGCTGCGGCTGAGCCGCTGATCCGGGATCCGGTGGCGTTTGACTGGGACGAGCGTGGCAGGCTGTGGGTTGTGGAAATGGGCGATTATCCGTCGGGTGGTGGTCAGACGGGTCGTGTGCGAGTGCTGGAGGATTTGAACGGAGATTTTGTCTACGATCGGGCCGTGACCTTTCTGGACGGGCTGGACTTTCCCAATGGGATTCAGTGCTGGCGTGGCGGAGTACTGATCACGATGGCTCCGCAGGTGCTCTATGCGGAGGATCAGGATGGTGACGGTGTGGCAGATCTGCGGCAGTCGTTGTACGCGGGTTTTGTGGAGGGTAATCAGCAGCATCGAGTGAACGGGATGCGATGGGGGCTGGACGGCTGGCTGTATCTGGCGAATGGTGACAGTGGCGGGCTGGTGACCGGGCTGGGTGCATTGCCGGGTGTGGCGGATTCCGGAGGCGGTGGACCGGCTGGTGTGCCGGTGCTGCTGCGTGGTCGTGACGTGCGGATTCAGCCCGATGCGAACAAGGCAGAGGGTGTGGCCGGTACGACGCAGTTTGGTCGTGAGCGCGATGATTTCGGCAGCTGGTTTGGCAACAACAATTCGAATCCGATCTGGCAGTATCGGCTGGAGGAGCGTTATGTGCAAAGAAATCCGCATGCTCGACTGGCGGGAGTGACTTCGCAGGTGTCTGAGGTACCGGGAGCGGCGCCAGTGTTTCCTCGCAGCCAAACGCTGGATCGTTACAACGATTTTGGCACGGCCAATCGTTTTACGTCGGCCTGCGGTACGATGATTTACCGTGATGTGTGGCTGGGGGCGCAGTTCGAGGGAAACGCATTGACGTCAGAGCCGGTACACAATCTGGTTTCGCGTCTGGTGCTGCATGCGGACGGTTCCGGGTATCGCGGGGTGCGTGCTGCGGACGAGCAGGCTGCGGAGTTTTTGGCATCGGAAGACAACTGGTTCCGTCCCACGATGCTCAGGACGGGTCCCGATGGTGCGGTGTGGGTGGCGGACATGTATCGGGCAGTGATTGAGCATCCCGAGTGGATTCCGGCGGAATATCAGCGGAAGCTGACGCTGGATTCCGGCAGTGATCGGGGCCGGATCTGGAGGATCATTCCGGATGTAGGCTGTTGTGGCGGGGATCAGCCGGCAGGGGAAAGTCAAGAAAAATCCGAGGACCGCAAATTCTTTGCAAAAGACTGGAAAACACTGGAATTAGGATTGATTGCTGAGCGTGTGGGGAGTGTGAATGGGTGGTGGCGGGATGCGGCGCAGCGGATGCTGCAGCATCGGCAGCAGGAGGCGGCCGGGGACGCGAATGTCGTGGCGATTCTGCGTCGAATCAGCGGGGGGGAACCGGCAGCAGCAGCGCAGGCTCTCGCGACACTGGCGATGCTGTCTGAGCAGCGGGCGGATACGGAATCTTTGTTGGCGATTCGTGCTGGTCTGGGTCATGCGGATCCGCGAGTGCGGGCGGTGGCAGTGCAGCTGCTGGAGCCTCAACTGAGGCGTGGTGATGAAGCGGTGCTGCAGAGTGTAGCTGCTTTGGAGTCGGATCCGGATGAGCGTGTGCAGCAGCAGCTGGTGTTAAGTCTGGGCGAAGTGCCGGGGGCTGCAGCGGCCGGTTTGCTGGGACGTCTGCTGGTGGCTGCGGCGGATCGCGAGTGGGTGCAGCGTGCGGGCTTGACGTCGCTGACGGGTGAGAACGTCGGGGGAGTTCTGGAGGCTGTGCTGGCGCGCGGAGGTGACGGTACTGAAGAGCTGACGGGTCGTCTGTTGTCACAGGCTGCGGAATTCGGTCAGGGTGCGACTTTGGCTGCACCTTTGAGGAATTTGATGGAGCGTGTTTCTGTGGCACCGGAGCGAGTGAATTTCGCGGCGGTGTCTGCAGTGGTCAGGACCGTCATGGGTGGATCTGAGGGTGTAACACTGGGGCAGGATGCTGAGTTGCAGCGAGCGCTCGAGGCGGCTCGCGCAGTCGTTGCGGGTGTTGCGTGGGATCCTCAGGCGGATCCGCAGCAGCGGGCCGGGTGTGTGGGTTTTCTGGATGCTGCGGGAGTTGATCCGGCGAAGCTTGCGGAGCTGCTGCAGCCGCAGGTGCCGCTGGAGGTGCAGCAGGCTGCGGCTGCAGTGATTTCGCGGCGGGGAGCGGAGGCGGCGCTGTCCGGGCTGCTGCAGCGATTCAGCGGATTGTCTCCGGCTGTGCGGGTGGAGGTTGTGGATGGCATGCTGAGTCGAGCGGCTGCGGTGGACTGGCTGCTGACGGGACTTGAAGGCGGTGTCATTTCGGCGGTGGATCTGAATGCGGTCCAGCGGGATCGTCTGTTGAGTGATCGGCGGGGCGCGGTTGCCGAGCGAGCACAGCGTGTGCTGTCGGTGCGTGGTGATGGAGACCGAGAGGCTGTGGTTGAACAGCAGCGTCAGCAGCTGGAGGGTCTGACCGGGCAGTCGGCAGCGGGTGCAGTGGTATTTGAGAAGCGATGTGGAGCGTGTCACAGGCTGCAGAACATTGGCCGTGAAGTCGGGGCGGATCTGGCAGCGTTAAAGGACCGTTCGACCGGTGCATTGCTGACGGCGATTCTTGATCCGAATCGCGCGGTTGAAGCGAAATTTCTCAGCTACACGGCAGTGACGACAGAGGGGGTGCAGCATGTGGGAATGCTGCGAGGTGAGACGGGCAATGCCATAACGCTGCTGGGTCCGGACGGGCGTGAGCAGACTTTGGCACGTGCGGAACTGGAAGTGCTGACGGCATCGAAGCGATCGCTGATGCCGGAAGGGCTGGAACGGGATCTGAGCAGTCAGGATTTGGCGGACGTGATTGCCTTTGTGCAGTCGGCCGGTGCTGCGTGGAAGCAGTTTGAGGGGAATCGGCCAGTGGCCGGGGAGCTGCAGCCGGATGGTTCGATACTGTTGCCGGCATCTGCTGCGGAGATCTATGGTCCCAGTCTGGTGTACGAGGGGAAATATGGGAACCTGGGCTTTTGGTGCAGTACAGAAGATTATGCTCGCTGGACATTCGAGGTGCCTCGCAGCGGAGACTGGCGTGTGGAGCTGGAATTTGCGTGTGACGACGGCACTGCGGGCAGTCCGATTCGGTTTTCGACCGGGACCAGGCTGCTGACAGCGCGTGTGCCGGGGACCGGTACGTGGGATGAGTATCGGCGCTGGGAGGCGGGAACGATTGATTTGCATCGCGGTCGCGGGCAGCTCATGGTGACGGCTCCTGAGAAGCCTGGGATGGCGCTGCTGGATTTGAAGGCAATTCGACTGCTGCCACCAAAGTAGCAGGTGGCTATGGCTGGCTGGTGGCCGGACGTGTCGGGGTTGTCTGATGGGTGCTGACGAGTGGACTGACTGAGGTTGTGAGTGCTGGATGCCGCAGGGGGGGTAAGAGCGATGGTATGTCGATTGACGCAGACAGTGCGATTGGGTGGTTTATTGACCGTGGTGTTGTTTGTTGGTTGTCTGGGTTTGTTTTCTGACAGTGCGAACGGTCAGAATCGGATTCAGCGAGAGAATGCGTTGCCGGGTGCGATTGACTGGCAACTGACTCGTGTGAAGATTGTGGGCAGCGGCTGTCGGTCTGTTCCGGTGGAGGCATATTGTTCTCGGCAGAGTGTGCTGGCTGGAGAAACGATCGATATTATGGCGTCCACCAGTCCGGCTCGTGCATTTCGTCTGGAGATTTTTAGAACGGGCTGGTATGGGGGTCGTGGTGCGCGACTGATGCAGACGATTGAGCGGGTGGACTGCGGGACTCAGCCGGACCCGGTTCCGGGTGAGAAGAACCTGCACGAATGTCGCTGGAAGCCGTCGGTGTCACTGACGATTCCGGGTGACTGGCTGAGTGGTGTGTATCTGGGTCGTTTGACGACGCTGCCTGAGGGCAATGAGCCGTACTGGCAGAGTTATGTGATTTTCATTGTGAAGGATGAACGTCCGGCGGACGTGCTGTTTCAGTGTTCTGACAACACGTGGCAGGCGTACAACGTCTGGCCGACCAATTATTCGGTGTACACTCATCCGAAGGGTGGGCAGGGACCGTGGGCGGATGTGAGCTTTGATCGTCCGTATGGTCGTGAGGCTCAGTTTACGTCGGTTGTGAATGATCCGCTGACAGTGGGATCCGGCGAGTTTTTGCCGTATGAATTCCCGATGACTTACTGGCTGGAGCAGCATGGGTATGACGTGTCGTACGTTTCGAACTCTGACATGCTGACTCCGGATCGTGGTTTGAAGTGCCGTGCATTTATCAGCATTGGTCATGACGAGTACTGGGATCAGCGGCAGTTTGACAGTGTATCGAAGATGCGGGATGAGGGAGTGGACCTGCTGTTTTTGAGTGGCAACAGTGTTTGCTGGGTCAGTCCATTGCGGTCCGGGGCTGACGGGCGGGCGAATCGAATATTCTTTCGCGGCGGACCTTACGGCGGCGCGAACGACTACGCGGTGCAGCGGGAGCGTGAGCATGGTCCATTTCCGCATCGTGGCCCTGATGAGGGTCTGTTGATGGGTGCGAGGAATGTGGAGCCGGTGAATGGTGGCGGCGACTGGACGGTGACGAAGGCTGATCACTGGATGTTTCGGGGGGCTGGGGTGAAGAATGGAGATTCGATTCCGGGGCTGATTGGCTGGGAGTATCATGGTCAGCCGGCGGAGATCGCTGGTCTGGAGGTCGTGGCGGGTGGGACTGCGTGGCAGGGCGGGGTGAATCCGCAGCAGTGGACGGCGACGATTTATCCGGGTCCGAAGGGCAATTTTGTGTTTAATGCGGCGACGATCTGGTGGGCTCAGGCGCTTGGTGACCCGCCGGGTCATACTTTGCCGTGGTCGCATTACAGTCGGCCTCATGGTCCGGATGAGCGGGTGCAGATCATGACTCATAACCTGCTGAGGCGGGCAATTGAGCAGTGATTTCTGAAAAATGACCGGGATTTTGGGAGTCTTTGGGAAGCTGAAGTCGTCTGAGAGTGGGTGGGAGGTGTGGCGGTAACGGGTTAGTGAATCTGTCAGCCGGCTAGGAGTGTTGCGATGAGATGTCAGTCGTTGATGTTGTCCAGTGGTTTAACTGGTATTCAATTTTGCCTGCTCTGGGCGGGTGTGCTGGCAACGGCGACGTCTGGGCAGGATGTGGTGCAGCGACCGCGTCCGATTCCTGTGCCGGTTACTGGTTACGAAATTCGTCGGCTGGAGGTGAATGCCTCAGTGCGGCAGCAGTCTGCGCGAGTGCGGATCAGTCATGTGCTGCGGAATCCGGGAGCGACGACTCTAGAGGCATCTTTTCTGTTTCCGCTCCCTGACGATGCTGTTGTGGGTGCATTGACGTTGCTGGTGGAGGGTCGGGAGCTGCCTGGTCAGGTGCTGGACGCAAAGGAGGCGCGTCGAATTTATGAGGCCACGGTGCGTCGACAGCGTGATCCGGCGTTGCTGGAGTATGCGGGGCGTCGTTTGCTGCGGAGCAGCGTATTTCCGATTCCGGCGGGGGCTGAGCGTACTGTTGAGTTTGAGTACGTGGTGCTGCCGGCTCCGCGGGGCAGTCTGCGGGAGCTGCGGCTGCCGCTGCGATCGGTCCGTGGTGCACAGTCGCTGGGTATGGTGGAAGCGACGCAGCTTAGCGTGCAGGAGCTTGAGCTGAATGTGACGCTGCACAGTGAGCAGCCGTTGTCCACGTTGTACAGTCCGACGCATGCAGACATCAGCATCGGCGGGTCGGCCGGGCAGAAAACGGTGTCATTGCAGCGGAAGTCTCCGGCGGATCTCGATGATTTTGTGCTGATGTTCAGCAGTGGTGCTGCGGATGGCGTGCCGGCGGTGCTGAGTTATCGTCGTGATCCGGCGGAGCCGGGTTATTTCATGGTCCTGGCAGCTCCGGCGGACCAGGAGCCGCGTCCTGTCGCTGGTGGCCGCAGTATTGTGCTGGTCGTTGATCGGTCCGGGTCGATGCGGGGTGAGAAGTTTCAGCAGGCGCAGCAGGGGATTCGTCGGCTGCTGGAGTCGCTGCATGCAGACGACCATTTTGATTTGGTGGTTTACGACAGTGACGTTGAGCTGTTTCGCAACGATCTGCAGCCGGCGACACCTGAGAACATTCAGCTGGCGGTGCAGTGGGCGGATGCTCTGAAGCCCCAGGGCGGGACGAATATTTCAGAGGGTCTGACGGCAGCACTGCGGCTGACGGCGGGTGGAGAACGCCCGGCCTGGGTATTGTTTTTGACGGACGGACTGCCGACAGCGGGAGAGATTCAGGAGAAGCGTATTGCCCAGCTGGCAGTGGAAGCCAATACTGGTAAGGCGCGGATTTTTTCACTGGGGGTGGGCTTTGATGTCAACACGAGGCTGCTGGATCGTCTCAGCGGCGCTCATCGCGGCCGCACTGCGTATGTTTTGCCGGGCGAGAAAATTGACACGGCGGTAGCGGCAATTGAGGCGGGGATTGCCAGTCCGCTGTTGACCGATCTGACAGTGAAGCTGGCGGATCCGGCAGGTCGGGAGCTGGAGGGAATTACGCGGACGTGGCCGAAGCAGGCGACAGACCTTTATCGAGGCGAAGTGTTTGTCCATACCGGCAGGTATCGCGAGGCGGGCGATGTGAGTGTTCAGTTAAGCGGACTGCGGGATGGGGTGCCGGTGACGCTGTCCGGGGGTGGCCAGCTTGTTTCTCAGAGCAGCGATGGTGCATTGGCCTTTGTCGAGCGACTCTGGGCGGCTCGCAGGATTGCCGAATTAACGGTGCAGATGGATCAGAACGGCGAGAGTGAAGAATTGCTGACTGAGTTGCTTGAGCTTTCGAAGAGGCACGGCATTTTGACACCGTGGACATCCTTTTTGGCTGATGAGAGCAAGTCACTGGATGCCGTTACTGCGCTGCCGCAGTTACGGGGGGCTGTTGAGGCGCAGGCGAAGCGTGTATCAGGTGCGGGGGCCATTCACAGCCGCAGTGCGTTGCAGAATCTGGCGGCTGCTGCGGGTTCAGCACCAAAGGCTCCGGCGCCAAGGGTCGACGGGATCGCTGCTGCCCACGGGCCGACTGGCGGTTTTTCTGGTGGCGGCGCTGGTCAGGCTGGTCAGATGCCGGAGTTTGATGCCATGTTCCAGACGCCTCGCTCAGTGGGAGGCCGCACATTCTTTTGGAAGGACGGCTGCTGGCTGGATGTGGCCATGAATTCCGAGGATCGCCGTTTGGCAAAACGTGTGAAGATGTTCTCGGACGAGTATTTTGAGCTTTCGGGCGACGTGGAGACAGCGTTGTGGCTGTCTGCATTTGGAGGGGATCCGGTTCTGTTTCGTCGCGGGGACACGGTGTATCTGATCGAAGGTACCGGTGGGCAGCCTGGCGGCAACAGCAAATGATGTGCAGGCCGGCATTGGCTACCAGGCAGGTGTTTCGAGAAGTTTTTCAACGACTTTGCGACGGCTGCCGGTTTGCTCGTAGATCTCCAGTTGTCGACGGGCACCGGTGGAAGAAGGGATGTTCGCCAGTGCCTCCAGTTCTGTTTTACACTGCAGTTCTGCAGCAGCCGGCCCCAGTCTTGTGATGAGGTCATCCACAAGCTGGGGGACTGATCGCTGTTGAAAGTCGCGATAACTGACCAGTGATGCATCTGCTCCGTACCGGGTGGCTCGCCATTTGTTCTGTTCCACCATCATGGGGTGGTATTCTGACTGGAATGTTCCTTCGTCAATTTCCCCGGAGATTGTGTGTACGAGGCATTGAATCAGAGCGGTGAGCGAGAGTACGTGATCGAGGCTTGGGGGAATATCGCAGACTCGAACTTCGATCGTACCGAAATGGTGATGTGGTCTGATATCCCACCAGATTTCGCGGATGGAGTTAATGAAGCCAGTGTCCATCAGGTGTTTGACGAGCCAGACATATTCGCTCCAGTTGCGCATCTGGTACGGCAAACCGGCGGTGGGCAGTCCCTCCATGATTTTCGAGCGGTTGGAGTGCAGTCCGGTGCTGCGTCCTTCCCAGAACGGTGAATTTGCAGAGAGTGCCAGCAGGAGTGGCAGGTGGTGCAGCATGCGGTCGCAGATCATGACTGCTTTGTCACCCGAATCAACTCCGATGTGAACGTGCAGTCCGAAAGTGACAAGTCTGCGGACCACATCTTCCATGAGTGTTACGAGGCGGTTGTAGCGTTCGTGGAAGGTGATTTTCTGGTGTCTCCACGAAGAAAACGGGTGGGTGGCTGCCCACAGCAGATGAATACCGAGGGGGTGCAGGACTTGTTCTATCTGGGCCAGTTTGCCGCGGAGGTCGTCACCGGCTTCTTGTACGGTCTGGCAGACTTTTGTGTTGATTTCGACGTAGCACTGCATGAGTTCCGGCTTGACGGAATCCTTCAGGGATTCGGGCAAGGCCGCCAGCACCTGGTCGATACAGCTTTTGAGTGAAAGTTCGCGGGAATCGATGAGCTGCAGCTCGATTTCAACTCCGATAGTTGGTTTTGGGTTCGGCGTGAACCTCATGACGGTCATGTGCAGCATCCTGGGAACTTCAAGCTTTCATCAGGCGGGATTCTGGACGGCGGGCTGGTCAGTCTGCAAGGTCAGGAGCTTCTTTGTGCGTCGAGTGGCTGGCTGATGATTGGGAATTGCGGTGATTTCTGGCAGAAACTGCGGGAGAAGTTTTGCGATGTGGTCCTGCGGAGATCCGAGTGCAGTTGCAGGATGACGGGAATCCTGGGACACTGTCCAGCTGTGGCCTCTGGCAGTTGAAGGATTGCGGACGTGTCGTATCGAGCACTGAAGAAGCTGATCGGCGAAACCAGTCTGGAGCGCAAATGTCGTTTCCTGTTTGGTGCTGCGCTGGGACTGCTGGTGACTGCCAGCCTGTGGTGGCATGCATCGCGTACCAGGGATCTGGTTGATGAGCAGCAGGTGAACGCGGCTCGCCGCCTTGTACCCCAGATTTTGCGTCTGCATCATTATCAGAAATTGCTGCCATCGGGTGTGCCTGGAAGCCTCGATCCGGAGCATGCCGAGGCTTTTCTTGCGACTTTCAGCGGTGGAAATGACCCTGTTCCGGGGGATGATCTTCCGATCTGGCAGCTGATTTCGACGACGGCTGAGGTAAGCAGTGCCGGTGCGGCGGATGCCTGGCAGCAGTTCGTGGATAGAAAGGCAGACCATGAGTCTCGCTATGTGTATGCAGATGGTCAGCGTCGGCTGAGATACGTCAGTCCAATTCGTCTGACTCGGGGCTGTCTTGTCTGTCACAGCGGACAAGGGCTGGATGCCGTACAGAGTGACGCTGACGCGACCGCTTTGTTCAATGCGACGGCTCGATCGGCAGCGGCGGTGCCGGACCTGTCCGCTGACAGTGCGGCGGCTCCGGCCGATACAGAGCTGGTGTCACAGCTGCCGGCACCGGGCAACGCAGTGGAACCGTTGATTGCGGTTGCATACATCGACATGCCGCTGGGTGCCGTGGATCAGCAGCTTGCCCGCAACTGGGCGATGCTGCTGGCATCCGGAATAGTGACGGCATTTCTGGCGATGCTGGCAGCCTATGTCATTGTGCGTTACATCATTGTGAAGCCGGTGCAGCACCTGAAGGATGTAAGCGATGCCATTGCTCGGGGGAATCTCAACCTGCGAGCAGAAATCAGCACCGGAGATGAATTTGAAGAGTTGAGTCATGCTTTTAATCGCATGCTGCGGCATATGGTGACGGTGAGCGATGAGCAGCGTGGACTGGCCGAGCGTCTGGACGGCAAGATCGATCAGCTGGCCCGTGCCAATATGGAGTTATTCAACAACAACCGCCTGAAGGACGACTTTTTGGCGACGATCAGCCATGAACTTCGAACGCCGCTAAACAGTATTCTTGGCTTCAGTGATATTCTGCTGTCGGCGCCAAACCTGGACGAACGTCAGCGTCGGTATGCGGGCAACATTCAGACGTCCGGTCAGGCGCTGATGGTGCAGATCAATGACCTGCTGGATCTGGCGAAGATTGAATCCGGGAAGATGGAGATACATCCCACGTCGTTTTCTCTCAGTGATGTGCTGGAGCTGCAGGTGCAGCAGATGATGCCCCTGGCTGATCGGCGGAACATTGATCTGCGGACTGATCCTCCGGCCTTGCCCCTGGCGCCACTGTTTCAGGATCGTGGGAAGATCGGCCAGATCATCAACAATCTGCTGTCAAATGCTGTTAAATTCACACCCGAGGGTGGCAGGATCCGTGTGTCATGGAAGGCACTTGAGCATGGTGACCTGAGTTTCAGTGTTGAAGATACGGGCATTGGGATTCCCCTGCAGGAACAGGAGCACATCTTTGAGAAGTTTCGCCAGGGGTCAACTTCCGGGGAAGATCGAGATCACACGAAGCGGGAATACGAAGGTACGGGGCTGGGTCTGTCGATTGTCCGTGAACTGTCAAGACTGCTGGGTGGCGAAGTCAGCCTGAAAAGCGAGTTTGGTCGCGGCAGCATTTTTTCTGTACGTATTCCTCAAGAGGTTCCGCTCAAGGCTGTTGAAGTCGAATCTGATCCAATTGACCGGACTGCTCCGGCCCCGCCGCTGATCACCACAACCGAGATTCAGATTCCGCCAAAGACTGAAGAACGCCAGTCGGAATTGCGGCTGGATGTGCAGACGATCGGCGGCTGACCTGATCATCCATCACGGCGGGTTCGGGCTGAGTCTGGCACCGGGGCCCCGGGACAGGATCTCAATGATGCCCGAGTCATCAGTACCTCTGACGAAGACGGGGAATTTCAGCGGAACCTGCAGCGATCCTGGGAGTTCCTGGCCGTCCGTATCGCGGATGACGCGGATGGTCACATCAATCGGGTCTGCGGACTCGGAGCGGATTTTTTCGAATTCGTTAATCGACTGCAGCATCACGAAGACCTGAGAATGATGGCCGGCCGGCCTGTGGAGCTGGCACCGCTGCAAATCATCTCGCACCCACAGAATTGAGCCGTCGGCGGGGTTCAGCCGCATCAGGCAGCCAATTTCGGGGCAGGACATGACCCCGCGTGGTTCGGACGCTCGATCCCAGCCCCTCAAAAGAACATAAAGTCCTCCGCTGGATTCAAAAGCAAAAAAGTCCGAGGCTGGAAACTCAAGTCGTGGGTCCGTGGTTCTAAAAAGCGTTCGCTCAGTGTTCAGGTCAACAGCGATAAGCCCCTGACTGCCCGCGGCAACCAGCAACTTATTGCCGGGGAGCAGGCAGCAGAATCTGTGAATCAGCAGTGGCGGAACAAGGACCTCCGGCTGACTGGCCATCAGGTCTGTGCCGCTGACGCCATCGATGATCTGCAGGCGGCCCGCATCGTCCGATGCAACAAGGAAACGTCCGCAGGAAACGGGTCTGTTTCCGAGGGAGATCTGCAGCGAGCCCTGTGACAGCAATTTTCCGGTCTCGGCATCCCAGGCGGTCCGGGTGGCGGAAAACGGGTCAAACAGAACGACAGCCGTTTCATCTCCGAACAACGGCAGACGATCCGACGGATTGAAGAAAAACGGCAGGTCTTCACTGACGGAAAGTTCAGTTCGTTGCCACAGCTCTGCGCCGGTGAGGGAGTGACTACAGTGCAGGCTGCCGCCCTGCAGCCAAAAAACTCGACCTGGCGTAATGGGCCCGGTCAGAATCGGCTCATCAGTGTCAGGGGACCGCCGGCTGGGAGCTGCCCAGAGTTTGCTGAGCTGACCATTTGCGGAGGCATGCAGAACGGTAAGGCGATTACGGGACGACAGAGTTATTAGTCCGGGTGCGGCAGCATCGGAATCGTCTGCCATTTGCAGATGATATCGTTGTCCTGTGCTCTCGGTCGTCAGGTCTGCAATGGTGCCTCCCGACGCATTTACGGTGCGGATCAGCAGGGTTTCGTCAGTCTCATTGGCAGCTGCGCTGATGCGGAAGCTGAGCCATGCCGGCACGTTGTCCACAGTTTCGAATTCGATATCGCGGTTGTCAGCCGGCTCCGGCAAAGCGGGCAGAACGTCGGGGACAATCGTCCAGGCATCAATCTTTGGTGATTGCTGCAGTTTTGGGGCAGTCAAAGCAGAAACTGCCGTCTGCAGACTGCGCCGCATTTCGATCAGCGAGTCTCTGGCGACGTCAATTTCCGCTGGTCTGTTTTTCAAGCCATCGTTTAGCCACCTGCACCCCCATAAGTCGGCGGCTTCGTGCATGCCGGATGACTGCAGCAGTTTCAGCAGTGCCAGCCGCTGTGCTGTGTGTGGCAGGGATCCAGGATGCAGCAGGGACTCTTCAACGAGTGCGGCAGAAATCTCCGACAGTTCGTTCGGCCGTCTGCCCAAAGACCGGCTCAGCACTGAGGAGGACAGTGGGCTAATGGACC
>Ga0169931_10005804_pt1 | contig 18759 bp, 13 predicted proteins | sample Kivu_15m_20L_FD_129675 | JGI IMG/M metagenome (GOLD analysis project Ga0169931, IMG submission 129675) | Freshwater microbial communities from Lake Kivu, Western Province, Rwanda to study Microbial Dark Matter (Phase II) - Kivu_15m_20L... | ecosystem: Environmental > Aquatic > Freshwater > Lake... | reverse complement strand
ATGAATTCGCACCCCTTCGGGGTGCGAATAGTCCATGAATTCATCGGCCGAAGGCCGATGAATTCGCACCCCTTCGGGGTGCGAATAGTCCATGAATTCATCGGCCGAAGGCCGATGAATTCGCCGAAAAGTTGGGCGCCTTGAGCTGCTCGTCGAGGAGCACCGTCGACGCCTGCGACGGCGGCGCCTCGCCCCAGGCGATCGACACGGTTCCTTTGGGCCGACGCGACGTCGGCCGAGCGGCGCGCGGATCGGCGACGACGTCGGACGGGCAGGCGAACGAGATGATCTTTGGTCGCGCCACCCGTCGGGGACGTCGGCTGCGAAGCGAAAGAACCGGGCGCGCACTCCATCGCTCCAGCAGCTTGCGTCGCGGAACCCACGCGCGCCCCCGGTGTCCTACGCTGTCAGCATGCGCGCGATCGTCTTGTGTGTGGTGATGTGTGCCGCCTCCGCGCGCGCGGTGCCCGAGCTCGCCGTCAGCGTCGAAGAAGCCGACGTGCTCTTCGGCCCAGCCCTCTCCGGCAAAGCAGGCGAGGCGCTCAAAGCGCGCATCGAAAAACGCCGCGCGGTCTGCGCCGGTGACGACGAGGCTGTCCGCCGCTGCCGCATCGAGGGCGGGCTCAAGGAGCTGTTCGGCAAGGACAAGGCCGCCGCATCGGTCGCCGTCGACCTGTTTCGCAAGACGGGCACCGTCGTCGGCTTGCTGCCGGAGCAGGTTATGGACGGCCAATACCGCGGCATGCTGCGGCTCGTCCCGCGCCTCCCCACCGGCGCGCACCGCCGGCACCTCAACGAGGCCGCCGCCGCGCTGACGGGCCTCGACGAGTTCTTCGTCGACCTCGAGGCGCGCGCCGCCAAGGCGACCCTTGGCGACCCCAAGCGCGTTTCGTTTCGTACGCGCCCTCTCGGCTTGCGCTTCTTTGAGTCCGTGAAGAGGAGAACACCGTCGGCGTTCGCCGAAGGGTGGACCGTCTCTCACAACGTCAGCGGCAGCCTGTTTTGGAGCCCCCGCGCGACGGCCGACACCTACGTGCATGAGATCTTCCACCTCAACGACGAGGCGCGGGCGTGGTGGAGCGCGCGCGCGCTCAAGGACGTCTACGGACGCATCGTCGCCCGCTGCGGCATCGACAAGGCGTGCCTTACGCCCTACGCGCCCGACGGCATCGTCGTGAAGGGTGGCACCTACTACGCCTTCATGCCCGACAACGGCGTCATCGAGTACGCCGCCGACGTCGGCAAGCGCTACGTCGTCGAGCACCGCGCGCTGTTCGCCGGCAAAGCGCCGAAGGTGCCGTTTCGCTGCGCAACGCCCGAGAACGCCGAGGCCTGGCGCCTCGTCGTCGACGAGTTCTTCGGCGGCATCGACCTGCTCCCTCCCTGCTGAGCGATCCGGGACCAGCGAAGCGCGCTCGAGTGAAGCGCATCGACACCCGCAACGAGATCATCGCGCTCTCGACGTTGTGCCAGTCGACGACCACGGGAGTCCGGCGCCCTTTGCCGTCGATTCCGGCGCCAGGGTCTCCGCCTCGATGAACACACCGGAGCTGCGTTCGTCGGCCTCTGCGAAACAGAGGCCGACTGCAAGGCAAAGCACATCACCGCACCGAATGCAGAGCCTGCGGGAGCATTGACCACAAGAGCGCGCGAAGCGCGCCCGCGAGCGCAGCGCAGCGATACCAGGCCGCCTGCAAGGCAAAGCACATCACCACCGAACGCAGCGCCGCCGAGGCACGAGGCAAGCTGCGTTCGGTGGTGATCAGTCGTTGAGCTTCCAGTCGCGTACGAGGCCTTCGGGGATGCGAAAGGACGCCTGCTTGCCTTCGCGCTGGACGTCGATGAGGCCGATCATCATGTCGCGCGAGAGCTTCTGCACGAGACGCTCGACACGTCGCTCGTGCGGCAAGCCGGCGAAAGCGACATCAAAGAGCGCGTCGATGACGCTGCCGGCGTCGAGCATGAGCGAGAGCAGCGGTGTGCCCTCGATGTCGAGGAGCTTCGGCGCTGGGTCTGGCACGAAGAAGCGGATGAGGGCCTCAGGGAGCTGGTCGAGGAGCGTGCCCGGCAAGAACATCTCCATCGACGCGATGAGGTCGCGCACGAGCAGCCGACCTTGCACGCTCTCGTGCCACTGATCGTCGCGGATCGCCTGCATCAAGGCCCGGCCGTCGGCGACGTCGACGGGGATGAGCGCTGGGTCTACGCCCATCAGCGCGCCGGTCACCTGCCAGAGGTGCATGAAGGCCTCTTCGTCGTCGGCGGAGACACTGACGCCCGCGCGCTTGAGGCCGTCGAGCAAGACGACTGAGAACGTCATCAGCGTACCCGCGAGGTCCTCCTGGTTGATCGGCAGGCCGAGCCCGACGACGTCCCACTCGCCCTTGAGCAGGATCATGTGCCGCACGGTGGCGTGCATGAGGCGCACCTTCTGCGCCGCGCGCACGGCGCGTCCGCCCGGCCCGAAGCTGCCCTCGACGCAGACGTCGAAGATGAACTGCGCCGTCTCCAGGATGCGGCGGTACACGTGCCTCGTCATGCCCTGGGTCTGTGTGAGCACCGACGCGCCCTTCGCTGCGCAATAGGCCTGCGGCAGCGACGAGCAGAACAGGCTCGCCGACATCAGCCAGCCCTGCGCGGTGAAGAGCCGCTGTGCTCGGGCGATGCGCTCCATGTCGGCCCAAGCCGGCAGCGTCTCTGTCTGCGTGAAGTAGTCGCGCGCGACGCGCGGCAACCCAGGCGGCAAGGGCTCGTCGGTTGCGACGAGCGCGCCCATGACATGGCGCAACGCGCCGGCATCGCCGCCTTGAAACACCTGGCGGATGACGTCGTCAGCGACGTGGTCGCCGGCGAGGCGCATCGCACGGAGCGCAGTCACGTTCCACTGTTCGCGCTCCCGACCGGGGGGAAAGACCGGGCTGTCAGCAAAGAGCGGCGCGAGTCGGCGCTCCTGTTCTGCGGGCGCGCTCGCGCGCTTTTTCGCGCGCACTTTCGCGAGCGCCTCGACGGGGCGGTTCCACGAGTCTCCTTCGAACTCGTAGTAGGTCGCGTAGGGCTCGTAGATCTGCAGCCATTTGTTGGTTGGCCACGTGCCGCGCTCGTCTTGGGTCGACAAGAGATAGGCGACGGCGCGCGCGACGGCGGGGTCGTCGTGGGCGACGCCGGCGTCGATCAGGGCGATCAGCACGATGCCCGTCAGCGGCGGCATCGACGGTGATGTGAGCCCGCGCTCCGGGTGCTCATACGCCTCAGGTGTCTCACCCCACCCACCGTCGTCGTTCTGTTTTCTGCGCAAGTAGTCGATCGCACGCGCGACCCACGGCTCGCCCATGTCCCAGCCGCAGTCGGCCAAGCCGGAGACGACGCTCGCCGTCGCTGCGAGGTAGCCGACGAGCCAGCGGGCCCAGAACGAGCCGTCGGGGAGCTGCCGCTCGCGCAAGAAGCGCGCAGCGCGCTGCACCTCCGCCGACGACGTGCCAAAGCCGTTGGCGCCGAGGCCCTGCAAGACGCGGCCGGTGAGGCCCTCGACTGGGACTTCTTTCACCTCGAGAGGCGGGTCGACGAAGAAGCGCACGATGTCGGGAATCGTGCGGGGGATGCCGATCGGGTGCTCGAACAGCGGACCGGGTCCCTTGCTGCCGAGATTCCAGACGAACCCGGCCCAGCCGCCGTCGTCGCTTTGCATGTCGAGGCAGTTCTGTAGCGCGAGGTCGACGGTGGCCTGCACGCGCGCGTGTTGCTCGTGCGAAAGCGCGACGACGCCCGTGGCGCGGTCGAGGGCAAGCCCGAGGGCGGAGAGCACGATGCCGGTGTCGTCGGTGTCGGGGAGGATGAGGTTGTCGGTCTCGAAGCCCCAGCCGCCGATGCGCGTCGCGTTCTTTCGGCGCAGGTTCACCTCCGGCATCGGCAGCTTCGACTGCGAGAAGCACAGATAGTCGAGCGCGTCTTTGACGACGTCACTGTCGCGGGACACGCTCGCGGCGAGCAGTGCGCGCAGCGCGAACGCCGTCACCCAGTTCTCATTTGTGAACGCGCGCAGGTGGAGCTCGCGACGATCGGGGCTCCACAGCTTCAGCCGCTCAAACCACCAGAGCGCCGAGTAGACAGACGGCGACTCAGGCGTGCGGCCAAGCGCGACGAGGGTCGCGATCGTCTGGTCCGTCTGCACCGTCGTCCCGTTCATGTTGCCGTTCGGGTTCTGCCACCCCTCGATGAAGGCCGCGGCCTTCTTCGCCTCTTCGTCGTGAACGATCCGCAGCGGCAACGGCGATGGCCTCTTCTTCTCGCGCAACGCACGTGTCACGGCGGAGAGAAAGACGAAGCCGCACACGACGCCGGCGTTCATCTTGGTCAGCATGATGTCGACGGCGCCGGGCACGAGGAAGTACGACAAGTGCGGGTCAGGCAACGCGAACGGATCGGCGAGGTCGACCATCGCGAGGTAGACGGCCGTCATGTCGCCGGCGTCGTAGAGGCGCTTGACGACGGCGTCGATGCCGCCGCCAGCGTCGATGAAGGCGCGGGCCCGGTCACGTACGTCGCGCTGCTCGGGGAGGTTCGCGACCGTGAGCGCTGCGTGGACGAGCGCGGTGGCGCACAGCTCGCTCGCGGGCGCGTGCGGGTAGGGCGGAAAGCCGCCGTCGTCGCGCTGCAGGGTCGCGAGGAAGCGCGCGTGCGCGCGGACCTCGACGAGGGGAACGCGGTCGATGAAGGCAAGCGTGATGACGTGCAGCGCGCTCGTGCGCGGCTCGAAGTCCTCCATCGCGATCCACGCGCCGTTGTCGAGTTGCTGGCTGGTGATGAACGCGGCGCCGCGCTCGATGGCGACGTCGAGGACATCACCGTCGGCGGCGGCGCGGCCGCGCTGGGCGTCTGAGGCTCTCGGCAAGTGAATCGTCATGTGGGCTCCCCTCAACGCGGGGACCCTACAACGATCCGAGCGTCGCTATGCCTGTGCTGTGACAACGCGGGCCGGACGCGCCACGGCCGCGCTGGCGTCTTCGTCGTCGTGGTCTATGGCGCTCAGGGCGGCGGCGACGTGGTCGAGCGCGCGTGACACGGCATCGGCCGCGTCGTCACGCGCCGCCGCCGCGCGGTCCTTCTCGCCCTGCAGCTCTTCGGCGAGGTTCAGGGCGATGAGCACGGCGATCTGCTGCGCCGTCGCTTTGGGGGCGGCGCGGCGGAACTCTTCGAGGCGCCGGTTCAGCTGGTTCGCCAGACCGTGGATGAACGCATCGTCGCGCTCCGTGCGAACCGACAGGGGAAGGCCCATGATGGTGACGTCGACCCGCCTCTTCACGGCCATCTTGTGCTCCTGTTCGGGCCCGCCGCAGTCCCGCGAGGACGACGACGGTAGACCAGCGCGACAGCACCAGACAAGCACGTGCTATGTAGCCTTGACGCTTCGGCGCAGGCGCCGCTGGCGGCTGTGTGGTAGCGACGTTCTTCCGCTGGCGCGGAAGACGCATGTGAAGAACGCCCTGAGCGTGGGCGTCTCTGATGATGGTCACCCTGCCGCGAGGTCCAATGCGCGCCCTTCGAGCCCCCCTCTTTGCCGGCCTCCTGGTGGGCCTCCTTGCCGGCCCCGCAACCGCTGGGCCGCTCTCAGGGACATTCTCCACGCCGCTCGGGACGATCGCCGTGAAAGAAAAAGACGGTGTCATCACCGGGACGGTGACGGACGCGAAGAACCCCTGCGGGTTTCCAAAGGGCACGGCCATCCTCAACGGCACCCGCCTCGATGACAGCTGCGTCGCCGGAACGATCAAGGCCTGCAAGGTCGCCTCTGACGCCTGCACCGGCACCATCGAAGGCGACGCCATCCTCCTCGTCACCAAGGGCGGTGCCCTGCTCTCTGGCACGGCTCACCTCGACGGCAAGGGCTGCAAGACCCCACTCGGCGGCGACTCCGTCGTCATGAAGAAGCTCGGTGGCGGCGGCAAGCCCGCCGTGCCACCTCCGCCACCTCCGCCACCCAAGGGCAAGAAGGAAGAGGCTGAGAAGCTCGCCCGAGAAGCTGGAACCCTCATCGGCGCGGGCGAGGCGGAAGAGGCCCGCAAGAAGTGCCAAGACGCGGTGAAGCTCGATCCAAGCTTCTCACAGGGCTACACGTGCGTCGGCGTCACATACTACCTCCGTGATCGCTACGATGAAGCGTTTGAGCAGTATGCGAAGGCGCTCGAGGCAGACCCGTCAAACCGCGACGTCTACTACAACATGGCGTCGATCTACGCGATTCAGAACAAGACCGATGAGGCTCTGCAGTACCTCAAGCTCTCTGTCCTCAACGGGTACATCGACCTCGACACCCTCAACACCGACAACGACCTCAAGAACCTCCACGGCCACCCCGAGTTCGAGAAGCTGAAGAGCGGCCACCTCGAGTGAGCGCCTCGATGCTCCACCTCAAAGAGACACCATGACCGCCGACACCTCGTCTCGAAAGAGGCCCGATCAGCGCATCGGCTCCTTCATCATCGTCGACGAACTGAAGGATCCGCGCGAGGGCGCGGGCGCAACAGGCTTGGGGCCTTCGAGGGCTCGCGCCTTTCGCGCCCGCTACCAACCGCAAGCTGGCGACGCGCCGCTCGCGCTCGACACTGACGACATCGTCGTTGTGCGCGTGCTGCGCGACAGCGCCGTGCGGGACTCCACGCAGGTCAACGCGTTCACACGCGAGGCCGAGCTTCTCTCGCTGATCGACCACCCGTGCATGGTCCGGGGACTGACGCGCGGCGTGACATCCGGGCGCATGTGGATGGCGACGGAGTACGTCGAGGGCGAGACCGTCTCGACGTTGCTGCGCGCGGCGCGGCAGGAGGGGCTTCGTCTGCGCCCAGAGGTCGCGCTGGTCGTTGCCCTCGACTTGCTCGCCGGGCTCTCCGCCGCGCAGGCGATCGCCGACGCGCGCGGTCGCCCGCTCGGCCTGATTCATCGCGCGGTCTCACCCGAGGTCGTCATCCTCGACCGACGCGGTCAGGCACACTTGAGCGAGCTGAGCGCTGCTCTGTTGTCTGTCAAAGAAGAACCCGACGACGCGCTCGTTGGCGCGCTCGGCTACTTGGCGCCAGAGCAGGCGCGGCGCGAGCCCCTCACGCAGGGCGCCGACGTTTACGCCGTCGGGGCACTGCTATTCGAGCTGCTCACCGGTCAGGCCGCGTTCTCGGCTCGCGACCAAGAGCAGCTCGTCGCCGCACACCAAGCAAACGCGCGCGAGCGCTGGCCTGACGACGTCGATCTGCCCCTCGACGTGAAGGCTCTGGTCGATCAGGCGATGGCCGACACGCCTGAGGAGCGGCCAGCAGACGCTGCCGCTCTGTACGCGCTCGTCGAGGGCCTCCTCGGCGATCCTGACGACGCACGCGAGCGACTCGCGCTCGTCGTCCGTGACCTCATCGACTCGAACCCCGACCGGCCCGCGCCCTTGGCCTGACCCGCTACTGGACGTCGTCGCGGGCGGCGACGGCAGCGAGCGCAGCCTCGAGGTCCGCGTCGTCGAGCGCAGGCTCACCAGCGATGGCGTGCTCTTCGCCGAGCCACTTCCCCAGGTCGATCGCCTGGCAACGCGGGCTGCAGAACGGCGCGTGCGCCGGGCGCGCGGCGCTCACCTCGGCGGGGATCGACGCGCGACAGGTAGGACAGCGAACAACGCGGGGCACGCCAGACCGTGACAACTCAGGAGCAGGGCGCAAGGCGGTTGGGCAGGCGTGGCCCGTTTGCCGGCTGCCTTTGCGTGGACGTGTTCGCGCACCCGTGGATCCTGCTACCTTGCCGCCGACCATGTCAGACGCCGTGTCCCCGTCGCCGCTCTCGAGCCCGCTGCCATGCTGGCACGAGTCAATGCTGTCGGCGCGCACGGACATGATCGTTGCCCTCTCCCCTCGCAGCGCGCGCATCGAGACAGCGCGCCCGCTGCCCGCTGGCACCGCGGTCTTCCTTGAGCTCGCCGCCGATGCGGGCATCGACGCCGTCACGACCGACGGCGGCGATCCGACAAGCTTCGTCGTCGCGTTCATCACCATCGACGAGCGCGCGGGCGCCATCATCAGCGGGGCGCTCGCGGCCATCGCACCGGCGACGGCGACGGCAACGACGACGGCGCCTCTCCCCCCAGCACCGCCGCCTGCGCATCGTTCCCCGGAAAGCGCGGCGCCACACGTCGAGGCCGCTTCGTTTGCCGTTGCTGTCGATGAGCCCGTCCAGGAGGCGACACCGGCGATCAGCGCTCTCGAGGTGCCGCGCACGCGCACCGACGTGCTCTTCGCTGCGAGCGACGCCGCTGCGAAGGCCGCGCTGCCGACCGCGTCGGCCACACCGACACCGTTGACCGCGCTCGCCGTCGAGCCGGCGCCCACACCGCCCAGCGCCGATGTTTCCCCCTCGGCGGTGACGACGTCAGCCGGGTCCGAGGGCGAACCCGAACGCCTGGCGGTCTCGACCACGTCGGAACCCGCGCCCGTGTCACCGTCGACAACCATGCCGATGAGCGAAGGGTGGCCGCGATCGATCTCCGCAGTCACGTTTACCGATGACGTCGCGCCGATGGACCAGACGCAGCGTTGGCCGACGGCGCAAGCGATCATCGCGCCCGTCGAGGCGCAACGCGCGCCGACGCCATCGCCGCGTGAGGCGCCGCCCCCTCCAAGCGTCGTCGCGGTGCCGCGCACGCGGACACCGTCGATGCATGAGGAGCCGCTCGCGTCGGTGCCGCGCACGCCGCCGCCGACGCCACCGCGCATCCCCGAGCGCGACGAGACACTCCGCTGGCCCGCCGCCCGCGCGCAACAGGCTGAGGCCAAGAACCCGGCCGCTCTCGTCGACGAGCAGCGGCCATTCGAGCAGACCCAACGTTGGCCCGCTGCCCACGCGGTGGCGCCGTCGCCTCCAGCACCGCCGCCGACGCCGGAGACGCCACCGCCGCCGCCGCTCGTTGTGCTCGCGCCAAGCGCTGCACCGGTGGCCACCGGTGACGACGCCGCGAGCGGCGTAGGAGCGCTCAGCATCGAGTTCGACCTCGACGTGGACATGGGTCAGCCGGCGACACCAAAGGCCGCGCAGAAGGCTGCGCCGATTGACGCGCCCGTGCCGATCGATGTGTCGGAGGATGTGTCGGTCGAAGCGTCTGTCGGCGTGCCGGCGCGCCCGCTCCCCGAACCAGACGAAGCGGTCATCGATGTCGACTTCAGCGAGTACAACGACGTCCTCGGCGTGTCGGTCTTTCGCGCGGACACGACCGCGCCGACAGCACCAGTTGGGCGCGTGACGACGCCACTGCCAGTGGCCGTGTCTTTGCCTCGGACGCCCTCCGCCGTCGCCGGCGGCGCGCCTCACGCGCCGCCAAACCCATTCGGCGGCGACTCCGCCAAGACGCCGCTCGTCGACGACGAACCCATCGCGATCGACGCCATGACCGAGAGCGTGCCCGCGCCACCCGAAGCATGGGTGGTCACCAGCCCGCCGATGACGTTGCCAACGCCGCGCCTCCTCGACACAGGCTTCGACCCACTCTTGCGAACCGGCGGCACGGATTCTGCGCCGCCGCAGTCCCGTCCCCCAAGCGCGCCCTTGTTTGGGCCGGCGGGGATGCCGCCACAGAACACGCCCGTCATGCCTGCTTCGGCGCCGCCGACGAGCCCGTTGCCGCCGACGCCCGTTCCCACAGAGGTTTCTGTCCCGCGGGTACCGACTTCGGCCGCGGCGGTAGCGGTGGTCGTCGACGACGTCTCCCCGCTCGAGTTCGGGCCGTCGTCGCCGCCGACATGGACGCCGCCACCGCCACCCCGCACCGCACGCTCCGCCGAGACAAGCGTGCGCCCGCCCTCTCCTTGGGCAGGGGGCCCTAGCCCAGCAGCGCCCACGCCGCGCCCATCGGCGTCGCCGACACAGCCACCAGCGTTCGCTCCAGCGTCGCCTGTCGTGCCCGCGACCCCCGTCGCTGCGCCCGCGGCACCCTTTGCAGCACCTGCGGCCGCTGTGGCTGCGCCCGCCGCTGTGGGCGCGCCTGCGGCCGCTGTGGGCGCGCCTGCGACCGCTGCTGCGCCTGCTGCCCCCACGGCTCCTGCCGTGGCGCCGGCGGCTGTCGCTTCGTTTGCGGCCCCTGCGGGTGCGCCTCCTGTGCCTGCCTCGCGCGTGGCGGCGCCCTCTGTCCCTGTGACTCCGCCACCCCCTGCGACAGCACCTGTCGCTGCGTCTGCGGCCGCTCCGGCCCAGCCGCCGCCTCTGACTGCATCCGCGGTTTCGCCCCCAGCGGCTGCACCCGTGGCTGCGCCTGCGACCACCGTGGCCCCGCCCATGCCCGCGGCTCTGGCTGTGCGCCCTCCTGCGCCTGCGGCCCCGCCGGCGACGTCCGCGGCCCCCGTCGTTCCGGCCGTCACTGTGGCGGTCGGGCCCGTCGAAGCTCCCCCAGCGCTGTGGCCGACACCAAGCGCGGCGAGCACGCTGTGGCCGTCGTTGACGGCCTCTCCCTCGCCCTTCGCCGTGCAGCGGGCACCGACGCCGACTGCACCGGGCCCGCCCGCGGCAACGACGTCGCCGGTGACACCTTCGAGCGAAGATCTCCCGCTCGTGGTCGGTGACGAAGACGGCATCCCCGTCCTCCTTGGCGATGAGGATGACACGACCCACTGAAGAGGCGACGCGCGATGGAGCTCGTTGAGGTCATCCTGCAGGGCGTTCGTGGCGCACAGGGCGTGACGCGCTGGGCGTTTCCCGCTGGGGTCGCGGTGGTACCCGCCGGTCCCGCCGAGAAGCTGTGCGCGCGCGCCGCGTTCGAGCTGTTGGGGTGCATCTCTGACGGTGCCATCGCGAACGCGGTCGAGCCCGGCGCGACGGGCGCACGCGCAGCGGTCATCCTCATCGGCAGAGACCAGCGCCGCTATCGCCTCGTCTGGGACCTCGCCAGCGGCCGCCGAGCACTGCAGGTGATGAACGGCGACGCCCTCGAGGTCATCTCGACGGTGCAGGCGGAGATCGCCCAAGCGCTCACGGCGCAGGTGGGCTTTCCTCAACAAGACACCTTGCGCGAGATCTACTTCTCGTTCCCCGACGATCTCCCCTCGCGGCGAGTGTCGTCGACGCCGCCGACCGCCTCGTCGAAGGGCTCTGCCGACAAGCCGCTGCCCCCTGGGTTCGGCGACGCGCCGTCGCCGTCGTTGTCAAACGCCAGCAAGCCTCTGCCGCCGGGCTTCGACGGCGCCGCAGGCACCTCTCGCTTTGCCGGCCGCCCTGAGGAGGAGCTGCGCGCTCGGCTGGCCGAACTGCGCGAGAAGACCAGCGGCGTCGTCGATGTACAGGCGATTGAGTTCGAGCTTGATGGTTTGCAGAAGAAGACCTTCGAGCTGCAGGGACGCAAGAAGCCGATCGCGACCATCGACGCCGACATCGCGACCGTCGACGACCAAATCGCGCGCTACGACTACCTGCGCGCGTACCCCGACGACTTTCTTGAGCGGGCTCAGCGCCTGCAGCAAATCGAGGCCGAGCACACAAAGATGCTCGCGTCGCTCGATCGCGAGAGCAAGGGTCTCGTCGAGAGCGTGCAGCACCTGTCCGATGAGGTTTCGGGCGTCACCAAGCGCGGGCGGGCGCGCCCCCTCGACGCGGCGGTGAACGATCCGCTGGTGAAGTTCGGCGTGCTTGGCGGGGTGGCCGCCATCCTCATCGCGTTCATCGGCGGCATGGCGGAAGACGCGTTGCGCTGGGTCGCGTTCCTCAACATCCCGGCGTTCGCCGTTGCCGTCTACGGCGGCGTCCAACTCCTAAACGGGCTCGAAGAAGGGGCGTCGACGCGCATGAAGCTCACGCGCATCGCCATGCAGCGCCGTGCCGCCGTCGAGCGCTTCGAGATCGACAAAGAGCAGATCGCGCGGCTGCTCGAGAAGAACCAGCTCGTCTTCGCGCAGCTGCCGGAGCTCATCTCCGCGTTCATGGTGCGCGCCGAGATGCTCGCGCGCCGCGGCAAGCTCGCGCATGAGCGCGAGGGTCTGCTCGCCGGCGGTCTCGACGCTACCATCATCGACGCTGAGCTCTCCGACATCACGGTGCGCATCAAGCAACTCGAGCAAGCACTCTCCGACGCGGGCTCACGCTACGACCCCGACGTCGGTGATGCCCAGCGAGAGGCTGACGAAATCGAGCGCGTCTTGCGCGGCGAGCTCAAGGCCGAGGCTGCACCCGAGCCCGCGCCGTCCGTCGCCGTCGTTGAGACGCCTGAATCCGCGGCGCCCGCAGAGCACGGCGTCGACGTCGCGCGCCTGCTGATTCGCCTTGCATCAGACCTCGTCGTTCAGTCGGTCGATGCCACGGCGTCGGCCCTCGCGCCCCGAGCTGGGCAGATGATGCAGGCCCTCACCGATGGGCGCTGCACGGCGATGTCGCTCACGAGCGGCGGCGTCGACATCACCGTCGGCGGCGCCGCGACCCGCTTCTCGGCCCTGCCGGCCGCTGATCGCGACATGGTCGCCCTCGCCATTCGGCTCGCGATCGTCGAGGCGGCGACCAAGACCGCTGGGCGCTTGCCGCTCATGTTCGATCGGGTCTTCGATGGTCTGCCCGCCGAGCGCGCGCCCCTGATCGTGCGCGCGTTGCAGTTCATCGGCCAGAGCACACAAGTCATGATCTTCACGGCGAAGCGCGAGCTCGCCGCCGCAGGAACCGTCGTGCAAGCGGCCGTCGCTGCGCCTCAGGCGCCAACATGAGCTTTGAGCTTCTCCCGCGTGGCGGACTGTGGCTCGACACACCCGTCGGGGCGATGCAGCTCGGCGCGCCGCCGGAGACGCTGAAGGACACGTTGTCGAAGAAGAACGGCGTGCCGCGCGTCATCGTGCTGCCCCAGCGCCTGTTCGACCTCGAGCGCGGCGTCGCGCTCGCCGACCTCGAGTTCCCCATCTACTACAACCTCTTCGCCAAGAAGAGGCCGCTCGTCGTCGTCGGCCTCGAGTCGCAGCGCGCGGCAGTGCTCGCCGCGGTGCAAGAGAGCCTGCTCGGCCCGACCGTCCAAGACCTTCGTGACGATGTGGCGCCGGGGCGGCCCGTGCCAGACCTCGCCCGTGAGCAGCTGTGGTTTCGACGCGGCGACGCCTATGCGAGCGGTTTGCTGTCGCTGACAGACGCCGTGAAGTTCATCGCGCTCGACGGTGAGGGCGGTGCTGTCATCGACGACGCCGTCCGGGTCGCCCTCGTCGCCGACACCGGCGGCGAGGTGCAGGCCAGCGCTGGCGTCGAACAGCTTGGCGTCTTTGTCCGCGACGGTGACGGTTGGCGCGCGCTCGCCCGCCTGCCGCGTGACCCGCCGCCGTTGCCCGCGGCGATCGGCTTCGACGACGAGGCTGCTCGCACCCCGTTCGCGCCGCCGCGCTTTGGCCTGACGGTGCTCGGGCGCAGCCACGGCTTCGACCCTGACCCGAAAGAGCGCACGACGGGCTTCGTGTTGTGGGTCGCGGGTCGCGGCGTGCTTGTCGACCCGCCCGTCCACGCCGTCGAGATCTTGCGTCACGCAGACATCGATGCGGCCCTCATCGACGGCATCATCCTGACGCATGTCCACGGCGACCACGACGCCGGCGTGCTGCAGAAGGCGCTGTCGGCTGGCAAGACCACGCTGTGGACTTCACCGACGATCTTTCAGTCTTGGCTGCGCAAATGGACGGCGCTGTCTGGCATCCCGGCGTCTGAGCTGGCCAAGCTCTTCGAGCTTCGACCCGTGCAGGTCGGAGCGCCCGTCGACATCCACGGCGCGAAGCTGCTCTTTCGCTTCACGTTGCACTCGATCCCGGCCATCACCTTTGAGGCCCACTACGAGGGCGCGAGCTTCAACTACTCCGGCGACACTCTCAACGAGCCTGAGGCCGTCGACGCCATCCACAAGGGTGGCTGCATGGACGATCAACGACGTGAGGAGCTCACGCACTTTGATTGGTCACACGACCTCATCTTTCACGAGAGCGGCATCCCGCCGCTGCACACGCCGCTCGAGCGCCTCGAGGCGCTCGACACCGAGATCAAAGCGCGCCTGCGTGTTCTCCATGTGACCCCGCAGCGCCTGGTCGGGCGTGCGGGCCTCATCGTCGCTGAGCCCGGCCGAGCGGCGACGATCGCGTTGCCCGTCGAGCAGCCGCCCGAGCAGCGCGTGCTCCGCAATTTGTCGATCCTAGGCCACACGTACTTGCTGCAAGGGCTCCCTCTCGCTCGCGCGGCGGAGCTGATGCGCGGGGCGCGCGAGCTGCACCTGCTCGCGGGAGAACAGCTCATCCGCCAGGGTGACACCGGCGACACGCTCTACATCGTCATCGGCGGCAAAGCGCTGGTGTCGCGCGATGGGCGTGAGCTGAAGACGTACGGGCTGGGCGACTACATCGGCGAGACCGCCGTCTTTTTGCGCCGCCCGCGCAACGCCGACGTCGTCGCGCTGACGGACCTCGAGCTCCTCGAGATCGACGGCGACACCGCTCGGCGGGCTTGTGAGGGGACGGACGTTCCAGCAATCGTTGAGCGCCATGATCGTGTGCGGACGCTCGACGCTTGGTCTGTGCTCGAGGAGACGGCTGTCTTTCGCGGCATGACGTCACGACAGAAGAACCACCTCGAGAGCCTGCTCGTGCCCTTCGAAGCCGCCGCCGGCCATCGCCTCTTGTCTGGTGGCGTTGTCGCTGAGCGCCTCGGCATCGTCCTGAGCGGCGTCGCCGTCTTGTGCGACGGCCCCGCTGAGGATGCCGACACGCCAACCCTCTTGCACAGAGGCGCCCTTGTCGGCGACCCGGCAGCGCTCTTGTCGCAGACCCCGCAGCCCGATGGAGCCGTCGGCAACGGCAAAGTCACTGGCCTCTGGCTGTGGCGCCGCGATCTTGAGGCCTTCCTCGACGAGAACCCTGGCATTCGTGTTCGCATCCAGCCGTGGGCGGCGCTGCCCGCGCCATCGTCGACGGCGCAAGGCATGGCGCGCATGGTCACCGAGCACGTCCTCGGCTGACCGCGCCAGACAGCCGTCCGTTGCTGGATGCGGCAGGCGTGTCACGCTCTGAGCATGACGTCGTCGAACGCGGGAATGTGGCGGACCGCCACTCGTGTGCAGCCGCTGATGCTGGCCATCACGCTGGCCTCGGGCTGTGCGCCGCCGACTGAGCCGCCGCCGCCGGCTGGCCGAGAGCGCCCGGCGCCCTTCCTCGACGCATGCCTGCTCGACCCGACGTGCAACGAGGTCCTGGTCGTCGCCCACCGTGGCGAGGGCGTGGGTGAGCCCGAGAACTCCATTGCGGCCCTCCAGGCTGTGTCCGAGGCTGGCGCCGACGTCGTCGAGCTCGACGTGCGGCCGACGCGCGACGGCGTGCCGATCGTGCTGCACGACGACACGTTCACCCGCACCACCGACCAGGAGACGCTCTTTCCCGACCGGCCGTCGGCCTCAGACCTCGACCTGACCGAAGTGAAGACGCTGACCCTGCGCGACGAAGGTGACCGCTGTGCCGCTGCCGACGACGACGTCGCCCGCTGCCGCGTGCCCACCTTTCGCGAAGCGCTGGCCGCGGCACGCGACCACGCGATCATCATGATCGACTACAAGGGCGGCGACATCGTCCGCATCGTGCAAGACATCGTCGACGAGGACGCCGCCGGCTTCGTCTACTTCTTCGACGCCAACGAGCAGAACCTCGATCTCGTCGAGAGCCTCGCCCCTGCCGTGCACACCATGGCCCGCGCCGACGACGCCAGCAGCGCCATCGATCTCATGACCCGCCGGACGCCAGCGCTGCTCCACGTCGACACCGGCTACGTCGGCGAGCTGACAGCGGCCTCGGCGGAGCACGGTACACGGCTCCTCGCCAACATCTTTGGCCAGGTGGACTTTGGCATCATCGGCGAAGAGCTCACCGGCGACGCCCAGGTCAGGGTCGACGCCGAGGTCGCCCTCGGCGTCATCGTCGACGACGGCGCGGACTTGGTGCAGACCAACCGCGCGCCGGTGGTGCGGGCGATGCTGGACGCGAGGTAGGGCAGGCGCATCGACGGCGCGCGCGCGATTCGGCCGCTCAGCGGCCGAACAATATTGATTATTCAAGCTCTTGGCGGGACGCCAAGAGTTTGAATTCGCCCCCCTTCGGGGTGCGAATAAACCATACATTCATCGGCCGAAGGCCGATGAATTACCCACAGCTCGGGAAGAGGACTTCGTCGGCGAGCGCTTGGGCGCATGAGTCGTCGGCGGCGACATCGCCGTCGTCAGCGCGGGTCGCAAGCTCAAGGGCCGGGACACAGCCAGGCGCGCCCGCGCAGGCGCGCGCGCCCACGTCGTCGGCGACCCCGCACACCTTGTCGACGAGAATGGCGCATGTGCCGAGCTGACACGGCGGGTAGCTGCGGGCGTCGGCAGCGGCCTCGGCGCATCGCTCTGGTTCAAAGCGCGAGGTCAAGTCGGCGGCGACGCAGCCCGGGTCGCGGGCGCATTCGTTACTGGCACCACACGCGCTCGCGACGAGGGCGGCGCAGGCGACTGCGTCCGCCTCTGGCGGGAATCCGTGTTCGCCGGCGTCGTACTCTTGCGCGCCGAGCTCCTCAGCAACGCAGAAGCCAGCGTCGACGCTGGGGTCGACGCCGCCGTCGGTCGGGCAGGGGACCTGCTGAGTAAGCTCAAGGCATGCGCTGAGCGCCAGACACACCACCATCCCGCGAAGCAGCGTCCACATGCAGACAGGATAGCTCAGCCTCGACGCATCGCACGCGCAACGTCACGGTCGGCCTCGCGCTTGCGGATCGTGTCCCGCTTGTCGTCGTGGGACTTGCCGCGGGCAACGCCGATCAGGCACTTGGCCCAGGGTCCCTTGAAGTAGAGCTTGAGCGGGACAAGCGTGTACCCGCGCTCGGCCACGAGCTTTCGGAGTTTTTCGATCTCCTTGGCGTTGGCGAGCAGCCGTCGCTTGCGCGTGGGCTCAACGACGTCGACGGTGCTCTGCTTGTACCGATCGATCTTCACATTGTGCAGCCAGAGCTGCCCGTCGTGGATATCGGCGTAGGCGTCGGCGAAGGCGACCGCCTTGTTACGCAGGCTCTTCACCTCAGCGCCAACGAGCGCGATGCCGCACTCGAGCGTCTCGCCGATCTCGAAGTCAAAGCGGGCGCGACGGTTCTCGGCGATCGAACCGTCAGACGCGCTCGGCTTCTTCTTCTTCTCGGCCATGCGCCGTCGTAACCCGCCCCGTCGCGCTCGTCGACGGGGGCTTGGTCAACGCCGGCGATGAACCATCGCTGGCGCCGACGACGCCGCCATCAATGATGGCCGACGACCTTCGCGCCGCCCATGACGAGCGTCAGCGGCTCCGCCGGCGTCTGCGGCTTCTTCGGCGCGTGGAAGGTGTGGTCGTCGTCGGGGAAGACCTGCCGACGGACCTCGTCGACGTAGCCGCGTACGGCGTCGCCGACGATGCTTGCGCCATCGACGTACTTCTTCACGAACTTCGGCGTGAAGTCGGGGTTCAGCCCGAGCAGGTCGTAGATGACGAGGACTTGGCCGTCGCAACCGGCGCCCGCGCCGATCCCGATCGTGGGGATCGTGAGGGTCTCTGTGATCTCGTTCGCGAGCTCCGCGGGCACGCCCTCGACGACGATCGCGTACGCGCCAGCCTCTTGCAGCGCGAGCGCGTCGTCTAGGATGCGCTGCCGCGACGCCTCGTCCTTGCCTTGCACGACGAAGCCGCCCATCGCGTGGACGCTCTGCGGCATGAGGCCGATGTGGCCCATGACGGGGATGCCGGCCTCCGTGAGGCGCTGCACAATGGGAGCGATCTGCGCGCCGCCCTCGAGCTTCACGCTGCCGGCGCCCGCTTGCAGGAGCTTCGCAGCGTTCTTCAGCGCATCTTCGGCCGACGCTTGGTAGCTCATGAACGGCATGTCGCCGACGATGTGTGCGCGCCGCGCGCCGCGGGCGACGGCGGACGTGTGGTAGGCCATCTGCTCGATCGAGACGTTGAGCGTGTTCTGCTCACCCTTGACGACCATGCCGAGGCTGTCGCCGACGAGGATCATGTCTACCCCAGCGTCGTCGACGAGCCGCGCGAACGTGGCGTCGTAGGCGGTGAGCATGGTGATGCGTCTGCCCTCGCGCTTCATCTGCGCGATGGTGCGAAGCGTGACCGGCTTCTTGGCGGCATCAGACGAGGCAGGGCGCGGGGGCGCGTGCGACGACATATGGTCCTCTCGGCGCGACACGCACTGGCCCCTGTCAGGGGAGGTGCCCGCCGGAGAATCCCGGTCGAGCCCGACTCCAAGCGATCTCGCGCCGCCGGGCGATCCCGGTTGATCGACTCTAGCGAGCCAGACCGCGCGCACCAGCGACGTCGCCATAGGTGAACACATGAGCCGTGTGCCTGTCCGGACCGTGCGCCGACACAGATCACGAGGCACGCTGCCAACATTGGCTGAGCGTCGCGCTCCCGCGCGGCCCAGAGGTGCGCATGCAGCGTGGCTCATGGTTCGTGATGGTCGCCGCCTCGCTCCTGTCGGCCGTGGTCGCCCGGGCCGACGCGCCGGTGTCGCTCGGCGCGATCGGCGCCGTCGAGCGCGCCGGGTTGAGCCAAGACGCGCGCAAGAGTCCGACGGGCGCGTCGTTTGGCGCGCCGACGAGCGACGATCGTCGCCTCTTCACGCTCCGCTGGCGTCTGCCGTGGCTCGCGTTGTCGGGCGCTGGGCCCTCGCCGTTCTCGTCGGGCTTCGTCCCCCTCGGCGTCGGCGTCGGCGGCTTGTCGTTGGCCGCCGAGCCGATGAGTGCCCTCT
>Ga0169931_10005803_pt1 | contig 18761 bp, 16 predicted proteins | sample Kivu_15m_20L_FD_129675 | JGI IMG/M metagenome (GOLD analysis project Ga0169931, IMG submission 129675) | Freshwater microbial communities from Lake Kivu, Western Province, Rwanda to study Microbial Dark Matter (Phase II) - Kivu_15m_20L... | ecosystem: Environmental > Aquatic > Freshwater > Lake... | reverse complement strand
GTCTTCTTGCCAGTTAAATTGCCTCACGATTATGGTCTCCTTTGTGTTATTTGCTGATTTGCGGCTCCTTGATGTTTTAAATCTAGCGGTGGCGCTGTTAGGCCAACCACTCTCTAGCATCTACCTTGGATCAAAGTGTACTCTTGTTGATCGCATTCACGAACTTTAGCAGCAATTTGGCTTCGACGTGAAGCTGGGGGGCTGAGTTTCGGGCTTATTGCAGATGCGGCGAGACAGAACGAGCGTAGTTATGCTTGTGATACAGGTCGAGCTAGTCGTTCTGCGTAGGGAAAAATATACTTATGCATCGAAGGGACGACGAGGTTTGCGGTCTCGTTTGCTTCGCTGGTTGATTTCCTCCATCTTTAAACTGCTATAAAATATATAAAAGGAGGGCACTGCTGGCTGGCTCAAATAAAAAAAATAATTATCAAATATCCATTCCGCACTCTTACACAAAAAATACCAAAAATATAATTTGAAATCTTCTATAATACGACATAACTTATATGTATTCTAATATATTCCTAGTATATAATTTATCAACAATGTAAACCGACACAGGGTAACCCTTAATCTACTTAGAAAAAACTACATCCTGACCGATATCATGAAAAAACGCACAAAAAACAAAACCTAGATATAGAATAAAATCAAATCGAAGCTCGCACTCAAAAGCAAACGCAAGAAAAACAAAGGAGTTCTTATCAATCCTTAGAAAATCATCAAGAGGTATAGAGCTGGGCAGAAATCATACGCGCATTATCGACTCAAAGTACACATTATAGGATGAAGAATAAACATAACGCGCATAATACTCATACTGATGATGGATAGGCATCTTTGTTGTTGGTTGTCAGGATTAGAGGAACTACTGATATATCATCTCCGCAGAAAATGATATTGAACCGATTGGGGTTGAGAAAAATCAATACTGCTGTGTTTTTGAAGGGAAATTCAGTCAATAATAGACTGCTGAGAAGGGTATAGAATTACATCACTTGGGGATAAGCTGGTCGAGGATTAGTCAGATAACTTGTTTTTAAAAAACTTTATGGGAAAGTAGGATAGTAAAGAGTACAAATAAAGTCGAATGCTCAAGTATAGCAATATATTGGAGGAGATGTCCTTTGTTTGTAGGACCTAGTGTAGCAATTGCTGACCCTTGGACCTCGCTTCTAGGACATAACAAGCTTCGTCTTCCCTTTCAAGCTATCTACTCCCTAGGGAACACTAGCCTCACGTTTCCGTAAGCCAGTCTAAGCCGGAGGACACTGGGGTTACCGAGGCGACGATATAAACTAATACGGCAGAATGATGATCTGATTATTTAACTTATAACACATTTATTCTCATCCTACTCGAATCCTACCTCAAACAAGACTAATTTTAAATAATTAAAAAGCGTTACAGATGAAGTTGATATATGGATTTCTAAACATAAGAGTTAAGATCAAATTGGTGGTTGTTGTCCTCCGTGTTTCTTTCTTAGGTGTGATCTGATGGCGATGGTCGAGGAGTAGCGGTGCTTGCAGCCTTCCCATGGACAGGCGATATGCTTGGTGAATTCCTTAGACATCTGCCCGGAGTTTGTTTTGACCATCACGTACCCAGCCATCTTCTTGGAGTTTTTCGGTTTAGTACCCTACGATTGCGCTTCATTCTCGACCTAGTTCACCCTGGATCGCAAAACGTTGAGCTAATTCTGAAGATTCGAAAGGTTATTTTGGAATTGTGCTTGATAGAAAGCCATCCATGCGCTCTGCTGGTAGAAATAGAACTAGGCTGGCATCACGAGTGGGCAGGGTGAGGGGGATGTCGTGGAGGGGAGTGCTGAGTTGACCTACGAGTGGAACATTGACTTCTATTTGAAAATAATTATAAAGTGTTCGATTTTATATCACTAATCCTACCTATCAGAATAAACAAATAAATTTAGGCACTACTTTAATGACTTTCCTACTAAAATTTAAATATAAAATTTATTTTCAAGGATCCAACTCTTTGCTTGAGACTGCTAGAGAAAAGTTTGGTTAAATATAAACTATATATGATTGGTTAATGGATATAAAAAGCAACCAAAACTAAGTGAAACTAAGAGTGAGTACATTTATTTTTTAATTACATGCTAACTTGCTTATTCCTGACGCCCAAAGTGAGATGAAGCTAAGATAGCTGAAGATTAATTTATAAAGGTAATTAAACATAGCTTATCAACAGCTATAAATACTATATGCATATCAAATATACACTACTTCTTAACCAAAAAAAGTTAAAAAATAATATGATTTCAGTTGATTTTCATGTCTTTTTATATATAGACAACTGCTATGCTATATACTTAATTCAGACATAAAATGCTTTTTTTTATTAGTAAAACAAAAAATATCTTAAAAAGACTATATTATCACTAGCTATCATTTTCTTTAATTTTTATGTTACTTTTGATCGTTCAAGATATTCTGCTATTATTTATAAATATGGAACCATAAAAGAGTCCACTAGACGAAACCCTTTAACTCCTCGAATAACGAGTTAGATTTTTCTCTAGAAATCAAATCAGCGCATAAAACATACTCGCACAACCCAACAGTCCATTCAGCGTACGTTCTCTCTCATAGATATTGCCTCAATTATGTCGATTCGAACTCAACCAAACTCCTCTCCATTTTTCACTTTCAGACATATATCTAGGTCGATAGGCAAGCAAAATACCTATTGAGTAGACCGATTTCAGATTCGTCCTTCCACCTGTAAGCGAGGGCGAAGATTCGATCACATAATAAGACCCATTCGAGCCTTCGTTCAAGTGGGTGTCCAACTGCATCATCGATTCGACCTTTCTAGTCACTGATAAGATATAAGCCAAGAAAGTTTAAAGAGGCAAACTAGCACCATAGTGGAAAGGAGTGGTCTAGTTGCTTCTGTTTAATATCGATCGCAAGATATACCTCAAGAATGAAGTAGGGGCTTTCGAGGCACAACTCAAGAGTAGATTTTAAAAATTTCCATGGATTAAGTTCAAAAAAGTTAAAGAACTCTACTACAAGGGCAAACCATCTATTCTACTCAAATTTTTAGATTAGAATCAGACGTCTTTCGTGTACTTCAACTTGTCAACAATGACCCAAAAATAACTTCTAGGTGCTAATTGCGAAGTACTACGTATAACTTAAAACAGATTAAAGTAAAAACTAGCCAGTTAAGTGACTTTGGTGTTCCGTCGACTACCCCTCAACATGACAAAATAAACTTTTCTGGGTCTTTTTAAAAAAATAAATCCGACGTGGATGTAAGACCTCATATAGATATGTGGGTTCAAGTATACGATATGTAAGGTTAAATACTTGGACTAGGCTTTTAGTATGATAACTACCTTCATGGCGAAGGGTATAAAGGAGGCTAAGGTGAACTATCATCCCAAGAGTGCGAAACAGTGGAAGATTAACTAACAGAACTATTTTGAAGAAAGTCCTAAATGATTCTAACTGCTATTCCTTATCATTTCACTTCATAATAAAAATATACATTGATCTATAGTATAAGTATGACTAAGATTATGATATTTGCGAGGTTTTGTTAAGAAAGATATTATTTTTTATAAATGTAAAAATAAGACGACAACTGGCTGCCTTTGTAATCCAACCCTGAAGTCATGAACGGATTCATCAAATAGCTAGGTACATATACACTAAGCAAGGTCTAAACACTTAGATCTATGCAGTTCAAGACCTCTTTTCGACATAATAATGGGCACTATAGATGCTAGGACAACCCGTCCTCGGCATAATATTTCTATTCTAAATCAACTAACTCCAAAAATAGTTCTAAAGACAACAAAAAGCCAATCTCTAAGCCAACCACGTATCCGACAACGTCTTCTTCATGAAACAATACGCAAAAAACGCATGCGGAACCATAGCTTTATTCCACATAATCCTCAACGCAATCTACGACTACCCCGATCTAGTCAGATAGGATTCCTATTTAACAAAATTTACATAATAAAACTTCGGAAAAACACCCGCAGAGATAGGTTAGAGCTTCAAAACCAATAAACAAATATGTTAAAAACATAAAGATTCGGTAAAGAAAGGTCAGACTAAAGTGCAGAGTAAAGTGTAGACTCATTTTATTGCGTTTGTGGAGAAAGATGGGTGTGTGTATTAGTTGGATGGTAGGAAGAGTCAACCGATCAATCATGGGGAGTGTGTGCCTGGAGGATTGGCTTCGGCTAGTTGTAAGGTTATCAGTAGGTTTATGGCGAGGGATCCGGAAAATAATAAGTTTACGCTTTTGGCATTAGGACGTAGAAATGATTTTTGATAGGAACAAAATATGTATAAAAAACATTATTTTCCTATCAATTTTTGTTTAATTTTGTTATTTGATGATATATAAGACATTTAGATCAGAAGGCGAACTTGACAGTCCCGAAGACATTCCCTTCTCTATTAGCCGATATCCTAAGCAAACTAAGATCCCATCCTTTAGTTTTATAAGCATTAAATCCTATCCCATACTCCCCCTCCAACACTACAGAATTATTCTATTTAACATGTCCCCAACCTTGAACATACAGATATGGAATTACTCTTACCATGTCCAGCCAGGGGTAGTTGTTGAATCTGAACTACAAACGAGGACTAATGTAGTTGGTGCTTTTACTGCCAGGCCAACTGCTTTTGTTGCGGAAGAGAAGGTCGTTTTTGAGGATGTTGTGGCCCCACATTTTGGCACCGTCTAGGATCATCGCCAAACTTACATCACCAAAATTTAATTATTTTCTTAAAGTAAGCCCTAATTTAGCAAAAAATGACTAGTTTCCAATATCATATCCCGTCTTTCCCGACAATATCAGCCAGTTGTACTTATAACAAGCCATCAAACTGGTCATATTAGACAATTTAAGTCTCGACGACTCCATCTTACTCCCCCCAAAACTAACCACTTTATCCTACAAGTAAGGACTCAGTTGATTCTGCCTGCTACTTCTACTAACAGCAACAAGAAGTGAATCATAAAGCCTTCCTTCCTTTATTTTCCATCCAAAAGTAATATCATCGACATTGCTCGTAAAATCATTATCAACTCGTCTATTGAATGTTTTAGAGTATGAAAGATAAAGAGTCTTATTGTTGATTCTTCTAGTGGCTTTGACCAATGCCTGAGTTCCCCTCTGCCCGGACATATGTTGTAACACCATACCATACTAAAAATAATTCCTGACACTACTGTAATGTTTGACCCATTTCCACCCCTAATACGTCCACAAATCACTAGTATTGATGTAAGATCGATCATAAACTGTCATTTGTTTGGTCTAGTCATTAAAATGCACCAACCCCACCTAACTTTTTTAATTGATTTATTATAGGAAAGAATATGCCTTGGCTCCTTATTGTTGGGTTGGTAGTTTGTGGAGGATTGGTTACGCTTTTATGCGGATATTTGAGGGGTATTGCTATTTGTTGGTCCAGGTGTAATTTCCGCCTTGCATCGATATATCACCTCTAATATTATTAAATTAGTTAGTGGATTAGATGTGGGTTGTCAGACAGAGACGATGCTTCAGTACGGATCTAGGATCAAGAAACACAGATTTCTTGTCTAGAGTCAGAAAACATGAAAAAAAACTAAATTTACATGAAAAGACTATGCATATCAAACCATAAGACATAAATGCTTGGACAGCAGGTCAATCTAAAAAATAATTAAGCGACAAAATAGTCAATGCATCAGGGTATCTCCATCCCTATACAGCTACGATTTCGACATAAAGCAATACGTGAAGAAATTCAACGAATAACACAAAGGTAAGATAAACTTGCTTGATTTTTCAAACTACACAACCCGATTCAACCAATTCAAAGACTCAACAATAAGTCAAAAAGACATGTAGATCATCCGTTAATTCCAAAAAAGAAAGATCGACCAACGCATCCACTCCCTCCAACAACAAAGATTCAGTAGTAATATTATGCTTATATAGAGCAACCTAGGGAACTAGGCGCGCCTTAGAGTCCACTTGCATGGCATAGGGAGAAGGTTTAGAAAGAGGAGGCGGATTTGGATTAGATGGAGGGGGCCTTTACGGCGTAGCCTAGTGCTAGGGCAGTTAATTATTAGTATAAGAATTGGTTTTAGATCAAGGATGATTTCATTATGATACTCATCGAAAAAAATACATCGACCAAAGTTACCACACTCAATCGCATTAATTTCTTCAGAACGCTTCTGTTTATGGGTAATGGTAATGGATTGATTTCATATGGAAAATCACGAGCCTTGACTCCATAGGCATCCATGGCCAAAGCTATATCATAATGCAAGAAAAACATCATTGCCATTCCACTTGATAACACATGCACCTTGCCTCGTCACATAAACTCCAGATTCCAAGACAACCATGTCTACTTACGTCCACTTGCAGGGTTCAACAGTTGGGGCCATCCAGTTTTCTCCATGATGCTGGCACTATCAGGCATCAAACACGCAGGATTTAAATGCGTTCATACTGGAAAGAATAACTATACTATGCTGCATTCGTTCTTCAAGGCTGTGACTCAGAACACCACGCCTCAAGATATGGCCTAGTTGGAAGGATTTAAAAGATACAGGCATAGATTTATCAGGCCTTTGACGAATTAATAGACTCATAATCATCTCAGCTACTGATTAACATAAAGACTAATCTTTATCATGTAAAATAATATAAAAACATGAAATCATACAAAATCTATGAAATAGTATTAAAACTATTATTTATTTAACTTCGTTTACTATATACGTCATGCTTATAATATTGTAAACAATGTTGGCACAAAAACTCACCCCACTTTTCAACACCCTACTCACTAAAATCAAAACAATAAGCCAACAGCACAAAAAGAAACTAATCGTCCTCCTCATCTTGATAATAGCAGGTTGGATAGCCAAGAACAAACTAACAACAGACCACATCATATCCCTAATTTAAACAACAACAAAATGGATCCAATACCTCCCCCTCCCATAATCCCCCAGTCTAAGACAACAATCACAATACCAACATCCACCCTCACAACCCCTCAAACAAATATTAACAGCAATCAACCTATAATAGATCAAAGGGAGATTGGTTATGAAGGAGGCGAAGTGGTAGGAACTGAACTAGGCCATTATGGTTGGGATGTGTATGAGTTTAAGTGTGTATAATTTGAAGCAGTTTTATTTGTTGGTGCAGAATAAGTATGAGATGGATTTTAGGGGTATGAGGAGCTAGGTACAGTTTTAGGAAGCTATGTATATGCTCAGGAAACATTTTATCGATCAAATACCATCCATTTTTAGTAAATATAAGTAAATACTTGGTGAGTAGATAGGGCAGATTAAACTAGGGGCAGTTCATGATCAACAACTCATCATGACAATCATAGACAAACACATAAACACCATATTTACGTCCAAATACGACTCATAATAGTAAACGAGATCGAGCAAACTAAGCAGAACTACTGGTTAGGTCCTTACTAGATTCACATCACCATACTAGTACTCAGCTGAAAAATCCCATCCTTGGTGGCACAAATCCCTCAAATCCATATTTTCCTTGTGCGGAGGGATATTCCGCATACCCTAGATGTTCCCCTCAGCACAAGTGCAGCCCGTCTCCCAAAGATACTCCATCTGCAGAGATATCTACATCCTCAACATGAAACAATGTCCAGTATAGCAAATATCATGGCCCAATCACTAATCTTAGGTTTTGTTTGAGTTGGTTATTGAAGAGATGGAGCAGGTGCTGGGAAGTTTGGGGTTTAGTCATTTGCTTAGGGAACTGGTCAACTATAATAGGATTGTTATAGAGAATAGAATACAGTTGTATATGACATCTAGGAATAGATTTTCATTAAAATGGGCGTAATTCCTTTCTCCTCTATACAAAATCATTTCAGAATAGTTTCTCAAAAACGATCAGAACGCACTCAGATAGGTGTACTACTAACAACAACTCAAACGAGCCTTAGCGGCATCGGAGTAGACCCAGTTCAACTAGCACAATTTCGATGATAGAATACTATAATAGATATAGGCGAAAAATAAATACGAGTTAGTTTTGAAATAATTTTAGTTGAAATACTTCAACTAACGAAGCGGAGTGATATTGCGACCAAAGAAAGAAAAATAACCCAAATAGGCGGATGAGATGAAGAAGTTGTTGGCGATGATGGGAGGAGCCTAGGGACTTACTGGCTAATGATATACCTTATGAGTGCATAATACACATCTATCAAGAGTAGGGACTTACTGGCTAATGATATCCTTATGAGTGCATAATACACATCTATCAAGAGTATTTTGGTTGATTTAGCTTTATTATTACTAAAATAATGCATTAAGACAACACTCAAAGTGACTATCAATCATACCACGCAGTCTATAAACACCCTATCAGCTACAATACCCTTTATTTAGGAGATATAGAAGCAGCTAATAATCTTAAATTCATCATTACGCATAACGTCACTACTGGTATGTAAGAAATAATGTAGTCATCACTGCAGCAGTAGGTATGGAACATCTCAACTATTAATAAGTATAGACAAAGCATATTATCATTCCTTTATTAGATTCAAAACAGCAAGACGTCAGACAATTCTTTTAGCAATTTTATCAAATAGTCGAAACCAGAATAAAAAATGGAAGCATACTAGTCCACTGCTCAGCTGGCATCTCCAGAGTAAACAATCCAATACAAAGTCACCTACACTTGTCATCTCCTATCTTATGCGCAAATAATCATGGTCATTCGCCAAAGCCATAGCTTTTGTACGAAGCACTGGACGTCATGTTTTGCCCAACTTGGGTTTTGAAAGACAACTCAAAGCATATCAACATTCTCTGTAGATGATTAAACCACGATCTAGAAGCAAACAAAATGCAGATAATCATAAAAAACACATATCTTAAAGAGAAGTGCCTATCGTTCCTTGTAGTAAGAGAATATACGGTACGGCTGGTGCCCTACGCAACCGTAGAAAATAAAAATCGCCCCTCCTTCCCAGCATATAACTAATGTCCATAGTAATATAACCCAGACTAATGCCCATAGTGATAAAACCCAGAAACAAAAGTTCGAATTAAATGAAACGTAAAGACGCATAAAGCAAACCTAAACACAATTCCGGAGTGAAATAAGCTCAGTTCAATTTAAGAAAAAAGCTGAAATCGTAGCAAAGTGGAAGACCGTATGGTCATAACTAGTATAGATAACGTAGTCAAGTATTGCAGGTGAACCATATTAATGCCATTAAGGTGGCGTTGATAAAGAGAGTTGATTATCGGAGATTGCCAGGGCAGGGTAATGTTTATCGTTTGTGATGTTTTCTAGTCTAAGTAGTTATGAGTTGTATGATATAAGCAATCAATATCAATGCTAATGGATGGTCTAGTTTTATGTCTAGAAGTATGCTCGGGCTAGTCTTGATCTTGAGTCTTGGACGTAACTGACCTACCCTCCCTAAAAAGCACTAACCTACTATTACTCTTGCTAAACTTATCGTCTTCTTACAATAATATTTGATTATTAATAGTCCGAACGAGCATACAAAGACTAGGTCCTACTTGTCTACAATGACTCAGCAGAAGTGGCATAAATTGATCGAGAATGGACCCTAGAACTGTTTTAATTCGGCAATTGACCCAATACATTAAACTCCTGTCTAGATATCTGATGTGATTGTTGCATAAGTTGTTTAAGTTGCACCACCTAACTCTCCAACTGACTTATCCTCTCCTAATACTTCCTACTACAATCCCCATCTACTCCACTCTACCGATCACTATGATTCTAACTCTTCCCCCCACGACTACCCTATCCTCGCCTATGACTACCCTATCCTCGCCTACAACTATTCCTATACTTAATTGTAGACCCAACTCCAAATACATTTTATAACTGATTAGTCACATCCCCCAACACATTCTATCCATCTTTGACTACTATCCTATTAGCTTGTACGTACATACTGTCATTTTTATTCCCCATTTATCACTAAAATATATTAAACCATCCTATAGAATACACATAAGTTCGGTAATTAATATTATAAATGGGAGGTTGCGCTGCTTGTGCTGGACCAAAACGACGCTAAACCCAATACAAAGTCAGCAGACTCACCTACGATTCTCCCATGAAAAATAAAGTAACTGCTTCGTAACTGCCCTATCAAAAACATAAAATAGTCGAAGAACTCAATTAATCTAAAAAAGGAAGTGGGAATAATAATTTGATATCCACTTTGATCAACTCACCGCTTGTTAATCAGAATTAGTCGAGGGTTAATATCAGTGATGTGAGGAGTTCACCCGAGGAGAGGTTGAGGGAGAGTACTAATCCGTTTTTGAGGGAAATACGGGATTATGCTGTTGATGGATTGTTGAGAGATAGTGCGGGAAGTCAGAGTCAGAATAGATCGCTTTTGCCTATTTTCAGGCATCTTTAGTCGAAAAGTACTCTATAGTAGCATCTCAATTAGAGTGTCAGGGAGATTCCTAAAATCAAACACACTACAAGCCAGCTCTGGTAGAACAACAAGTCAGCTAGTGGAGATATAAAAGCTAGTTAGAATACTTTACTTCGTAAGACGAGTTACTAGTTGCGTCAGAAACCAAGAAGAGACAGCTACGACGTGTTATTGGGCGTGACTGGGCTAGGCAACATCCCATAACTACCTGATTAATAATCCAGAACCCCCCTTTACGTGCGATAAAAACGATTCTAAAACGGTGAGGACGTCCTGCCAACATAACTATAATGCATCCCAAAGACCCTGCCTAGAGCTCCTGAGTTGAATCTAAAAAAATATCTTCGAGATCTATAGTGATTGGTATATTCGTATTATTATGTTGAAATCCATACTAGTCGATCATAACCCTGTAGCCTACGCGCTGAATAAAATTACAGGGAGGTATTAGCTATTGGCGCAGAGTGCGGATTATGTAAGATCTTTGTTGGTGGGGGATTAGGATAGAGGCACGCTAGAGAAGTTTTTGTTTTTGGTAGGAATCACTGCACTTACCATCAAGACGGTTAATGCTATCAAGAAGGGGTGGCAGTCGTGGAGTTGGCTGCCTGGGCATTTTGCAAGCCATAAAAATCTATCTCCCTAGGCTTTGAGAGAAAGATACGGGCAATGTTATGTCTGCATAACAGGCTTCACCCAAGGCATAGGATACGCCTTCGCTTAACTGTACGCCTAATACGGTTTCAACCTGGCCCTAATAAACCGAAACTAATAAAACTCTACCCGAGTCGTAAGCTAACTCCGCAAACGATTCCCAAACATCTCAATCTAATACGCTATAATGGATCTCACTTAAACCAAACAAATCAAAAACCTACAATAACAATTCAAAAAATGGTAACATTTGGATATCGGTATTGTAGTCAATAACGCTGGAACTGTTGCTGGAGGGTTGTATTTGGGGATATAGCCTGGACATATACTGGGAGATCTTGTTCTTGATCTATAGGCTGTTTTTTAGATCAATAGGATACTTGTGCCTAGAATGAGACTCAGATAAAAGAGGAGTGCGATTTTTAATATGTCGTCCTGTACTGGAGTTTATCTTTCGCCTAGAGTTGGAGTTTATAGTTCAGCTAAACGGTCACTAGATATATATAGCCGGATACTATAGAAATAAAACACTGACAAAATCGATGTGATATCAGTTCGTCCATTTGGTGTATGCACAAAGGTTATGAAAATGAAAAAAGGACCATTCATGATAACCCCCAGATAATGTGCGATTTCCTCAGTGGCTGATTGTCTAGCTGGACACAAGATAACTTTCAGTGGATTCAGGCATAAGATCAGCAGTAGTTTGATGTTTCAGCATTTATCAGAGCAGGCCACGTATGAGTTGTATGAGTATTTGTGGGCGGATGCGAGGGCCCAGGCTTAAAATTGATTTGTATGGTAAAATCAATAAAAAAGTATGCATAAATATTCTGATCGGTATAAAGAATAGTGATTGTAGCTTATACAATTCCTTACACTATGCTTTAATACTAATAATATTGATAAGTTGAAGCAATGTCGGCCTAAGTCTACGACTAGATATAGATATAAGACCTAGATTTCGACCCAGAAGTGCAGACCTTCTACTACCCCTGTCCTTGTGGAGATAAATTCGTCATAACTTTGCAACAAATTGGATAAGGACATACCATCGCCAAGTGCCCTAGTTGCTCGCTTACGATCAGAGTAGTCTATGATGAGAATAGTTATGGGGAGTTTGTTAGGGTTGCTCAGGAAATGACTGCGTGATCTGTTCAGTTTTGTACCTTACAATATTTTTTAGCTATTATACTCTCTTTCTATAGTTAACTGCGTTGGATATAGTTAATCAAATAAAGAATCTTAGAAGAACAAAAGTTCATATCCAACTACTTTAGAGGACTACCCTTTCCCCACTAGTAAAAGCCAACTTCTCCTACCCTCCAAATCTAACCCTCTTCCCATTTCTACTCTTCCTCTGCGGTGTCCTCTCCAATCTATCCCAAAACTCCCTCCCCTTACCCTCCAAATACACTTCTTTCTATTCTTGAGTCATGAAGTAAAGAGGAGATATATGCGGATTTTCATCAATAAGAGCTTGTCTTTATTTTTTAGAGAGTTGGTCAGGTGTGGCTGGGGGTGGATCTGCTCGTAGGTCGTTGAGGGTGGAGTAGAAAAGAGTCATCTTGCGTAGGAAACATGTGTTTTTTAGTTTTCCTGAATGAGGGGGAGGGTACTAAAGATGAGGTATTTTCTGTGGCGGTAAAGTGCCATCTGAATTATCAATTAAAGTATATAAACAGCACATCCAACACAAGATCATAAAATCATTCATCTTATTCCTATACTTTGTGAGTTATTGGAGGGAGAGTTGTGTTGCCTTAGTTGCCTTAGTTTAAAAACAAATCAGTTTTGATGGATACTCGCCATAGACGCATATAGAGCCACCATTTGCTGCCACTAGTGTTTTGCCATGATGCCACTCTGCTGTCGTTAAAATTACGAATTACAACTACCTATCGATTTGCTGTATCTACAGTTACCTTGATGAAGTCATTTAGACATAATTTTACTTAGCTAATTTAATCTTTTTCATCTATTTCGAAGAGTTGTTATTAAAAGTTAGAGGCTAGTGTAACTATGCACTTTTGATGTTGTTAGTTCCTCACTCCAATCTAGATCAAAGGAAACGGCTTAGCATCGCCCTGCTTGTAGTTCATACCTGATACAACAATGTGGAAGTATGCTTGTCCTTATTTTGGTATTTACGTCATTTAATGCTGCAAAAACACATTAGTAGCCCTGGCATAGGCAACTGGCTTCAATTCCATAAAATTACAGATCTAGTACGACAAAGTATTAAAAGTATTGATAGAAAGTGGAAGAGTCAGCTTGCCACTCAGCCCGTTATTGTTTCTTTAGCAAGATCTGAGCATTCTATTCTAGTTTTATAACTGTAGTATCTTCATAGCTGTTTTCTACTGTTCCTAGTGACTGCACATCACCATCCTATTCAACCTCAACTCTATTTCTTTGCTTTGAGTGAGAAAATTCAGATTAATTTTAACCAAATTCTTCCCCAGTTCTAACTCCTAAGTATTACAAGCTATATACTCGAACAAATTTCTAATACTTTAAAAGAGAGATTGAGATCTACTATCCAAATCTTGCAACTTGAAAGCCCCCCATGACTTATAATCAGTTTTGAGCTATCTGCTGTATACTTGTAGGGTGGTTTATGGATTAGAAGCGAGGGAAAAGATGGATTAGTAGCGGGAGTCGGTTATTGTTACGCGTTTGCCTGTTGGGGTCTATTGCTACATTCTGGAGGTAGATTATATTGTAGGGTTTTGGGAGGTTTATTTTTGTGAAGATTATATACTAAATTGAGATTATTTCAACAAATTATATTAATTTAAACAAATTTTATCTATTTTTTATATTTTTGATCAAAAATAATAGCTTTTTCAATTTTTTCTATTCATTTTATTATCATTTAAGTCATAGTCATATTCTATGAGTGATCGCAACACAATTTTTCTATAAAATCACCGCAACTGGACCATAACTCAACTAAAAGCTGCAAATTACAAAGGTCAGGGTCAACTTCAACCTGGCGACGCTCTCTGGAATAACCACACTCACAACCGTGCACAAGACATAGTCGACCAACTCTAACGGCATCAAACCACCGTACTACCCGATAGACAAATAACCAAAGCTCAATACGATGCACTCATGAGATGGTAAAAATGTTAAAAACAAAACAAAAGTAACGCTAAGTGATCATTTTTTATGATTTTTAATACTATTATGAATATTATGATGAAGATTGTATACATCACATTCACATCTGCATGGCAAAATTGAGTCGTTGCTCATAAAGTTCCCCCAGAAAATTCCTAGGCGACTACGAAGCGAGCTACATTTTCACACTATCCTACTAAACCTTGACCAAAGGCGACACATACTGCTCGCTACCCATATATTTTTCTTGATCTTTACATCTTGGCAAACAACCAAACAACTCCTACTATGTCATCAGACTATCCTAGGCCAAGATGAATCCCTATCTTTGTAGCTAGGTTGCCAGAACGAAGGTAGATGTAGTGCCGTATATTTCAGTTCTTAGGGTTAGAAGGATGAATTGGAAATTTCTGAATTTTTTTTACATTTTCTGATGGTGACTTCTGCATTGTTAAGCTTTCCGAGTGCCCAAAAATACCGACATACTCTGGAAGACCTTTTCCGATCGTCTAAGTTGTTTCATCAAGAAATGTTTGTGATGCAGCTAGAGGAACCAGTGATAGTGCTTTTTTTATTATTTACTCCAGTGACCAGTTGCAATGAAGGATGATTCTTTATCTCTAGGCTCTACTTGTTTTTATTTGACCACTGCTCGTTTTGGTTATGTTTTGGGGTTGAGGCGGGTTTTGCGGAATAGAGCAGTGAGGCTGAAATTGGCATGAGGGATGCTGGGTTGGATGTTGAGGGGTGTTTGGAAGCCAAGGAAGGTGGGTGGAGGTTGAGGGATGAGATGGTGGTCTGGGGGGACTGGTATGAGAGAGAGGACTTTGAGGGAGGTGGATCGTGGTGGCGGAGGAATCATTGTGGTATTAGCTGATAAAAAATAGCGGTGGATAGGCGATAAAATGCATTTAAAATATTTGTGATATATATCATCAAAGTATCTTGTTCTCATATAGCATATATCTTATTAATATCTTCTATTTTTAATGCTATTTTTAATGCTATTTTAATTCTATTTGTATTTTGTTGTTGGTGTGAATGATCTATATATATGATAGTGATATGTATATATAGGCATGTGTTGGTTCATATTGACTATTTGAATACGTTAATAATTGAATAGTTCGTTGGATGTCCTTCTGCTCCGGATAGATAATTTGGGCCCTCGTCCCTAACTACCCCTGGTGGCCAGGCACCGTACTTTCCCTCTCATCTAGATAATCCGCACCTTGCACTCAACACGCCCACCCGTATACAAAATAGCCTTCTTCAACGATCCCACCTAGTAACTCTCCACTAAAGCAGCGTATACCTAAAACAATAGCATGTGAGGAAGTACGAGAGTGGAGGAATACCACCTTAGGAGAGATTGTCGCATCATGTGGAAATAGAGAGTGCTTGTAGGCTGGCGGATAGGGCTGTGAGTAAGCGGAGGGTTAAAAAAATGATGGAGGAAGTATAGTAGCAGTAGAAATAAGTAGTAGAAGAGGAAGGAGAGGTTGAGGGGAGATAATATGATATGCAGTAGGCGATTTAGAATCAGTCAAAAGAGTTAAAAATAGTCGAAGAAGTAGCAGAGGACAAGGGGGAGTAATCGAATTAATAGTAGCAACAAAATAAGTTCATCAGCGTAGATTAACTAAGCAAAGATAACATAATCTATGCACTATAGGCGTACTCTATGAATCACCACAAAATTAACAGTATGATGCCTTCGAGAAGATATCGATTGCTCTATCGTCAGTCTCTCAAACATAATCTACTCAAAAAATACAATTTACATAACATACATGCTTTTGCTACTTCATCTGTTCAAATTATAACGACATCAAGATTAGCCAAACACACCCGCAAGATCAAAAAACAACAAAATATTACATCTTCCTCATAGCACCACTAACTCATCAACCAAAAATGCTTAAAAAAGATATACTCTATCATGAAACATTCAATTAATGATGCACAGTAAGCAAGGAAAGCAAGTGTGTAGTTATTGAGACGAGTCTAGTGTGTGGCCTAGGGCAATAGAGGTAGATTTATCAGTCTGATGAGTGGATTGATAAGATCGCTAGGGCAGGGAACGGGTTCTGGATAGGTTAAAGGTTATTTATAGAGGATGTAGAGTGAGAAGACTGAGGATGAGTAGGGATCGAAGATGACGCAAGTTAGTGCACAAGCATGATTTCAATGACTTACTTACACCACACTTAAATCAAATCAGCAAGAAAAAGAATCATTTAGAATCAAGTATTTTTCATATCAATTTAGTAAAAAAATATATGAATCATCCTTCTTATTAGTTATTCTTATCTTTTCCTTCCAAAAAAACAACCAAATTGTCACTAGATTATACCTTTCGATTCAACAAACCCCTCATAACCTGAGTAGAAACAGCTTTCTTATTCCTCAACAAAGGATCCCTACTAGTCAACGCCTTCCTTTTATCATTCGAACTCTCACCCATCTTATGCTATCTTGCCGAAGTAGCTACCATTCTAGCTCTATATTATTCATTATATACTTTAAAGTGCACTAAGGAGTGTATTTTCTGAGTCTGTCTCTGATGTGTTGTAGTTAGTCGTAGTGCTGGTTGATTTGTTGGGTGCTTATGGCTGGAGATCTACCTTAGTTTATGCTTACAAATTAAGTAATTTATGGTATATTCTGGTGTTCTACGCATCTATCTAGTTCTGTTTTTGTCTCTTCAAACAATAAGAAAGCGAACCAAGTCCTCCACTTGTTCCTCTATCCTTGAAAGTGCTGATAGTCCTATTGAGTTTATTAGCAATAATACCATTCTATAGATGAGTCTTATGTTGCGAGTGATTTCGTTTCTTCCTGGAGTGTTATACGAGATGTCTGGTTAGTTATTGGTTGAGTTATTGGTGGTGATAGATGGTTTTGGAGGTGGGGCTGAGGTGTTTAGAGTGTTGGATGCGATGTAATTTGCGTAAATGGTGACTGTAGTTGCTAAGTGGTGATGGTAGTACTTTAGATGTTAGAGGACTTAGTGGGAAACGGGAAGACTTCGCTATTTTATCATTTTATTATTAAGCATTAAGCAATAACTGTTTTTAGTTATAGAAAGAAGATAAATAATCAATCTTTTTTTGAATTTCATTAAATAAATCATCGATCTTGATTATTTTTTTAATTTTAGTTGTATGTTGTATAATGGCATATGGAAATCATCATTTAAGCGGTCTCTTGAATATCTCCGCAACATTCTTAAAATAGTTATTGCTGAGCCCAATTCCGATAACGCTCTCCTCCAACTTGCTCCTCTGCTCCACACTACCCGTCAGCCCTCTCACATCTTCCACCAACTCTTCCTATCGTATTTGAGCCTTCCTGTAGTTATCCCTCAAAGCATCGTTCTACTTATTCAAGTCAGCAAGCTGGGCCTACATCTAGCGACGGACTCGACTCACCTAGTCGTGTTTTAAGTCGCGGTCTTTGGAGTGGATTGCTTGGAAACGTTCTTTTTAGGAGTTCATTAGGGTTTGGGTCTAGAGGATTGTCTTTTAGACGTTACCTGCCTAGACTTGAGTAGTCGAATGCAAAGAATTGACTTTCTTCTCTAACTATTCAATCAATCCCTTGAGTCTAGCAATCTATATGCCTTTTCCGTTGTTATCGTTGATCAATTTATTCTCAGTAGCCTGGTCTTTCTTCTTTATATCGTTGATCTGAGTCTTCAATGATTCGATCTTAGAGTTGAGTTCGTCTCTCTGACTGTGCCAATCGCTAGTCTAGTTCTTTTGTCTGTCCAACCAAGTATTGTACTCAGCCTTAGCCTCAGATAGCTGATCCTACAGCTTCTAAATATCCCGTTTATGTAGGCCCAACATTTGCTGGATTTTGAGGTTCAAAGTTTAGATCTCCTTGTTTTTCTGGTTGATCTTATTCTCCAAATTTCTCTTCTCTGCCATCATTTGCTTCTAGTTGAGGTATCTTCTCTATAGTAGTTGGTTGTGTTCGATATGAGTGAGAGATACTTTTGAAGTTGCTCCCTACATCTCCTTATCTCTCTGGTTTATCACGTTTTTTAGTTATTTTTGAATACGATCGTGTGAGATGGCGAAGTCAGTGAGTCTGAGTTCATAGTCTTTGCGGAGATCAAGTCTATCTTGTACCTCATTAGCCAGTTTTTATCTGGTTTCTTTCAGTAATTTTCTCAAATTATCAGTCTATAATGAGTGGTTAGCATAGCTGGTCTATAGCTTACTTCTTAGACTTTCGAGATCAGCCTAGTAGAGCTGTCCCACTTTGATCTTCATGAGTTCAACCTAACGCTCGTAATGTCTGACAATCTCATCGATTTTCTCTTTGAGTTCTGAGTTATTGGCTCTAATCTGACCCAATCTGATCTCCTAGTTTCTCTTGAGCTCATTAACTATCTCAAGTAGTCTTTTGATCTATCTTTCTTTAGCAGCAATGATGTTATTGAGGATAGCGATCTCACCC
>Ga0169931_10005802_pt1 | contig 18763 bp, 15 predicted proteins | sample Kivu_15m_20L_FD_129675 | JGI IMG/M metagenome (GOLD analysis project Ga0169931, IMG submission 129675) | Freshwater microbial communities from Lake Kivu, Western Province, Rwanda to study Microbial Dark Matter (Phase II) - Kivu_15m_20L... | ecosystem: Environmental > Aquatic > Freshwater > Lake... | reverse complement strand
GCGGGGGGCATGGGCGGATTCCTGAGGGTGTGGTCGGTCCACGACACCGAACACCGGTCCGCCTGCGCCGGATCCTGCGGAGTGTAGCAGGTGTCCGGAGCCGAGTCGGCGCTCGCGCACCGACCCGCCCGCCTCCGCGTGTCGCCGGGCCGCGGACCGCTCCCGGTGCGGATCGCCTCCGGCGGGCGTGTTACGCTGCTCGACGTCGGTGACGTCGTGTCCTCGTTCCATCCACGTGCCCATGGGGTACCCCGTTGCAACCCGGTAGTCCAATGGATGTGGTGATCCTCTGCGGCGGGCAGGGAGCGCGCATGCGCGAAGAGACGGAGTATCGGCCCAAGCCCATGGTGGAGGTGGGTGGACGACCGCTGTTGTGGCACGTCATGCGGCTCTTCGGCCACCACGGCCTGAATCGCTTCGTGCTCTGCCTCGGCTACAAGGGAGGCATGATCAAGGACTATTTTCTCAACTACGAGGCGATGACCCAGGACTGTACCGTCGCGGTCGGCGGCCGGAGGCAGGTCTGGTACCACGGGGACGGCGAGCCCTTTGACTTCGAAGTCACGCTGTCCGACACGGGTACCGACACGATGACGGGTGGCCGTGTCAAGCGGGCCGAGCGCTACGTGCGGGGCGATACGTTCATCGTGACGTACGGCGACGGGCTCTCCGACATCGACATCGGCAGACTCGTGGCATTCCACCAGGCACATGGGAAGCTCGCGACCGTGACGACGGTGCAGCCCGTGTCACGCTTCGGCATCACGCAGATTGACGACCGCTCGCGGGTGACGAGCTTCTCCGAGAAACCGAAGGTCGAGGGGTGGGTCAGTGCGGGGTTCTTCGTGTTTCATCGAAAGGTCTTCGAGTATCTCGACGCCGGTGATGCCGAGGTGCTCGAGACCACTCCGCTCGAGCGACTCGCCGCGGACGGCGAACTGATGGCCTACCGCCACGACGGCTTCTTCTTTCCCGTCGACACCTACCGCGACTACCTCTACGTCAACGACCTCTGGAAGGACGGCGAGGCCGCCTGGAAGGTGTGGTGATGGCGATCGGAGAGGGCCTGCGCGGCAAGCGTGTGTTCGTCACGGGACACACGGGCTTCAAGGGTTCGTGGCTGCTGATGCTTCTGGAGCGCGCGGGAGCCCTTGTCTCAGGGTACTCGCTCAGCCCGCCCACGACCCCGTCGCTCTTCGAGGCAGCCCGGCTTCGTGACCTCGTCGCCGAGCACCGGGAGGGCGACATCCGTGACGCCTCCCGGCTGGCATCGGCCGTCGTCGCCGCCCAGCCCGACGTGGTCATGCATCTCGCCGCCCAGCCGCTCGTGCGGCTCTCGCATCGTGAACCGCTGGAGACCTTTTCGACGAACGTGCTCGGCACGGCGTCCGTGCTCGATGCGGTGCGAGCGTTGGCAAAACCCTGTGCCGTGGTGGTGGTCACCAGCGACAAGTGCTACCACCCGCGCGATGACGGCCGTCCGCACGACGAGTCCGACCCGATGGGGGGCCGAGATCCCTACAGCGCGAGCAAGGGGGCGGCGGAGCTCGTCGCCGCAGCCTACCGCCACAGTTTCTTCGCGCCCGAGAGGCTCGCCGAGCATGGCGTGCAGCTGGCGACCGTGCGCGCGGGCAACGTGATCGGCGGAGGCGACTGGGCCGAAGACCGGATCATTCCCGACGTCGTTCGGCACCTCGTCGCGGGTCGACCCGCGCCGGTGCGGAATCCCGAGGCCATCCGCCCCTGGCAGCACGTCCTCGAGCCGCTGTCGGGCTACCTTGCCCTCGCCGAGGCGATGCTCACCGAGCCCGCGCCGCAGTGGTGCACCGGCTGGAACTTCGGGCCGGCGGACGGCGCCGATGTCACCGTCGGCGAACTGGTCGACGTCTTCATTCGTGCCTGGGGCTCCGGGGCGTGGCGCGACGTCCACGATCCGCGAGCCCCGAGCGAGACTCGCGTGCTCAGGCTCGCGATCGGCAAGGCGGCCGGCAAGTTGCCGTGGCGGCCCAGGCTGGACGCCCACAAGGCGATCCGCCGCACTGCCGACTGGTTCCGTGGATTCGTGAACGCGCCCGCGTCCGCACGATCCCTGTGCGAGGCGGATATCGACGAATTCCTCGCCCTCATGTGCCCATCCCGGGCGGGATGCTCATGACTCCTGCCACTCCGGGCCGCTCCGCCGACGCGGTCCGCGATGCCATCCGGGCGCTCGTTGCCGAGTACTGCCGACTGGCGTTTCCCGAGCGGCCGTTCGCGGCCGGGCAAGCAGTGCCCGTGGCAGGCCGCGTGTTTGATCACCGCGACGTCGAGCATCTCGTGGACAGTTCGCTTGATTTCTGGCTGACGACGGGACGGTTCGCGGAGGAGTTCGAGACGCGGTTCGCGGCCCGCGTGGGCACCCGTTGCGCGAGCCTCGTGAACTCCGGGTCCATCGCCAATCTGCTCGCCCTCACGGCGCTCACGTCCCACAAGCTGCTCGACGAGAGACTGATGCCGGGCGACGAGGTGATCACGGTGGCGGCGGGGTTTCCCACGACCGTCAATCCGATCCTCCAGAACCACCTCGTGCCCGTATTCGTCGATGTCGAGCATCCGGAGACGCTCGCCACCTACAACGTCGACGCGAATCGCCTCGAGGAGGCGGTCACCGACCGCACCCGCGCGGTCATGCTCGCCCACACGCTCGGCAATCCGTTCGACTGTGCCGCCGCGGCCGACTTCTGCAGGCGGCACGACCTCTGGCTGGTGGAGGACTGCTGCGATGCCCTCGGGGCCACATTCGGTGGTCGACACGTCGGCCAGTTCGGCGACCTGGCCACGTGCAGCTTCTATCCCGCCCACCACATCACGATGGGGGAGGGAGGCGTGGTGTTCACCGACTCGCCCAGGCTCGAGAAGATCGTCGAGAGCTTCCGAGACTGGGGCCGGGACTGCTGGTGTGAACCGGGCCACGACGACACCTGCGGCAAGCGGTTCGACTGGCAGCTTGGTGACCTGCCGCATGGCTATGACCACAAGTACATCTATTCGCACGTCGGTTACAATCTAAAGCTCACCGACATGCAGGCGGCGATCGGGGTAGCCCAGCTCGACAAGCTCGACGGCTTCATCGCGGCTCGGCGCGGAAACTTTGCCCGGCTTCGCGCGGGGCTCGCCTCGTTCGAGGACGTGTTCGTGCTCCCCGACGCCACGGCCGGGTCCGAGCCGAGCTGGTTCGGCTTTCCGCTCTCCGTGCGGCCGAGTGCTCCATTCACGCGCCGCGATCTCGTGCGGCACCTCGATGAGCGACGCATCGGCACCCGTCAGCTCTTCGGCGGCAACCTCCTGCGGCAGCCGGCCTACCACGGCAGGCCGTACCGGATCTCCGGCGATCTTCCCGGCGCCGATTACATCATGCGTCACACGCTCTGGCTGGGTGTCTATCCGGGGCTCGGTGACGCCCACATCGACCACGTGGTCGCGACCATCGGACAGTTCGTGCGGGGCGGCGGTCAGTTGTAGGATGGCATCCCGTGCGGGGCCGCGCTCCGCGGACCGAGGGCCGCTGCGACGCGCGGAGTGACAGGCACGCGCACGACGGTACACGGGAGCAGTCGTTGACCGCCATGTTCTTCGCTGGCGCGGAAGATGAACCGGTGGCGACCGTCGACTTCCCGGTCGACGATGCTGTCCGATCTCCGTCATGGGCTGCGGAATGGGCCGCCCATTTCCTGACCGTCGCGGTCGCATTTCTGGTCCTGTGGGTCATCGCGTCGGCGTGCGTGTCCGTGATCATGGTGGATCAGGAACGGATCACGTTTCTGCTGCGGTCGCTCGCGGTGCAACCGGCCTTCGTCGCACCCGAGCCCGCGGAACGAGCCGCGTATTTCTGGTCCCTGCTCGTCGTGCCGTTCGTGATGCTGCTCGTGCATCCACTCGTGCGCGCGCGCGTGGCCCGCCTCGCCGCCGCCGGCACCTGGCGCTGGTTCGTCGCGTCGTGGATCGGGATGGTGCTCTTGATCGGCTGGGGTGCGCTCGGGGATGGCGGGTTCTACTGGAGCGGCTCGCTCGTCTCCGCGAGCCCATTGGCGTTTCTGTTGGTGACCATCGCGGGTGCGACGTTCGCACTGGTCAGCCCCGTCGCGAACGTGTCCGCCGCCACGCTTCGGCGTCTTCAACTCGTCCGGGACTACGGGCTCGCGACGGCAGTCGTGGTGGCAATCGTGGCGGCCACGATCCTGCGCCTCGTTTCCGCGGCGGATCCGTACGCCACGGACAACCACTTCGAAGCCGTTTTTTTCGCCTCCACGCAGGTGACGCTCGGCGCGACGTTGCTCGTCGACATCCCTCACCAATACGGCCTCTATCCCGAGTTTCTCGCCCCCGTCTTCCGCCTGATGGGGGGTATCTCGGTCATGCGATTCAGTGTGGTGATGGCGATCCTGCAAGCCTTTACATCGGGCCTCTGGCTGGCGGCCTTGTTTCGCGTGATGCGGGCCCCGTGGATGGCGATGCTGACCTTTCTGGGAACATTCTCCCTCGTCACGTTCCTCGTTCCGCTGTTTCTCATCCGTCAGGGTGTCATCCCGTACTTTGATCCGTATTTCCAGTATGCCCCGGTCCGCAGCCTCTTTCCGGCGATCGCTGTCTTCGCGATGGCGTGGATCGTCGAGCACGAACGGTTCGAAAGTCGCCTCGCGCGTTGTGTGCCGAGCGCGCTGCTTGGCATCGGAGCGCTCTGGAATGCGGATGCCGGCGTGCCGGCCGGAGGGGCGTGGATCATGTGCCTGTGCCATCAAGCCCTCCTCCGCCGGCGGGAGCGTGGCGACGCAGCCGTCGCGAGCCTGCTTGCGGCCGTGGCGACCGGCGTGGAGGCCCTGCTCTGCGCCGCCGCCGCGATCGCATGCGGATATGCCGGCTTGGCCTGGAAGGGGGGGGCGTGGCCTGACCTCACCATGTACTGGCAGCATCAGACCGTGTTCCATGAAATCGGGTATTTCATGATTCCGATGCCACTCATGCACAGGTGGGTGGCATGGGCGGCAGTGATCATGGCGGCGCTGTCATTCGGGATCTGGCCGCTGTCGGCCCCATGCGAAGATGCGAAACACATGCCGCTGCGATCGACGCTCTTTGGATGGTCCGTGCTCGCATGCGGCCTCTTTTCCTACTATCAGGGACGAAGCCATGATTGGGTGTTTCCGGTGGTCCTGCCGTTCGCGTTGGCGATCGTGGGAGTGGTCGTGGATCGAGTGGCACTGCCGACCGCTGTGGATAGGGACGTGGGCGCGAAATGGCGAGTCGCCTGCGCGACGCTGGCTGCGGCCGTCGTCGTCGCCATGGGTAGCGGGGTGGTTGGGCCATCATGCGACCCGTTGCTGTGGAAGCAGCTCGATGTCCGGTGGCGTGGACTGATGACAGCCGCGACCGCGGGCCCCGGTTCACATGCCGTGATGTTCGTCAAGCAGCGACTCGTGCCCGGCGAGAAGACGCTGATCGTGTCCGATCACGCCGGCATCTACCATGCGGAGACTCGGACCAGATCGATGCTTCCGACGAGCCTGATCGAACTCGTGCTGCTGCGGGACCGTGAGTCGCTCCTGCGGACGCTCACCGAGACGAGTCGCGTGTACGTCGATCAGTCCGTGGTCGGGATGCAGGGGCCATCCGCGATTTCCGAGACGCACGCCCGGCTTGTCGAAGAGTTGCGGACACACTTTCACCCCGTCGCCGAAAGCGAGGACGCCTACGTCCAGGAGCTGGAGCGGAAGCCGGCGCCGGTGGCCCGCGCGGCCGATCCGGGCGAGTAGTCCGCAGGAATGGACGACGTGGCTGCGACGTATCCCCATCCCATCATCGCCGCGGACGTTCGCGATGCGCTCTCGCGCACGGCGTCGCTCTGGCCGGACCTGAAGGGTGCGAGCGTCTTCGTGACCGGCGCCACCGGATTCTTCGGTATCTGGCTTCTGGAGACGCTGCTTGCGGGGAATCGGGAGCTTTCCCTCGGCATGCGTGTCGTGGCTTTGTCACGCAATCCGAAGCGCTTCGCGGCAAAGGCTCCCCATCTGGCGGACGACGTGGCTGTCACCTGGGTCACGGGCGAGGTTCGCGGGTTCCCATTTCCCGCCGGTCCGATCACCCATGTGATCCACGCAGCCGCGGAATCCACGTCCAACAAGAACGCGCGCGATCCGCAGACGATGTTCGACGTCTGCCTGGAAGGCACGCGGCGGGTGCTCGCCCTCGCCCGCGAAAAGCGTGTGGCCCGGATGCTCTTCACGAGCTCCGGAGCCGTCTATGGCCGGCAGCCGCCGGAGCTGTCCCATGTGCCTGAGGATTTCGCCGGCGGCCCCGACCCGCTCGATCGCCACAGTGCCTACGCCGAGGGCAAGCGGGCGGCGGAGTTTCTGTGCGGCTTGGCCGCCTCCGAGCCCGTGCCGCCGGTGCCCGTGACGATCGCCCGCTGCTTCGCCTTCGTCGGACCACATCTGCCGCTCGACGTGCACTTCGCGATCGGCAATTTTCTTCGCGACGCCCTCGCGGGCGGGCCGATTCGAATCAGCGGCGACGGCACGCCCTTCCGCAGCTATCTCTACGCCGCCGATCTCGCCGAGTGGCTGATCACGATCCTGCTGCGTGGCCGGCCCGGCCGGGCCTACAACGTGGGGAGCGAGGAGGCCGTGTCGATCGCCGAACTGGCCGCCCGCGTGGCGGACGTGATGGCTACGGAGCAGACCGATCGCATCCGCCCGAAGGTGACGGTCGCGAAGCAGCCCGTGCCAGGAGCCGCCGCGGCGCGATATGTGCCATCGTGTAGGCGGGTTCATGCTGAGCTTGGGCTTGTGCCCGCTACCAGCCTGTCGGACGCCATCGCGCGTTCGGCGGCGTGGTACCGGCCCGGCCAAACAAGACCGTGAAGTTGCCTGGGCCGGTGCTCACTACCGCTTTTTGGCCACCACGATCCTCACGGTGCCGTTGACCGCCGGGCAAGCCAGAGAAATGCCGGCGGGGCGGTCACGCCGAGAATCGCAAGGCACACGCCGCGGGCGAGCAAGCCAGCCGCGACCCCGTGTGCGGGGGACACCGCGACGGTCGTTCCCACGCCCACGGCGACGAGTTCCACCAGCCCGAGCCCACCGGGGGTGAGGCCTGTGAGCGCTGTCAAGATGCCAAACGACGCCACCAGCGACGCAGCGACGGGCGACACGGTTGCACCAACGGCATTCCACGCGGCCCACACCATGACGACCTCGGCCAGCACCTGCAGCACCACGAGCCCCAGGACATAGAAGAGAAACGCGGGAGACCGTGTCAGCTCGACCCATCCGGCATGAAGCGTGACGATCGGTCGCAGCCATGGAATCCGCGTAAGGCCGTCGCGGCCGAGGCCGCGCGTCGCATGGGCTCTCATCCCGACGCGCTCGAGCCACGCGGGCGACACGAAGCACGTCGCCAACGCCGCAGCGGCCATGGCGGCCGACACGGCGACTAGCGCAAGCAAGCCGACGGGACGACCCCTTCCGGCAGCCGCCTGTCCGCCATCCGGGCCGCTGGCCTGCTGCCACAACAGCCAGAGTCCGGCACCGCATGCCAGCGCTGCCGCAGCGCACAGCCGCAAGATGTTGTAACCGAGAAACGTGGCGGCAAATCGCGACAACTCGAGCCCATAGCGCTTTTTCAGATACACGCCGCGGGCCGCGACGCCTCCGTGCAGCGGCACAACCATATTGATGGCAGACGTCAGGATTGCCAGGCAGGTGCTTTCAACCAGACCTGTCGCGACGCCCACACGGCTGGTCAAGAGTTGGAAAATCGGCCCTGGCACGAGCAGGACCACCAGGCATGCCGTCCCGCACACCGCCACGAGGGCCGGGCGTTGGACCGATAGCCCCTGCCATTGCTGCCGATGCGTGAGCAGATACCCGGCCAGCCCTGCGCACGCCGCCACCGCGACCAAAACAGGCAGTGCACGTCGCAGAAGTCTGTTGTGATCGGCCATCGAAGACGCTCACGATACGCTCTTTCAAGTCTGCAATCATGCCAGAAGGGGCCGGCAAGGAAATCCCGCGGGCGGCGACCCAGCCGATTGCTGGCCGCCTACAACGCAACTAAGATTTTGAATCCGTCGAACCGCGTACATGCTCAGCATTCCACGATGCAACCGTCTGACAGGCCGGAGCTGGCCACATGGAATCGTGACCGGCGGCCGGAGGACGGCCGAAGCCGTCACGTCGGTCTCGTAATGCCCTGCTACAACGAAGCGGGCAACATCGACGAGTTGCACGAGCGGCTCACGAAGGTGTTCGAAGCCCTGCCGCAGTACTCCTGCGAGATGCTTTTCATCGACAACGCCTCGACCGATGGCACGGTTGACAAGATCAATGCGATCATCGCCCACGACCCGCGGGTGAGATTGATCGTAAATGCCCGGAACTTCGGCCACATCCGCTCTCCCTACCATGCGTTTCTGGAATCGGCCGGCGACTGCGTGATCGTGATGTGCACCGATCTTCAGGATCCGCCGGAACTGATTCCCGAGTTCCTCGCCCATTGGGAACGCGGCGCGAGCATGGTGCTCGGCAGAAAAAAGACCAGCCAGGAGTCGCCGGCTTTTTTCATGCTCCGCGGGCTGTATTACAAACTGGCCCGTGCCATGGCGGAGGTGCCGCTGCTCGAGCATGTGACCGGCTTTGGCCTTTACGACCGCCGCGTGATCGAGATCATGCGGAGCTTTGCCGATCCATACCCGTACGGCCGGGGCATGATCGCGGAGATCGGCCTACCCTACGTCACGGTCCCCTATGACCAACCGCTCCGCAAACGAGGAATCACGAAAAACAACTTTTGCACGCTCTTCGACCTGGCCATGCTCGGATTCACCAGCCACTCGAAGGTGCCGCTGCGGGTGGCGACGATCGCGGGTTTTCTGCTGAGTGCGGCTTCCCTGCTGCTCGCCATCGGGTTTCTGATCCTGAAACTCACGTTTTGGTACTCGCTGCCGGCGGGCTACGCCCCGGCCGTAATCGGCATCTTCTTCCTGGGCTCCGTCCAGATCTTCCTGATCGGCCTGCTCGGGGAATACGTTGGCGCCGTCCTTACGCAGGTTCGCAAACGCCCGCTTGTCGTCGAAGCCAGCCGTTGCGAAGCGCCGCGGCAGGCCCCATCCTGACCTGCAGCACTTCAGATGCAAAAAGCCGAGTCATCCACCGAAGGGCCCATGCACGCCGTCTTGTCGCAGCGTCTGGCGGACAGTGTCGCCACAGTGTCGGGCATTGCAGACGAGCTGCCGCTGCTTGCCGCCATCGCTCACCATCTCTTCACATGCTTGCGGGATGGTGGCACGCTGTATTTCTGCGGCAATGGCGGCAGTGCGGCCGATGCTCAGCATATCGCCGCGGAGTTTGTGGGCCGCTTCCTGATCGAGCGGCGTCCGCTGGCGGCTGTTGCCCTGCCATGCAACTCGTCGATCATCACCGCGATCGGCAACGACTATTCATTTGACGAGGTCTTTTCACGCCAGGTGCGGGCGCTGGCCCGTGCCGGAGACTGCGTGATTGGCATCAGCACGAGCGGCACATCGCGGAACGTGCTCCGCGCGCTCGAAGCGGCGAGGGACATTGGCGCTTCCACGATCGGATTCACAGGCCTCTCGGGCAACGCGCTGGCCAAGCTCTCGGACCACTGCTTCCGCTCCCGCTCGACTGCCACGCCGCGCATCCAAGAGGCGCACATCGTGGCCTGGCATCTGGTGTGCGAGATGGTGGAAATGCTTGTCGCTCAGACAGACACGCAGACGACGCAACTCGCAGCACAGACATCATTCTCAGGGCAACCCATATGACCGCCGCGCACCAGTTGATTGACGAGGTCTTTCGCAACGATCCCGCGAAGATCGTGAGGGAAACCACGGCCAGGGTGGAGCAGCGGCTCGACACTGCTTCAGACGGCCTCGTTTTGTATGGAGCGGGGCATTATGGCCGAATGGCGGCAGCCGCGCTCCGAGGACGGGGGATGGTTCCCAAGGCTTTCCTCGACCGCGATTCAACCAAGGCGGGAGGCGAGTGCGCGGGAATCCCGATCATCGCTCTGGATACCGTTGATGGCGACCAACTCAGGAAATCTCTCGTTGTCGTCACGGTATACAACTGCGTTGCGGTTCTTCAGGAACTTACGCGCCGCGGGATCAAGGCAATCACGTATGCCCAACTTGCCACGGCGCTCGGCGAGCCGTTGATGCCTTACTGCGGCATACAGCACCCGAGTGTTCTTTGGGAAGACGAATCTGCTGTGCGGGCCGCGATAGACTTGTGGGCGGACGAGGAATCACGCCGAGAGTATGCCGCTCAACTCGCGTGGACCCTTGACCTTGACCCCTTTCGCCTGCCGACGCCGCGGCCGCCACGGGATACGTATTTCGAGCCATCACTCGTTACACTTGGCAGCCACGAGGTGTTCATCGACTGCGGCGCTTTCGACGGTGATTCCATCGAGGCTTTTCGGGCGCGGTGCCCGGGGTACAAAGCCTTGGTTGCGCTCGAGCCCGACCCAACAAATCGCCTGCACTTTGCTCACCGCTTTGGTGGCGAGGCGGCGATGGCGGCCGCTCGCATTTCACTGCTTCCCTACGCCGCGTCAGATCGCCGAGAGACCGTCGCGTTTGACGTAACGGGTACGGCTGGTTCGGCTATCGCCGAAACCGGCCTGCAGATCGAGGCGGCGCCCCTCGACGATTTGGTTGCCGATCTCGCTCCGACATTCATCAAGATGGACATCGAGGGCGCGGAGCGGAGAGCGTTGGCGGGCGCCGGCGCGATCATGCGAAGTCACGAACCCCAACTCGCGATCTGCCTCTATCACGACCGTCGGCATCTGTGGGAGATTCCGTTGCAGATCGCCGAGTCCCAACACGAGTATCGCCTCAATCTGCGCCGCTATGCGGACGAGTGTTGGGAATTGGTCTGCTACGGTGCTGTTTAAGCAGCGTGTCCGCTGGCATCACGGCGGATGTCCGATTGGCGAGGCATAGCAGACGACGTCGAATGTGGCAGCGTGCGCCCGGAACCAGATGGTATGCCCCGGTAGCGACGCATGCAACACCAGTGGCACGTTCCAGAGATGATCCTGGTAGTGATACACGCACACGGCACACGCCGGCCGGTGTCGTGACAGCAGCGACCGGGCGCCAGCGATCGCGTCCAACTCGGCTCCCTCGATGTCCATCTTGATGAACGTCGGAGCGGCTCCGGCGAGCTCGTCGTCGAGCCGCCGACACTCGACTTCGATCGCCCCGTCGGCAGACACCCGCGCTCCGACGTCGCCGGTGGCGTCGAACCGCAGTCGGCGGTTTTCGCTTCCGACGGCGTAGGGGAGGATTTCTGCGCGGCCATCGCGGCCGAGCGCCATCGCGTCCGCCGTAGCGCGGAGCCGCATTACGTTGCCCGGATCTGGCTCGAATCCCCAGTACTTCTCGAGTGAATCGCCGGCGTGAGCGAAGAGCGATTTGAGCGTGTCGCCGTCATACGCGCCGCAATCGACGAATCGTTTTATCATCAGGGGCGAGACGATACCGGCCGGAAAATACGTGTCGCCGGGCGTGTCGTAGCTGAGCTCGTTGAACGTTGTCGTCGCCAGCATCTCGAGTTGCACGAAAAACTGCCGCCGCGACTCGGCATCAGCCAGTAGGCCCGCGGCCTCCAGGATGTCCCCCCGCGCAGCGAGCAACTTGGAGGGCAGGTCGATCCGGTAATGAGGCAGAAACTGTCGCGGATACTCCCAAAAAGGGGTCGTGAAGAAGGTCGAGTGCTTGACTCCGAGTTGGTCAAGCGTCCGTTTTATCTCGGCATTCCGCGACTCCGCACCGAGCGACCAGGTGCTGATAATGAAGCCACCGGAATCACCAGCCGCGGCCGCGTGCGGTGACATGACCGGCAGATCGAGCATGTGCCGGCCCCAAGTGGCGGGGTTACTGTCGCAGAATCCCGCGATCGCCACACCCTCCGCGCGAAGCCCGCTCGCCAGCTTTCGACCGAGTCCGCCGGCGCCATAAATGAACAACGGCCCTGCGACCTCGCTGCGCCACTCCGTGAATCCGCGGGACTCGGTCCCGGCGAGCGGCGCGACGTGACAGTCGAGCCATCGATCGATTTCACCTTGGAGTTCGCCGCCGTTGGCAAAGTGCTGCATCGACGCGGTTCCCTGAGTCGTCAGTCGTCGATGACCGGAACAAACATCTGCTCGCGAAACTCGTCCCGATCCAGGAACGGCCAAAGATCCTCTAGCGGTTTTGATGCCATCGAGCCGTCGGCCTTCTGGTACGAGGTCATCCTCGGCATCCTCGGCTCTTCGGGCGGTACGAACACCTCGCAGATCGCCGGGCCAGGGCCACTGAGCACGTCGCTAATCGAGGTAACCAGCCCGTCGTGTGACGTAAGAGCCGTGTAGGGAATGTCGTACGCAGCGGCGATCTTTGCCAAATCAGGCAGCGTGACTCCGCTCGTCGCATCAGCGCCGCAGAGTCGTTTGAAATAGCCGCTCTGCGACAGCCGAATCGAGGCATAGCCCTCGTTGTTCACTACAAACAGCTTGATCGGCAACGTCAGCCGGCGCAACGTTTCCAACTCCTGGATGTTGAGCTGCAGGCCACCGTCACCCTCGAGGCAGATCGTGCGGCGACCACCCGCAGCCAGGCAGGCGCCAATCGCCGCCGGGAGGCCAAAGCCCATCGCCCCGAGGCCGCGGGTGTGGATCACCCTCTGGCCGGCCCGAGCCTTGTACACCAAGTGAAAGAGTTCCACGGCGTTGCCCGAACTGCACGCCACGACGATTTCGGCCGGCTCGAGCTGGTCGCACAAAACATCCGTGAAGTGGTACAGGCTAACCAGGTCTTTCCGCTCGCGAAACTCATCGAGCACCAGCGGATAACGGGCCTTCCACTGCCGGCATCGCTCGAGCCAGCTATACGGCTCCGAAATCGGAGCCGCCTTCACCTGGCGCAGAAGTTCGCCGAGAAAAACGGCCGCATCCGCTTGGATCGGAAGATCGATCGGCGTCCGCATTTTGGCGAGCTCGGCAGCATCAATGTCCACTTGCACCTTCTTTGCAGCTCGCGCGAACCGCCCGTGCGAATAGCCGGTCATCGCCATATCGAGCCGGGCGCCGACGGTGATCAAGAGGTTGGAGTTCTGTAGCGTGAAGTTGGCATACCGAGGGGCGATCGGGCCGGGCCTACCAAAAAAACGGGGATGATCCTCGGCCACGAGGTCGATGCCCAGGGATGTGGCAACGAGCACCGGAACCGGAATCTCCTCGAGCACTTGCTGCAGGAGGTCATAGCCGCCCGCAAGCCGCACACCGTTGCCCACGAGGATGACCGGTCGCGATGCACTTGTCAGCATTTCGACGACGCGCCCCACGGCTTCCGATAGATCACTCGGGCACCCGGTCACTGGCAACTCCGATGCGTCGAAGCCTCGGAGAGCAGTGGGGTCGATCGTAGCGGCTTGAACATCGAGCGGAATGTCGATCCATACCGGCCCCGGACGACCATGCCGGGCGAGGGCCACGGCCCGCTCCAGGTGATATCGAATTGTCTCGGGCTCGGTAATCGTCACCGCGACCTTTGTGATCGGGCTCACGATCGAGACGATGTCGACCTCCTGAACGCCCAACTGCCGAACGCCACTCTCTCCCTTGAGATCGGCTCGCTTCACCTGCCCTGAGATCACGAGCATTGGCGTCGAGTCGAGCCACCCGCCGGCGACACCCGTGACGGCGTTTGTTCCGCCCGGCCCTGTCGTCACCAAGGCGACGCCAATATTCCCCGTTTGCTTCGCATAGGCCTCGGCGGCGATGGCACACGCCTGTTCATGGAGGCAGCAGATGTAGTCCAGACCCAGGCATTGCCCCAAGGAGTCGTTGAGATGCATGGCGCCGCCGCCCGAAAGCATGAACACGTGCTTCACGCCCTGAGCTGCGATGAACTGCATGACGTAGTCGGAGAGTTTCATCGCGGACTCTCCGCACGCGCTAACCGTGCTTTCAGAACACTTTCCAGCAATTCGCGCACGGCACCATTGCCACCAGAGCGATCGGTAACGCAGCAGACGTGTTCCTGCACCTCCGGCACCGCGTTCGCCGGCGCCGCGCTCAGGCCGGCAATCGCCATCGCCCCCAAGTCATTCACGTCGTCGCCCATGAACGCCATGTCGCGGAGGTCGAGCGCGTGCCGCTCTGCAAACTCCCGCAGGGCCGTGGCCTTGTCCTTGCAGCCCTTGAAGACGTCCGCGATTCCCATCTTGGTCGCAAAGCGGTCCACGAGCGGGCTGTCCTCCCCCGAAATCAGCGCGAAGACCAGCCCCGCTTTTTTTCCCAGCGAGATGCCCATCACGTCGGCGAAACAAAATCGCTTCCACTCCTCGCCGTTTGGACCCCACCAGAAGCCGCCATCCGTGAGCACGCCATCCACGTCGAGCGCGATCGCCTTGATCCGGCTGAAATCGTACTCAGCGGTCACGCCAGCCTCCAACGCGGCGTAATTTCTGCATCACCGGCACTTCCCGCTCCATCACCCGCTTCACGCCGTCGCCCATCGACGTCTCGATCAGCCGGATGTCACGCACCAGCCGTGTGATGCCACTGGGTTCAAGGGATGCCGCCTGATCGGAGCCCCAGAGCGATCGATCCGTCGTGATGTGCCGTTCGATCACGCACGCCCCGATCGCCACGGCAGCCACGCTTGACGCGATGCCCGTCTCATGGCCGGAGTAGCCGACCGGCACGCCATACTGCTGCTTCAAGACGGGAATGACGCGAAGGTTGAGTTCTTCGTAATACGCCGGATACGTGCTGCACGAGTGCAGCAGGATCAGATCGTTCTTTCCGAGCACCTGCACCGCGTGATGAATCTCGTCGTGGCTGCTCATGCCTGTCGAGAGCATGATCGGCCTTCCTTTCGAGCGGGTGTGCGCGAGGAGCGCGTCGTCGGTGAGCGAGGCCGAGGCGATCTTGTAGCAGGGGGGATCGTATGCGTCGATGAAATCCACCGCGGCCTCGTCCCAGCACGACGCAAACCAGGGGATCCCCTTCTCGCGGCAGTACGCATCGATCTGCTCGTACTGCTTCTCGCCGAACTCCAGCCCGCGCTTCAAGTCGCCGTTGGTCGGACCGAACGGGTTTTCTCGCGGTTTGGCCAGTTCCTCGGCCGTGTAGACCACGTCCACCGTCCGCTTCTGAAACTTCACGGCGTCGCAGCGTGCATCGACCGCGATGTCAATCAGCCGTTTGGCCACCTCGATGTCGCCGTTGTGGTTGATGCCGATCTCTGCGATCACGTAACTGGGCTGCCCGTCCCCGACCAGCTTCGAGCCGATTCGGACTGACGACATGACGATTCCCTTCTGATGAGGACACGGATAGCTGAGCACGAAGAGTCACGAATGCGTCCTTAGAGGACCTATGGATCATGCGGAATCAGTATCGCCTGCGCGTAGAGTGCCACCGAATGTACCGCTGGCGTTGGTGCGAGGCGGTTCGTTCATGACTTTCTAACCGCTCCTGATCTATGCGCCTATTTTGAAAACGTGATTCCAGTATGTCTACCCGGTCATATGGTAGTGGCCGGCAGTTCGGCCTCTTCGTGGCGGCGATCTTCTCGAGGAGCACCCAGTCGTTCATGTCGGAACTGGCGATCTTGATGATCGGGATCCCGAGTTCCACGCAGAGATCGACCGACGCCTCGTCGAAGGGCGTGGCCATCGGGATGCAGGATGCCTTCTTGACGGCCGCGACGAGCGTGGCGTAGTCGTCCTTCGACATCTTGGTGTCGAGCGTCTTCTTGATGTAGCGGACGTCGTGCCGATCGCGAAAATCCTTGTGGATGAAGTTGTCCACGTCACGAAACTGGAGCTTGATCGCCGCCCGGACGTTGTTGAATCGCACGATCCGCGAGTGCTGGCGGATGATTTCCAGGCCGCGGTCGACCCTGCCCCAGTGGTTGTTGGCGAGCTCGAGGACGAAAAGGTCTTCGAACAGATCACGGTGGTTCATGGCTGGAAAGCCGACCGGCTACCCCCCTATGGCTGCCTGTCCGTGCCCGCTCACGGACGTGAGAAGAGGGTAGCAGATTGAACCGTGAGAATGGGGTAAGCCCGGTGTCACGGGCGGCCGTATTCACGGGGGCAGATGGGTGGGATACGATCCACGGCTGCGAGGCTTTTTTTCTACGGACAGCGGACATGGATCGGTCTTTCATGATGGTCCGCTCGTGGCCCATCGCCGCGCTTCTCGGCGTCGTCGCTCTGGGGTGGTGCTCGGCCTCCGCGACGTGGTCGCTCGCCGATCTAGCCCGCCCTCCGGCCTACCTCGAGGATCCATCGAGGGCGGACATCATCGCCGTCTACGCGGGCCTCACGGCGGGAACGGAGGGAGAGGCGACGCCATTTTTCTGGAAACGGGTCGGGCGTCTGAATGCCCCGTTCGAGGCCAACTGGACCGACTGGCCGAGCCTTGACGAATTCCACAGCCTCGTGCTCGTGCTGTTCGCCCGGCTCTTCGGCATCTTTGCCGGTCTCAAACTGACGCTCCTCCTCGGGCACCTGCTCGCGGCCGCCACCTTCTTCGGCGTCGCCCGGGTGAGCGGATCCAGCCCGCTGTGGTCGTTTGTCGGCGGTTTGGCGTACGGACTCGCGCCGTTCATGTTTGCCCAATCGCCACACCACTCGGGTGTGCAGTGGGCCTGGCACGTGCCACTTTTCACGCTGGTCTGGCGCTGGGTCTCCACCGACCCCGGCCTCGTCCGCGGCACCCGCCGCTTCCGGGCGGCGATGGGGATCGCGTTTCTCGCGGGCCTCTTGAACGTCTACTACACGAACATTCTCTGCCAACTCACGCTCGTGGGATCGGTGCTCAGGCACCTCCGCACTCGAAGCCGCCCAGCCCTCGTCGCGGCACTGCTCGTGGTCGCCGCGGCGGCTGGCGGCTTCGCCGTGAGCAACCTCGACACGTGGACCTATCGCGTCGCGAATGGGGCCAACGGCGGCGCCCTGGTGCGGGAGTACAAATGGCTTGAAATCTACGGGCTCAAGATCAAGGACCTCTGCATTCCTCCGGTCACGCACCGCTCGGACGGCCTCCGGCAGTTCGGGATCGCCCACCGTCAGGAGGCCGTGCTCAACGACGAGGATGGCTGTGCGTACCTGGGCATCCTCGGCCTCGCCTGCCTCGGGTGGCTGACGGCGACGTCGGTCTCGCGCGTGGTGCACGGACATGCCCGGGACGTGCCGATCGAGGCGTGGCAACTGCTCTGGATCGTGCTTGTCTTCACGACCGGAGGACTCAACGCGATCCTCGGCGCGCTGGGGTTCACGATGTTCCGCGCGGGTGTCCGCGCGAGTGTCGTCATTCTGGCGATCGTGCTGCTGTGGGCTGCACAGCGACTGACGGCACTCCAGGCCGCGGCTCAGTCGCGGCGCCCCGATGAGGTCGTTCCACGGCTCACCGCCGCCGTGGCGATCATGCTGGGTGGCCTCGTCCTGTGGGATCAGGTGCCGCGTGCACCGTCGCGCGAGCAGGTTGCCGCCGTCGAACGACAGGTTGCCGCGGATCGACGATTCGCTGCGGAACTCGAGGCGGTCCTACCCAAAGGGGCCATGGTCTTCCAGCTGCCGGTGATGGAGTTTCCCGAGTCGCCGGCCTACGATCTCCCGCCGTACGACCACTTTCGGCCCTATCTCTTCTCGAAACACCTGCGATTCTCCTTCGGCTCTCACAAGGGGCGCGCGCGCGAGGCATGGCAGTCGGCCCTGCAGGCCAAGCTTTTCGAGAAGGCCACCCTCGACCAGCAGGAGGGCATCATCCGTCTGAACGAAGCCAGCGCTCGGGCGGCCGTCGACGAGCTTCAAAGGCTGGGTTTCTCTGCCCTGTACGTCAATCGCCGTGGCTTCCCGGATCGAGGCAGAGGTCTCGAGGCGGCACTGCAGGCGGTGGGATGCACGAAGCCGCCCATCCAGCATGCTGGCGGCGACCTTGTCTGCATCCCTTTCGATCGGAAGGTCGATTGAGCCACCCGTTGCTGTGAGGTAGCCTGCCTCGAATGACTTCGCACCGGAGTGGTCGATCCGACCGTGACCCGCCGCCGCATAGTGTCCGAACGAAGGCTTTCGAGCGGGAGGAACCGGATCCCGGGCGTCTCTCACCCGCTGCGGATCGCTCGCTGAAGACCAGGGGAGGCGGAAATGGAAGGGAGGTGTGGCGAGATACGGTCGTCCGCGGGGTGGTTATCGTGCTCGCCGTGCTCTGGGTCTATGCGCCGGTCTGCCATCCCGTCTTCGCCCCCGAGTGGCTTTGGGACGACGACACCCTGCTGACGGAGAACCCGACCGTTCAGTCGACGACTTCCGCCGCGCTCGCGAAGCTCTGGTTCAATCCTGATGGAGTCGATTACTTCCCGCTGAGTTACACGGCGCTCTGGCTCCAGTGGCCCCTCTTTGGAGGCTGGTCCACTGGGTATCACGCCGTCTCGATCGCGCTGCACGCGTGCGGCAGTCTCCTCCTCTGGCGGTTGCTCGCCGTGATGCGTGTGCCAGGCTGCTGGCTCGCGGCCCTCGTCTTCGCCGTGCATCCCGTCTGCGTGGAGTCGGTCGCGTGGGTGTCGGAACTCAAGAACACGCTTTCCCTTCCCCTCTTTCTGATCGCCGCTACGCATTTCGTTTCATTCGATGATCTGGCCGAAGGCGGGTCGGCGGGAACGACCGCTTCCGCCGCCGCGGAACGCCACTACTGGCTCGCG
>Ga0169931_10005801_pt1 | contig 18763 bp, 15 predicted proteins | sample Kivu_15m_20L_FD_129675 | JGI IMG/M metagenome (GOLD analysis project Ga0169931, IMG submission 129675) | Freshwater microbial communities from Lake Kivu, Western Province, Rwanda to study Microbial Dark Matter (Phase II) - Kivu_15m_20L... | ecosystem: Environmental > Aquatic > Freshwater > Lake... | reverse complement strand
CCGAATTCCGGCACCCAGATGCGCTTGGTCTGCAAGTTCGGCGAAATCGTGCGCTTGACGACCTTGGTGACGTGACGGCCGATGCCGCCCTTCTTCTTGGCCAGGCCGGAACGGTGGATTCTTCCGCCGACGCGGACTTGGGTTCCTCGGATGGTGCAGATACGGGCCATGGCGTGATCGGTTACGGGGTGCGGGGGCGCGAAGCATGCACGCCGGATCACCCGGGTCAAGTCGAATCGCGGCGGTTTTTCGGCGATTTTCCAAGCCTCCCGGCCCGCAGTTTCGCAATCCAGCGACGAACGTCCCGAAACACCGCCACGCGCCGCTCATCGTACATCAGCAAATGATACGCCTTGGGATAGTGCCGGTAAGTCGACGCAGCCTCCCGCGGCATTCTCGCGACAAACCCGCGCAAATCGGCATCGTTGTTGAAGTAGTCGCGACCGCCGTGAAGCACCAGCACCGGCACCCGGAACGTCGGCGCACATCCATTCATGCCGTCGATCAACCGCGCCAGAGTGCCGATGAGCCGCAGCGTGTAGTGGTCGACATGATACGGATTAGCCTTCACCTGCTCGCCATGCACGGCGGATTGCGTGACGCGCACTTGCTGTCCACCCATCAGCGTTTCCAGCGAGACGCGCGCCAAGGGCATTGTCGTCGCCGCCACCTGCACCAGTCCGGGCGTCCACGCCGGAATGTCGTCGCGAAACCGCACGATCGGCGAGGAGAAGACCAACCCGTCGCACGGTGGATCAGCCGCCGGCGCCTCACGCCACGCATGCGCGGCAATCAAGGCACCCATGCTCTCGCCGTACCACACGACCTTCGCACCGTCATGTCGCGAGCGCACGAGCCGGGTGAACTCGAGCAGATCGCGGCACCACTCGCGGGCGCTGCCGATGTCGCCGCGCCGCTGGTGGATCGGATCGCTGCCTTGGCCGCGCAACTCATACGCGTACAACCCCGTGCGCGGCTGATGCTCAAGCAGGTGTTCACCGAGATTCGTGTAATCGACCGACGATCCGCAGAATCCGTGGATCCCGATGAGCATGACGTCAGGATCGGCGTGCGGATCCACCCACTTGCGGAAACCAAACGTCTCACCCTTCGCCCCCGCCGCCACCGGATTGAGCACCGGACGCATCCCCGGCGCGCAGCCAGCGGCTGCGGCGGCCCATGATGCCGCCAACGATGCGAAAAACCGACGCCTGCTGCACGGATCCATTGCGGGACTCTCGCCGATCGGGCCCACACGCGCAATGCCGCGTTCCGGCTCGTCACGCGGCCATCACGGAACTGGCTGCCGACGCGAGCCATCACGCGGATTTTCAGAGGATCCGCTTGATGACCGCGAATGCATCTCCATGATTCCGAAAGCCATCGCATGAACTCTTCTCCACTCCATCCCCGCAGGGACGCGCTCAAACTCATCCTCGCCGGAGCCAGCGCGCCACTGGTTCTTCCAAGCCGCATTCTCGGCCAGGACGCACCGTCGAAGAAAATCACCATCGGCTGCATCGGCCTCGGCATGCAGGGCATCCTTGCCAACCTGCCGTCCTTCCTCGGCCAGGATGACTGCCGTGTTATCGCCGTCTGCGACGTCGACCAGCGCGCCCTCGACAAGGGGGTTGCAATGGTCAACGAGAGATACGGCAACCAGGACTGCAAGGCATTCCGCGATTTCCGCGAACTCATCGCGCGGGACGACATCGATGCCGTCGCGATCTCGACTCCCGACCACTGGCACTCGATCATCGCGATGACCGCGGCTCTGGCCGGCAAGGACATCTTCTGCGAAAAACCGCTTTCCCGCACGCTCAACGAGGGGATCGCGATGGTGCGCACCGTGCAAGCCAAGGAGCGTGTCTGGCAGACGGGATCGTGGCAGCGCAGCAATGCACGCTTCCGCTGGGCCGCCCAACTCGTGCAGAACGGCTATGCCGGAAAGATCCGCCGCGTCGAAGTCGGCCTGCCGAGCGGACACTTCGATTTCGGCCGCACCGGCAACGACAAACTCGACGGACCCGTGCCCGAAGGTGTCGACTACGACCTGTGGTGCGGACCGCGTCCGGTGATCCCGTTCAACATCTGCCGCTTCCACCGCAACTGGCGCTGGAACTACCACTTCGGCGGCGGTCAGCTCATCGACTGGATCGGCCACCACTGCGACATCGCCCACTGGGGACTCGCCAATTCGGAATCCGGCGTGGGCCCCGACGACCGCATCGGCCCGCTCGAACTCACTGCCACTGCGGATTTCCCGCCCAAGGAAGCGGTATGGAACACCGCGACCAAATACCGCGTCGAATGCGTGTATCCCGGTGGTGTCGAGTTCGTCATCGCCGGCGGCCACGCCGACATCCAGCCCGGCGCGAAATGGATCGGCTCCGACGGCTGGGTTCACGTTGATCGCGATGTCTTCAAGGCCTCTGAGATTGAATGGCTGCGCGACATCCAGGAGCGCGACAAGAAGGGCGACCTCAAGGTGCCGCTTTACAAGAGCGAGAACCATTTCCGCAACTTCCTCGACTGCGTCAAATCCCGTCAGCGCACCATCACGCCGATCGAGACCGCCCATCGCTCGCAAACCCCCGGCCACCTCGGCTACATCGCCTCGGTCACCGGGCGCAAAATCGTTTGGAACCCGGAGACCCAGCAAATCGCCGACGATGCCGAGGCCAGCGCGATGATGGGCGAGGAAATGCGCGCGCCGTGGAAGCTGCCGGGCTGACGTCGCCATCACCCCTGCTTCTCCTTGCCAAGGTGGCATCTGGCGGTGCATGTTCCGTTTTTCGCCGACACACACCACACTGGTCCCGTGGTCCAATGGATATGACGATGGCCTCCGAAGCCGTAGATGCAGGTTCGATTCCTGCCGGGACCGCCAGCCTCAGAATCCAGGCGAAAACCCATCAAATATCGGATTTTTGCAAAATCTGAGGCTCGCCAAGAAGGCTGCCGGGTCGCACGCAGAGGCACAAAATGGCATCCAACACTTCAACATCTGCTGCCGGGAAATGCCATGGAGTTGAGAATCACGCCGCACGGCCATGTGGTGGCGGATGGAGGGGGGGAAAACCCGTTGGCATTCCGTTTCGCGGAGCACGAAGCGGCGGGAATGGTGGCGCTGGCGGCGGGAGGCGTGCCGGAGTGTGGCGGTGCTTCGCTGGGATTCTGGCATGATGTGGCGGCGGCATTCCTGCGGGCAGTCTGCCATTTGCCGGAAGGGGTGGATTTCACCGTGGAGGAAATCGAGCGACCATCACCATCGCAGTGGGTCGAGTGGGTGCTCAATGCTCCACCGATGCCGGGCGGCGAGTATCTCGCGCCGGATGTGCTGGCGGCACAGTGGGAGCGGATGATCGAATGGACGGCCGCGCGGGTGGCGGAGTCGGGTGGGTTGGCGGCGTTTCTCGATGCCTATGCGCCACGCTGGGCGAGGGTCGGCCGGGTCACGCTGCACCTTGCCGAGAACAAGGGCGATGCGGAGTTTCCCTTCGCCTTCATGGTGAGTTATGCGGCCGGACTCACGGGCGCTGGAAAGACCCGCCGTTTGCCGCTGGGCAAAGCACTGGAGCAATACGCCGGCAGCCGCAGCAAGCCTGAGTTGGTGAAACTGCTCACCCCGTTGCACGCAGCGGCGAAACGCAGCGACCTCATCCGCGGCTTGGTCGATCGTGGCGATGTGTTCCACCCGTTGGCATGGACGCCGGGCGAGGCGTATGCGTTTCTCAGCGAAATCCCTCTCTACGAGGAATGCGGGCTCCTGGCCCAACTTCCGAACTGGTGGCGCAAACGCTCGCGTCCGCGAGTCCAAGTGAGCCTCGATGCCACCAAGGGCGGAGCAGTGGGCATGGACGCACTGCTCAAGTTCGACATTGGCGTGGCACTTGGCGACGAGCGGCTCACGGCCCGGGAGATCGAAACATTGTTGGATGGCGGCGAGCACCTGGTGCGGCTCAAGGGCGAGTGGGTCGAGGTGGATCGGGAAAAACTGCGCGAGGCGCTCGAGCACTGGAAACAAGTGGAGAGCCAGGTGGGCGCGGGCGGGATTTCCTTTGCCGATGGCATGCGGCTACTGGCCGGAGTGCCTGCGGGGCTGGGCGAACCCGAGGGCGGAGGGGACGAGGAAACGACGTGGCACCACGTGGTGCCCGGCGAACAGCTCCGCCAAGCCCTCGCCGCCCTGCGCCAGCCGGACGGATTGGGCGGCGCGCAACCGCCGGACCTCCGTGCCAAGCTGCGGGGCTACCAGCTTGCGGGGGTGAATTGGTTGTGGCTGTGTTCTCGCCTCGGCGTTGGGGCCTGCCTCGCCGACGACATGGGCCTCGGCAAGACGATCCAGGTGCTGGCCACCCTGCTGCGGCACCGCCGCGAGTGCGCCGCCGCCACGCCGGCACCGTCGCTGCTGGTGGTTCCCGCCTCACTGCTCGGAAACTGGCAGGCCGAGGCCGCGCGCTTCGCTCCGGACCTGAAGCTGCTCGTCGCCCACCCGTCGGAGACACCCAAAGCCGAGCTCGACAAGCTCGCCGAGGCTCCGGCGCGGCACCTGTGCGGCATCGACCTGGTCATCACCACCTACAGCATGGTCACGCGGCTCGAATGGCTGACGAACACCCGATGGAGCTGGGTGGTGCTCGACGAAGCGCAGGCGATCAAAAATCCCGGCGCACGCCAGACCAAGGCAGTCAACAACCTGCGTGGCACCACCCGCGTGGCCCTCACCGGCACGCCCGTCGAAAACCGCCTCGGCGACCTCTGGTCGATCTTCGATTTCATCAACCCCGGCCTGCTCGGCAGCGCCACCCGCTTCCGCGAATTTTCCAAGACCTTGGAGAAACGCGAGCACGCCCGCTACGCACCGCTGCGGCGACTGGTGGCACCCTACATCCTGCGCCGCATGAAGACCGATCCCGGCATCGCACCCGAACTCCCCGCCAAGACCGAGATGCGGGTCTTCTGCGGCCTCGCAAAACCACAGGCCGTACTCTATCAGCAATCGATCACCGCCCTGAAAAACGCGCTCGAAAACGGGGAAACCAGCGGCATCCAGCGGCGCGGGCTGGTGCTCGGCGCACTCATGCGCTTCAAGCAGATCTGCAATCACCCCAGCCTGTTCACTGGCGATGGCGGCTATGCGGCCGAAGCAAGCGGCAAACTCGACCGCCTCGGCTCGCTGTGCGGGGAAATCGCCTCGCGCGGCGAGAAAGCGCTCGTTTTCACCCAGTTCCGTGAAATGTGCGATCCGCTGGCGGACTTTCTAACCACCGTGTTTGGCCGCGCCGGGCTGGTACTCCACGGCGGCACGGCGATCGCCCGGCGGCGCGAGTTGGTGGCGGATTTTCAGCGCGAGGACGGTCCGCCGTTTTTCATCCTCTCGATCAAGGCCGGCGGCACCGGACTCAATCTGACCGCCGCCTCCCACGTCATCCACTTCGACCGCTGGTGGAACCCGGCCGTCGAAAACCAGGCGACCGACCGCGCGTTCCGCATCGGCCAGCAACGCGGCGTCCTCGTGCACAAATTCGTCACCCGCGGCACCATCGAGGAAAAGATCGACGCCCTCATCGCGGAGAAACAGCAGATGTCCGACGAAATCCTCGAAGGCGACGCCGGCGTCGCGCTCACGGAAATGAGCGACGAGCAAATCCTCTCGATGGTCGCGCTCGACCTCGAACGCGCGATGGAATAACCATTCACCCTAGACAACCCCATGAGCCGATACCACTACCAAGGATGGAGCCCCTACGTGCCCGTGGCGGAGCGTCGCGCGAAAGCGGCCAAAAAGATGGATGTGCTGCGCAAGAAGGGCGTGAACATCCAGCCGGTGGTCATCGAGGGCCAGAAGATCGCCAGGAGCTTCTGGGGCAAGGCATGGTGCGACCACCTTGATTCCTTCGGCGATTACTCGAACCGCCTGCCGCGCGGGCGGACTTATGTGCGCAACGGCTCGGTGTGCCATCTCGATGTCAGCAAGGGCAAGGTCGAGGCCATCGTTTCAGGCTCGTCGCTCTACACCGTGACGATGAGCATCCAGACTCTCGCCGCCACGAAGTGGCGGAACGTGAAAAAGCGCTGCACCGGCGGCATCGGATCATTGTTGGAGCTGCTCCAGGGAAAGCTCTCCGATGAAATCATGGCCGTGGTCACAGACCGCAACGACGGGCTTTTCCCCGGACCGCGCGAGATCGAGTATCAATGCACGTGCCCGGACTACGCCGGCATGTGCAAGCACATCGCTGCCGTCATCTATGGCATCGGTGCGCGCCTGGACAAGCGGCCGGAACTGTTGTTCGTCCTGCGTGGGGTGGATCACGAGGAACTGATCGATGCGGATGCCGCGGCTGCGGCGGTCAGTGCCTCGGGCAGCTCCGTTACCTCGCGCCGCCGCACCTTGGCAGCTAACAACCTGGAGAATGTCTTCGGTGTGGAATTCGAGGACGGTGAGGTGCCATCACCATTCAAAAAGAAACCCGCCCCCCGCAAAAACGCCGCGAAGACACCCACCAAAACCCCGACCTCAAAATACGCAAAAAAGGCGGCAAGGAAAGCGGCCCCGTTCCGCGCCACGGCCGCATCAATCCGCAACTTGCGCAAAAGCCTTTCCTTGAGCCGCCAGGCATTTGCCGTCAGGCTCGGTGTCAGCGCCCAGAGCGTGGCCAACTGGGAGAGCAAAACCGGCCCGCTGAAACTCCAGGCCGCCGGACTCGCACGCCTCCAGGCACTCGCACGCGAGACGCTGGGCTGAGTCACATTCATCGGATCATGATAAAGGGACAGACTCTTTATCTGATATCTGATATCTAAAATCCCCCCCTCTCCCCTGATCGTCATTGCAATTCCCTGTAAAGCCGCTCTTTTCTGATAAAGGGACAGACCCTTTATCAGAAACCGACGGTCAAATGCTCATGGAGGTACTCTTCCACTTGCCCCCTGCGAGCCCCCTCCGAGCTTCACAGTCTGAGCGATTCACTCCCCGACTGCCTGACTACCCGCATCCTCAACCTGCGCCACCGCCATGGCCGCGATGCCTTCGGAGCGGCCGACGAAGCCCATCCCCTCGTTCGTAGTCGCCTTGATCCCGACGCGCCGCGGCAGGATGCCCAGCGCCGGACCGATATTCGCCTGCATGGCCTCGCGGTAGGGCAGGACCTTGGGTGCCTCGGCGATGAGCGTGGCATCCACATTGACAATGCGGACGCCCTCTGCGTCGGCCAGTTCCCGACAGCGCCTCAAAATGTCCAGAGACGGGATCCCCTTGCATGACGGCTCGCCCGGCGGGAAATAATGGCCGATGTCCGGCAAGCCCATCGCGCCGAGCACGGCATCGGCCACCGCGTGACAAAGCACATCGGCATCCGAATGGCCGTCGAGGCCAAGTGGATGGGGAATCGTCACGCCTCCCAGCACGAGCGGCCGATGCTCTACAAACCGGTGAACGTCGTAACCAATGCCGATCACTGCGAATACTGTCCTGTTTCAACGGACTGGAATCAACCGGAAATCCTCGACAAGCGGATCGATGGCGAATTCCGCACCGGGGATCATCCATTCCATGCAAAACGCCGGACCCGTGTCCGGGCACCGGCGTTTGCGCGCGCGAGTCTGGCGCGGATCAAGATTTGTAGCGCAGACGCTTCTTGTGGCGGTTCTGCTTCATGCGCTTCTTGCGCTTGTGCTTGTTGATCTTGGTTTTACGGCGTTTCTTGATGGAGCCCATGGCGTCTGAGTCGGGGTTGTGGATCGGGGGGGGAATCTTGGGATCAGGGAACAATCTTGTTCAAAGGATATTCGATGATGCCCTCAGCTCCGAGGAGCTTGAGGGCGGGGATGATGTCGCGCACGACGGTTTCGTCAATCACCGTCTCGACGGCGACCCAGCCCGATTCCGACAGGCTGGCAACCGTGGGACGGCGCAGGGACGGCAGTGCCTGAAGCAGCTCCGGCAAGCGGTCCTGCGGCAAATTCATCTTCAGCCCCACCTTGCCCCGGGCCCCCAAAGCTGCTTTGAGCAGCAAAGAAATCCGCTCCATTTTTTCGCGCTTCCACGGATCAGTCGCGGCACCGGGGCTGGCATAAAAGTGGGGAAACGAGGTGAGCAACGTATCGACGATCCGCAGTCGGTTCGCCTTGATCGACGATCCGGTTTCGGTGACGTCGACGATCGCGTCGACGAGGTCGGGCACTTTGACCTCGGTGGCACCCCAAGAGAATTCGACCTCGGCCTCGATGCCCCGTGCCTTGAGGTAGCGGCGGGTGATGCCGACCCCTTCGGTGGCGATGCGTTTGCCCTGCAAGTCCTCGGGCTTGCGGATTGGTGAATCTTCCGGAACGACGAGCACCCAGCGGGTCGGCCGCGTCGTGGCGCGCGAGTAGGGCAACTCGGCGAGATCGACGAGTTCCACATCATTTTCGTGCGCCCAATCGAGACCGGTGATGCCACAGTCGATGAATCCTTGGCCGATGTAGCGTCCGATCTCCTGGGCGCGGATCAGGTAGAGATCGAGTTCGGGATCGTTCGACGCCGGGCGGTAGCCGCGCGATGAGACATAGACCTCGTAGCCCGCCTTGGAGAGAAGCTCGAGGGTGGGCTCCTGTAGGCTGCCTTTGGGAATCGCAAATTTGAGCGTGCGTGCGGCGTCCGGCATGAGGGATGGGCGTTTTAGGGAGATGCACGCGGGAATCAAGCCATGTTTGCGCGGAAATGGGCAAGCCAGCTGTGGTCCAGCGTGCCGCTATACCCTGATTTTCCCGTGATTCTTGCCTTGCGGGTCAGATCCGCAGCGCTAGAAGCCGGGTGAAATGAGCGACGAAGCACGTGCGGACAAATGGCTCTGGGCTGTGCGCTTGTTCCCAACGCGCGGGGCCGCGGCCGAGGCCTGCGCCGCCGGCAAGGTCAAACGTCGGGGCCACGCGCTCAAGGCCGCCTCCACCCTCCATCCCGGCGATGAACTCGAGGTCCCCTTTCCCGCAGGACCCGGACTGCGCATGGTGCGGGTCTTGCGGGTGATCGAGCGCCGCGTCGCGGCAGCTGAGGCGCGGACGTGCCACGATGACCTCACGCCTGCCGGAGTGCATGCGCAACAGCTCGCATGGCATGAAGCCCGGCGCGATGCCCCAGCTGGGCGCCCGACCAAGAAACACCGCCGCGAAATCGAGCGCTTCCGAGGGTTTTTCCAGTGATCCGGCGCGGGCAAGTCCCGAAATCGGCTTGTCAGCCAGCGCCCCACGGGCTACCCACTGCGCCCCGCGCGGTCGGTTGACAGCGGCCGTCCACACCGCATGAAGCTGTCCAATTTGCTGAGCGCCGACCAGATCATCCTCGACCTCAAGGCCGAGGGTCATGGGTCGGTCATCGTCGAATTGGTCGACCATCTCGTGGACACCGGCCTGCTACCCGCCTCGTTGCGCGACGAGTCGCTGGCCGCGCTCAAGGCGCGCGAGGATCAGGTGAGCACCGGCATTGGATCCGGCGTCGCGATCCCGCACGCGTTTTCCGATGAGCTGGACGAAGTCGTCGCTGTGTTCGGCCGTTCGATCACCGGCATCGATTTCGAGGCCATCGACAACGCGCCGGTCCACTTCATCATCCTGTTCCTCGTGCCGCGCAAGCAGTACCAGCTGCATCTGCGCACCCTTGCGGCGATCGCCAAATTGTTCGCCAATTCCGAAGTGCGCCGCCAGCTCGCCGCCGCCGCCACCCGCGATGAAGTCCTCGCCATCCTCGAAGCGAGACCGAATCGCAACGGCACCAATGACGCCTGATCCAGCCCACTTCCATCCCTTCATGACCCTGCCCGAGGAACTCGAATCCCGCCTCACGGCCGCGCTGCGCGAAGTGCTCGGCAGAGAGACACGCGGCGACGTCACGGCCGCCGCCGACCTCCGCTTCGGCGACTACCAGAGCAATGCCGCCATGGTGCTCGCCAAGGTCGGTGGGCAAAATCCGCGGGAACTGGCAGCGCGCATCGTCGACCATCTGGATCTCGACGGACTCGCCACCGCCGACATCGCCGGGCCGGGCTTCATCAATTTTCGCATCCTTCCCGAAGCGTATGCCGCGCGCTGCATGGCACTTCTGTCCGATCCGCAGCTCGGCGTGCCCGCCACCGGCACAGGACGCACGGTGGTGATCGATTTCTCCGCGCCCAACGTCGCCAAGCCGATGCACGTCGGCCACATCCGTTCGACGATCCTCGGCGATGCGCTCTGCCGAATCGCACGCTTCCTTGGCTACCGCGTCATCGCGGACAACCACATCGGCGACTGGGGCACGCAGTTCGGCATGATCCTGCATGGATGGAAATCCGTGCTCGACCGCGACGCGCTCGAGGCCGATCCGATCGCCGAGCTGCTGCGCGTCTACCGCGAGGTGAATGCTGCCGCCAAGGCTGACCCGGCGGTCATGGACGCCTGCCGCGCCGAGCTGGTGAAACTCCAGTCCGGCAATGAGGACAACCTCGCAATCTGGCGGCAATGCGTCAACCTGTCGAAACAAGGGTTGGGCGACATCTACGAACGACTCGACGTCCGCTTCGATCACTGGCTCGGCGAAAGTTCCTACAACGACCGTCTCGCCGGGCTGGTCGACGAATTTCTCGAGCGCGGCATCGCCCGCACCAGTGACGGCGCGGTGTGCGTCTTCTCCGACGGCTCGCGCCCGCCGGAGGACGACCCGTTCATGGTGCACAAGTCCGGCGGCTGGACGGACAACCCCGCAATCATCCGCAAGGCCGACGGAGGATTCCTCTACGCCACCACCGACCTCGCCACGATCGAACACCGGATCGACCAATGGAAGGCCGACCACGTCTGGTACGTCGTCGGCGTGCCTCAGACGCTGCATTTCCGCCAGGTGTTCGAGGCCGCGCGACGCTGGGGGAAATCCGGAGACTTCCGCCACGTCGCGTTCGGATCGATCCTCGGTGAGGACCGCAAGCTGATGAAGACGCGCACCGGCGACAACGTCCAGCTCGTCGACGTGCTCGACGAGGCGGTCGAACGCGCGGCAAAAGCAGTGGCCGAAAAAAATCCGGACCTGCAAGGCGACGAGGCCGCCGCCACTGCGCGCATCGTGGGCATTGGCGCGGTAAAATTCGCCGAGCTTTCGCAGAACCGCCTCACCGATTACGTCTTCGCCTGGGACCGCATGCTCGCATTGCAAGGAGACACCGCGCCCTACCTCCAGTACTCCAGCGTCCGCATCCGCTCGATCTTCCGCAAACTCGAAGCCTCCTTCGACGTCGCCGCCGCCCGCATCACACTCGGGACACCGGAGGAACTCCACCTCGCCCGACTCGTGCTGCGCTTCGGCGAAGTCGTCCCCGCCGTGATCGACGACTTCCGCCCGAACCTGCTCGCCAACCACCTGCTCGAACTCGCCCGCGCGTTCCACTCATTCTTCGAAGCTTGCCCGGTCCTCGGTTCGCCGGTACCCGTGCGCTCCAGCCGCCTCGCACTGTGCGATCTCACCTCACGGGTTCTCGTCACCGGCCTCGGCCTGCTCGGCATCCGCTGCCCGGATCGCATGTGACCCGCACACGCCGGAATCACGCGATCGCGGCGCACCGCCGACTTGTCCGACATTCCGCCCACCGACATCGATCCACCCCAGCCGGAGCCCCACCATGTCGCCCTTCTACGTCATCGGTCACAAAAATCCCGACACCGACGCGATCTGCTCGGCCATCGGCTACGCCGCACTGCTGCGCGCCACCGGTGAAACCCCCGAGGCGCTGCCCGCACGCTGCGGCGAGATCTCGCACCGCACGAAATGGGTGCTCGAACGCGCAGGCATCACCATGCCCCAGCTCGTCACCGACGTGCGCACTAACGCCGGCATGATCCTGCGCAGCAGCGTCATCAAACTCACCGACTCCGACACGTTCCTCACCGCCTACCGCCGCATGCTCGAAGCCGAGGTGCGCTGCGTGCCGGTCGAAGACGCTCAGGGAACCCTCTGCGGCATCCTCCGCTACATCGACCTGCTGCGTCTTCTATTGCCCAGCGACACCAGCGGCATCGGCGTGCGCACCGTCCACGCGTCACTCTCGCACATCGCAACCACCCTGCAGGCGGACCTGCCCAATGGCGGCAAACCGCCCGATGAAGAGGAAGACCTGCTGCTGCTCGTCGGCGCGTCGTCGATCGACACGGTCAGGCAACGACTGCTCCAAGCCGAGCGCGAGGGCAGCATCCGACGCTTTCTCGTCATCTGCGGCGACCGGCCATCGATCCAGCAACTCGCGATCGAATCCGGCGTGCGTGCATTGCTCGTCACCGGTAGCAATCCGGTCGACGATACAATCCGCAGGATGGCCGAGGCCAACCGCGTGCATTTGCTGTGCTGCGCGGCTGACACCGCCAGCGCGTCCACCCTCATCCGCTGCTCGCGCTCGGTGCGCCACGTGATGGAGCGCCGCTTCACCACCCTCTCGCCCGACGATCCGGTTTCGACGCTTCGCAAACGCCTCTCGGCCACCGATCAGGATCTGTTCCCGGTGGTCGATCCCGCAACCGGCCGCATGACCGGCGTCATTTCCAAATCCGACCTCATCGACCCACCGCGGATCCGCCTCGCCTTGGTCGACCACAACGAGTACGCCCAAGCGGTCAACGGGGTCGAGGAAGCGGAAGTCACCGAGGTCATCGACCACCACCGGCTCGCCGGCGATCTGGTCTCACGCGAGCCGATCCGGTTTCTCAACGAACCAGTCGGATCGACCTGCACGCTGGTTGCCCGCAAGTTCCATCTCCACCACATGCGGCCCGACCCCGGCGTTGCCCTCTGTCTGTGTGGCGGCATCGTTTCCGACACGCTCTGTCTGAATTCGCCGACCACCACCGCCACCGATCGCGAGATGCTCGCATGGCTCGCGCCGATTGCCGGTGTTGATGCTGAGGCATTCGCCGCAGAGTTCTTCGCCGTCGGCTCGCTCATCGCCAGCGGCACTCCCGCGGACATCCTCGATGCCGACCGCAAAGAGTTCGCCGAGCAGGGATTGCGCATCAGCATTTCGCAAGTCGAGGAACGCGATCTGCATGGCTTCGCCGAACGCCGGACCGAACTCGAGGAGGCACTGCGCGCGATGCACGAGACGCGCGGATACGACCTCAGTCTGCTTGCCGTCACCGATGTCGCCCTGCACCACAGCATGATTCTCGCCGCCGGCAATCCCGCGGTGCTGGCCAAACTCCCGTTCGAACGCCGCGATCCCTCGCTCTTCCATGCCCCGGGCGTCGTCAGCCGCAAGCGCCAGATTTTTCCCGCTGTATGCGAAGCGGTGCAACAAGCGGGCTGAAAAACCCGCGACCAAGATGGCGCACCCGTAGGGACTCGAACCCCAAACCTTCTGATCCGTAGTCAGACGCTCTATCCAATTGAGCTACGGGTGCGTTGCGCGCGGTGCGGGGATAAGGAAAGCCGCATGCGGGATCGCTGTCAAGAATTTCACGCCGGGCAGGTCACTTCGATTCGTGATGGGCGGTGTGGCGGATGAACCAATCACGCAGCAGGACCATACCGATCGGCGAGATCAGGGCCATCGCGCCGATCCAGACCCACACCAAGTGGTGCTGGGGATACGATGCGAGCGCGTTGCCCGCGGCATCGACGGGCGTGTAACGGTCGAGCAGCCAGCCGGACAGCGGACCAACGAACAGCTTGGCGAGGAAGAACGGCAGGATGGACAACGCCATGTAGGTGCCTTCCTTGCCCTCGGGCGCGATCTCGGCGGAGAACTGCATCAGCCGCGGCGACCAGATGGCCTCGCCAATGGTGAAGATGAGGATGAAGAAGACCAGCGGCCAGTATTCGGCGAGCGGCGGATTGGCAAGCAGCGCGGCCATGTCGGGAGCCATGCCAAGCCACTTGATGAAGACCAGCTCTCCGAGCACGCCACCGGTGAGCCCGGCAAACCAGTGCGATGGCATCGCGGCAATGAAACAGGACAAGGCCGAGATCCACGAACCCCACATCATCATCTTGTAAGAACTGGTCTTCTTGGTCCACGCGGCCACCAGCGGTACGAGGAAGACCACAAGGACGGGATTGAGCACGCCGTAGATCGATCCGATCTTCGCACCCTCGCCCAACACACGGATGCCGTACTTGGGAAACGTGTAGTGGAAGTGGAAAAACACAAAACGCACGAACAACGTCAGCGAGATAAGCCCGCAGTAGATCAGGAAGAACTTCTCGCCGACGGTGCCGCGGATCGTCTGCCACGTTTCGGTCGCGGTGCCGCGCAACGCCGCAAGGCCGGACCCGGTGCGGGCCACCGGGCGGACGCGCACGCCCTCCTCGGTCATCTCGACGCCATCGCGGATCACCCAAGTAAGCAGGAAGCTGAAACAGGTGGCGGCAAGGCCGTAGAGAAAGATCAACTGGTAGGTCGAGAAGTGGATCCCCATCAGCACCGTGCCGAGGTTTTCATCGGTGATTTTTCCCGTGACATCCTTCTGCGCGTAGCATTCGCGCGCCCAGTCGAAAAACCAGCCGCCCGCGGCGAAGGCGAGGTTCATCACCACGTAGAACAGGCCGAAGCCAAGCGCGGCACCCTCCTTGGTCGTATAGCGCTTGAGCGCCACCGAAATGAGCGGGCCGACGATCGCAAATCCAATCCCCTGCGGCAGGAATGCGAAAAAGAAAATCAACCAAGGATTGGTCAGAAACGAGAATCCGACGCGGCCGACAATCAGGAACAGCACCGAAACAATCATCGTGCGACGGATTCCGAGCGTGTCGACCAACGCGCCGGCGAACATGCCCATCACGGAGAGGCAGATCGACCACACGGAAATGTAGGTGCCCGCCGCGACGTCGCCCAGCCCGCAATCCTTGGTCAGCCAGAGAATCACCGCCATGTTCATCGCGGCGTAGGCGGCGTATTCGACGACCTTGTAGGCGAAGAGCAGCCAGAGGTCGCGCGGCGACTCGCGCAGACCCTTGACGTAGCTCCAAATGATGAAGCCAAGAGCGATAAGGCCGCCGATCACGAATGACCAAGTGATCGCGTCGGCAAGGCCGAAGGCGGGCGATGCGGTGGCAGTGACGGCGGACATGAACGGGTTTTTGGTTTGGAAATGAGCCGGCACGAGCTTCGTCCGGCACCGGGGGTCAAGCTCCGCGCATCAGCGAGATTTCGGCAAGGGAGATCATCTTGGCAAGCAATCGCTCCCGCGGGGCGGACTTGAGGTCGGCGACACTCACCGAACGCTCGAGGGTGAACCTGCCCGAGCGTGTGCGGCGCAGGGCGCTCAAATGACCGCCGCAGCCGAGGCGTTCGCCGATGTCGTGGGCATAGGTGCGCACATAGAATCCCTTCGAGCAGTTCACGGTAAAATCGATTTCGGGCAGGGCGATGCGGGACACCCGGTAGCCGGTCACGCGCACCGGCCGCGACTCGCGCTCGATCGTCTGTCCTTTGCGCGCTAGCTTGTAGAGCGGCACACCGTCCTTCTTGATCGCAGAGACCATCGGCGGCATCTGCTCGAACTCGCCGGTGAACGATGCGAACGCGGCATCGATCTGCGTCGGCGACAAATCGGGAACAGGCCGGGTCTCGAGCACCTCGCCCTGACGGTCCTGCGTGCCGGTGGAAACACCGAGCGTGATCGTGCCCTCGTATTCCTTGTCCTCGCTCATCAGCAAATCCTGGATCTTGGTCGCGCGGCCGATCACGAGCATCAACAACCCGGTGGCCATCGGATCCAGCGTGCCGCAATGACCGATTTTCTTCGTATCCAGCGCGCGGCGGGCGATCGCAACCACGTCGTGCGACGTCATGTCGGGCGCCTTGTCGACCAACAACACGCCGCTCGGCCCCGCTGCTTCCAGTGGATTGGTTTTCATGAGTCAATCAGTGAATGCGGAATCGACCGCGCGGCGGACGGCGTCGAGCACGCGCGCCTTCGCCGCTTCGAGGGGACCGAGCATGCGGATGCCCGCAGCCAGCGCGTGACCACCACCGCCGAATTCAAGCGCGATGCGACAGACGTCGATGCGGCGATCCTTGGAACGCATCGACACGCGGATTTTTCCCTCGTCGCCGGGAAGTTCCTCGAAAAACAGGGCGACCTGTACCCCGCGGATCGCGCGGATCGTGTCGATCAGCCCCTCGCTGTCCTCCGGGCGCAGCGCAAGTTCGACGCGCGTGCGTTCGCGCAAGTCCCAGTGGGCCACCAGGCCGTCTGCACTGAGCTCGAGCGTGTTGAGCAGCGCGCGCATCAACTCGAGACGCCGGTACGGATGCTCGTCGTAGGTTTTTGAGTTGATCGCTCCGACGTCGAGACCGCTGCGGATCAGACCCGCGGCAATCTCGTAAGTCCTCGCGGTGGTCGATGGATATTGGAACGATCCGGTGTCGGTCGAAATCGCGACATAGATTGCGTCGCGTGACTCAGGCGGCAGCGGCATGCCCAGCGCGGTGATCAACTCGTAGAGGATCTGACCTGTCGCAGGACTGGTCGGATCGATCAAGTTCACGTCGCCATAGCGCGTGTTCGAGACATGGTGGTCGATGTTGACGAGAATCCTGCGGTCCGCGGCGCATTTCAAGGCGGCCTCGCCGAGGCGCGATTCCGTCGCGTTGTCGAGTGCGAAGACGACATCCACGCCGATCGGGTCGACGGGCGGAGGCGTGACAAGGTGGGATCCGGCGAGAAACGCGAGGTTCTCGGGCAGGCCGTCCTCATTGACCAGATGCACGGTCTTGCCTATGGCGATCAGTGAACAGCCGAGTGCGATCTGCGAGCCGATGGCGTCGCCGTCCGGACGCACATGACTGAGCAACAGGAACGACTGGTGCGATTGGATGATGTCGCCGATGCGCCGGATCGTGGCGGAATGTTCGGCTGCTGGTGTCGGGTCGCTCATGGGATGGAACCGCGGCGCGGGGCGCGGATTCTTGACGCGCACGCAGGACGCGCAAGGAGAAAGATGGCCGGGTTCCCGATGCAACCCGATGCGAGTGGACGCAGGATCAGGCCGTGACCGCCCCGCGATCGTCCTTGAGGCCGGATTTTTCCAGGAAATAGTCGTAGCCGCCGGTGTAGCGAGTCACGATACTTGCGGAATCGTCGGGCTTGCGGGTTACGTGAAGCGTGGTTTCGGCAAGCGTACGGATGAAGTGCACGTCGTGAGAAATGAATACCAGCGTGCCCTCGTAGGCCTTGAGCGCATTCACCAGCGAATCAATTGACAGGATGTCAAGGTGGGTCGTCGGCTCGTCCATCAACAACAGGTTGGGCGGATCGACGAGGAACTTCACCAGATTGAGCCGTGATTTCTCGCCACCGGAAAGCACGCCGCAGCGCTTCTCGACATCGGCCCGCCTGAACAGGAAGGTCCCGAGAATCGAACGCGCGTCTTCCTCGCGCAGGGTCGGACAACATCCCATCACCTCTTCAAGCACAGTGTTGTCCGGATTCAACGACTCGAGCCGGTGCTGCGAGTAGTAGCCGAGCTTGGTGGCATGACCGGGCTCACGCTTGCCCGAATCGATCGGAACGATGCCGGCGAGAATCTTGAGGAGCGTCGATTTGCCAGCGCCGTTGGGGCCGACCAGCACAATCCGGTCGCCGCGCTCAATCACGAGATCCAGGTCCTTGTAGACGCGCTTCGCACCGTAGGCTTGCCCGGCTTTGGCAAGCTCGATGACTTTTTGATTCGAGCGCGGCGGCTGCGGAAACGTGAAACGGAACGGCTTGCGCGGCGCACGCGGCTTCTCGATGCGGTCGAGCTTCTCGAGAAACTTGATGCGGCTCTGCACCTGCGCCGCTTTCGACCCGATCTGGCGGAACCGGTCGATGAATTCCTGGTGCTGCTCGATTTCCTTCTGCTGGTTGCGGTACGCCTGCACCTGCTGATCATAACGCGCGTCGCGCTGAGCCAGAAACGCGGTGTAATTGCCGGTGTAGGAAACGAACTTGGCCGCATCAGGATCAATCTCGACCACGGACTCGACAATCGAATCCATGAAATCACGGTCGTGCGAAATCATCAGGATCGCTCCGGGATAGTTGAGCAGGTACCGCTCGAGCCAGAGCAACGACAACAGATCGAGGTGGTTGGTCGGCTCGTCGAGCATCAGCAGATCGGGCTCCATCACCAGCAACCGGGCGAGGTGCGCCCGCATGACCCAGCCACCGGAAAACCCACGGGCAGGCTGATGGAAGTCATCCTGACGAAAACCCAGCCCCGCGAGGATTTTTTTCGCCTTTGGCTCGAGTTGGTAGCCGTTGAGGTGGTTGAACTGATCCTGCGCTTTTGCGTACTCGGGATGGGCATGATCCCCCCTTGCCTCGTGCTCGCGCATTGTCCGGAGGATGCCGACCATTTCCGGCGTCACTCCCATGGCGATCTCGATCACCGTTTCATCGGTCGGTTCACCGGACTCCTGCGCCAGATGGCCGAATACTGCGTATTCATCACGCTCAATGGTGCCCTCGTCAGGCCCGTCGTCACCGAGGATGATCCGGAACAGCGTCGACTTGCCTGCCCCGTTCGGGCCAACCAACGCCATCCGCTCGCCCCACTGGATCGACAAGCCCGCCTCGCGAAAGAGCGTACGACCGCCCAGGGTCTTGGTAAGTTTCTTGATCGTTAGCACGCGCGGGGTCTAATGAAACAACCCGAACAGAGCAAGGAAATCGGCACATTCTGATAAAGGGACAGTCCTTTTATCGATTTTAGGCTTGCGCTGGGTCGGGTGGTGGTCCAGTGTTGGGCCATGAGGCGCGCACGATGGCTGGCGGAGTG
>Ga0169931_10005800_pt1 | contig 18764 bp, 13 predicted proteins | sample Kivu_15m_20L_FD_129675 | JGI IMG/M metagenome (GOLD analysis project Ga0169931, IMG submission 129675) | Freshwater microbial communities from Lake Kivu, Western Province, Rwanda to study Microbial Dark Matter (Phase II) - Kivu_15m_20L... | ecosystem: Environmental > Aquatic > Freshwater > Lake... | reverse complement strand
GTTTTCGCTATCTGGAACGAAGTTTTTGTCTATTTTGATACTAAGTGGTTCAAAATCGTTCCCTGGAAAAGGAGTCTCTTTCATACTTCCTGTATTTAGGGTTTTTTTACTAGAACTTGCCGCTTCTCTAAGTTGCTTGTCAAGTTCTTTTCCGATATTTAAGTTATTAGTTTCAAGTTGTAAAAGTGTGTTACTGTCTTCTATCTTATCTCCTGTTTCCTTTTTAGCTATTTCAAATTTGAATGAATAACCTTCTTGTTTTTTATTGACTAATACTTCTGATATTGTAAGCACTAATTCAACTTCAATACTATTGTATTGATTAGAAATCAAAAATTTATTATCAGTCCTCGTGTTTTTAGTATCACCCTTACTTGCTTTTTGTTCTGTTTTATCAACTATAGATTGCTCAGTTTCTAAGTGGGTTGCTTTGAATTTATTTCCTTGTTCACTTTCGGCTTTTTTCCAGACGATAGGGGTTGGTTTTTTAAACTTAGTGCTAATAATTTTTCTTTTAATATTCATAATTTCTTCAGTTGTTTTTTCTTCATCTATGCTGTGTTTGATTAATTCCTCGTTGAACTCTTTTATGAATTTCAATATTTCCATATTCCCATTGTTGATTGCATTTGAATTCATACCAAGAATATTTAATGAATTGGCAGTAAAATTTTGAATGATGAAAAGGTTATTTGTAAGAATGTAGCAAATTTGTTGATTTTGCGAATTTCCAATGTTAAATAAATCCTGTGAAATCTTTGCAAGAAAAACAGCATCGTTTTGCTCATTGCTGGGTACGAGTGTTACTTTGAAGGTGAAGGGGATTAGATAACGGGATTTATTTTTTCCGAAAGCTTTTATCTCTTTGAATGTAGGTTTAAAATTCCTTGCATTCTGTAAATTCATAGTACTTTTTTTATGGTCATTCATTTTATTGAGCAGGGCTTGTTTATGTGATTTGTGGTATATTTCTGGCATAATAATATCCACATTTTTTCCTATGAGTTCTTGTCTGGTATAGCCAAACATGCTGCAAATTCCCAAAGAGACATTTGTAATTACCATAAATTTCTCTGGCTGAGCTGAAATAATAATATACTGATATTCATCACTTGACGCTAAAGCATTTACATCTACGTTAAACAGATTAATGTCATCGTAGTTTTGTTTTGCACCCTCAATTTCGCTTAGTCGAGATTTGTATTGATTAGCTTTCTCTTTGTCATTAAGAATATCGTTTAAAAAGTCTGAATAGTATCTGATTACTTCTTGATCATTCTGTTTTATTTTTTGCATTTTCTCGAAATGATTGTTAATTTCTTCAACTAACACATTTATCTTAGACCCGTAGTCATTTAGCTTAGCCAGATCATCTCCTGTATCTTGATTAGGATTCAAAAGTAAACTCCAGAAGTCCATGTATAAAGTAGATGCCTTAGCTATGCAATTTTTGAATTGATTGAAATGATTCTTGTAAGCAATATTTGAAACAATGTCCATATTCTCTTCAGATTCATTAACATCGTTGGATTGCTCTTCAATTAGTTTTTTATATCGATAAATTATAAATTGTTCGTCGAATCTCGGGTTGTACTTTTCCGTGTTTAGAAGTTCTAAATTCGCTTGTGACTTTTTATTGATCTTTTCAAGCAAGAAGAAGGCATAAGATATTCTTAATGCCGTGCAATTAGGAAATTTCGAGATTGCGTTTTGATAAAGAGTCTCAGCGTGTTGGTACAAGAAAATAGCACTGTCCAAATTATTTTCCATATTAGCCAAATATTTTTTTAATTCACAATCTTCTGTCGCGCAGGATTCCTCATAAAGAAATATATAACCTTTAAGCAAAATTTTTGAATTTCTATCAATATCTTTTTTATCTACTATTTCCAAAAAGTACTGGATTTGTTTAAGAACCTTTTCTCCTTTCTGAAATTTGTTAATGTTCGTTAACAACACTCCTAGTTTGTTATCAAAGTTGCTGAGGATTATAAGAGTGATAATTGGAATTCCTATCAAAAACATTGCAAGACAACCATCGAATGAGGTGTTTTCTAGAATTTTTCCAAATAGAAGAACGAAAGTATTCCAGAAATAGATACCAGTACTAACTAGGTAAACCTTCATTATAGTATCATTATAATAGGGTCTTCCATCGTAATATGAAAAGAACATAAACCCAGAAAGGAAAAATGTAACAATTATCAAAATCCATTGACTTGATTCATTTCTCAGGAAGGAGAATAAAAGTACAGTTATAATCTTGCTAATTAGCATAAATACTTCAGATTTGGAATTGCTCCTTGCAGATTGATTTTGCGAAGATGTTTTGGTTTCATAATAAGTCATCTGAACAACCACACAAACAAGAATAAAACTCAAACCCGCTATTATACTGAATGCTATGTGAATATAATGTGTCCCTTGCCAACATGTTAGGCTATTGTAATAAAAATTAACTTGAACAGCTGCAGGAGGATCAATCGTTGTATTTGAAGTGTCAGTAGTAGATGTGGTATTAGTAGTAGTATCTAAATTTACAGAGCTTTGATCAACACAATAAAATATTGAGACAAGGAATTCTAAAATTAAAAAAATTAAATGGATTAATTAATATTCATACCGAATATAGGGAGGAAAAAAATAGTAACAATGTAATATATGCTTCCTCTAAGCATCTTCAATGGCCAAAAAACATTAAATCTATTTTTTGAAAACGATATTGCCACATAAACAATGTTAACAATAACCATAATAACTACGCACACGCAAATGTAAAAAATTATAAGATAAATGTCTGAGTTGTCCTGAAAAAATATCCCAATCTGAAAGTATTGTAAAAAGTTAGAAACCTGGTTGTACGCATGTGGTTGTTTCCATACGTTAACAAACTAAATTATATTTTAATTTTATCTCTTACAATAGGTCTAAATGGAAATGCCAAAAATTGTAGTAACTGTAAAACAATCAAAATTATTTCTAGCCAAAGATTATAATCTTGATTCTTAAGCAGAACAAACAATACACTAAAAATAGAAATTTTTAAATTTTCTTCAAATTTTTCGAAGGCACTTTTTTCATTTAATAAGTTGAGGTTTAAAGATACGTCTCCTCTTTCTTTCATATTTATAAAATTAAAATTTAATTAAAACAAAATTATTCCACTATGATTATCAAAAATTTTTAATTTAAATGAATTTATTTATAAAACTTTAGGCTTATTTTAAAAATTTTTAATTATCAAATAAACAAAAATATTAATATGAATTTCATCAAACAAACTCAAATAATAAGGAAAATTCTTTATTCTTCATTTTTGACTTTAGAAAAATTAAATCTTCGAAGTTTATCTCTTCGTCTCCTTGTATTAATTCAGGATTTTCTTTATTTTCTACGAAATATGTTTCGATTGTAATTTTTGGCTCAGGGTATTTATTTATTTTTAGGGAATCATCACTTTCAGATTCATCTTTTCTTGATGGCTATGCATTTAACTTATGTTACTCTTCTTACCTTTTTCGAATTGGTAACAATCTGATTATTATTTTGTTCATGAAGGTTTGAATTGTAATTTCTACCGAGATCATGGACAGAATTCTTCAAACATTCCGAATTGTAGGAGGATGATCTTTTGTGCTTAGAGGGGTTTTAGAAAATTTTCATATAATAATTTAGTATTTACTTACATCTAAATTTGGAAAATTTGTGAAACAATCTTTATCTTTCCAACTGTTATTTTCGATATTGTTTTTATTCGTATGAAAATTAGTGAAATTATTGATAATCTACTTAAAAGGAAATTTTTGACATCATTAAATTTGTATTTTTACTTTAATCGTTGATTTATCATTATTTAAATTTTTAGATTTATAACTGAATTTAGATTTTTTCTTATCTTGATTTGGTAAGTCCCTTCCAATTTCCATTTTTTTATTTTATTAGAATCCCCTATTATAACATATTATCAATATTTAAAATTCTTAATTATTTGTAATAAAAATTAGAAATTGTGTAAGATAAAATATGAGAAATAAGGTAGTCACAATAAATTTATAAAATATATTATCAATATCTATTTAATACACTGTAAAAATTCTGCTTTTTAAACATTATCTTCATCATTTATATTGCCAGTTGTTGAAGTAAAAGTTTTTTTTATTTGAGGAGAATTTTTAGATTTATTGTTGTTGCTTATCGAATACACATTTAAATGTGAATTATTATTTGAATATGTACAATTCGAACTTACTATAATTTTTCCTGCTTCGAATTCTACTTCGCTTATTGTTTTGCTATTTTCGAAAAGTTTTCCGACACCGTGCGGTTTTCCTTTTCTAAAAGGTCCTTCAAAAACTTTTCCATCGGCCCATTTGAATCTCCCTTTGCCTTCTTTGAGACCATTCACATATTCTCCATAGTACTCTCCCCCGTCCAGCCATTTGTACAACCCCTTTCCATGCATCCTTCCGTTCAGTAGGGTACCCTCATAAGTGTCTTTATTTGCCCATGTATATACACCATATCCTGTTATGGCGTTATCTTTAAACTCCCCATCATAAAATTCTTTAGTATAAAGAAAATTAATCTTCCCTATTCCTTGTTTTTTATCAGACTGGAATTCTCCTGTGTAAATATGATCTTTTGTAATATCCGTTCCATAACCATGTCTTAAACCATTAACAAGATCTCCTTCATATCGACCTTTGGGGGAGATTCTAATACCCTTTCCTGTTAGATTTCCATTTATGTAATTCCCCTCTAAAATAATTCCTTTTTCATTAATAATTCTGCCCCATCCAGTGAAATTATTCGTACGCCAATGCCCTTGTTTTCTTACACCACATTTTTCGACATAGATTCCAAATCCATGCATTTCACCTTTAATGTTTATTTGTCCATAATAAAAAGCAATATCGCCAATTATTTTTAGCCGCTTGTCAAAAATCATGCCATAATCATTATCGAACATCCTTTGGTCTGCATCATAAAATTTTTTCCAGCCATCCTTCAGGTAGGGAGGATTTGAATAATCTGCTTGGTATATTTTTTCATTTTTAAATTTATTTTCTAATTTATTCAAAAGTTCTAATGTATGCTGTTCTAAAGTTGGCTTTATTTGTGTTTTAAATCGTTTTCTATAAAGAAATCCTCTAAAGTTTAGTTGTATCAGTCGAATTTTTATTAATCTTCCTTGTTTTTTCAATGGTAAAGTTGTGTTGATAGATTGTTCTGATTTTATGAATTCTTTTTGAAACTTGTTGATTTCTGCCCCCTTTTTAAAATTAGTTTTTATTGTTTTCTTCTTAAATTGATTCGTTTCACTATAATCCATATTCGATCGATCCTCTTTTGATAAATCAAAGTTGATATTAGATTTCCAGCAATTATTATCTTTGGATAAACATGAGCATTTTTCCTGAATCGTTCCCATTTACGTATTTTATTTATATTATTAATAGCAAATAATTTTCTTAGAAATATTTTTTTATATAAGAATTTGAGTAAATTTAAAAAAATTTGGCTGAATAATTTTAATTACTTATTAAAGATAAATAAACATTTGGTTTATATTATTCTTATCTAAATATTTATAATAAATTGAGAAACTAATCATAGGATATGGAAAATAAATATAAATTCAATATGTTTATGAAAATGAATACCATATTTATGATAGAAAAATATAAATCGTTATGTTAATTTATATTAATTTATCATATGAATTTCGTTTTTGAATAAGAAAATTTAATAATGCTTGCATATTTGTGTTAATTTTTATTATTATAAGCATTATAAATTATAAGAAATGTTTGCTATTATATATTTAATTTAAATATGCAATGGGAGTGAAATAATAATAAAATAAAATGAACTGATTTATGAAATTTAATTAATTTTAGTAAATATAAGTATTTGAATGTTTTACTCGTTGCTATGAAATTTTATAATGTAATACATTTATTAATATAAACTTAATAAAAATTAAATGTAATTTAATTGTTAATATTATTTAATAATATTATTAAAGATCTATGTTTTAAAATCAAAAATTTTTTAAAATTATTTTTCAAAAAATTAAATTTTCATGTTTAAGTAATATTCTCCCAGGTAATGAAACTATTTTAAAATGCCTCCTTTTAAGTGGATTAGAAAATATGTATTTAAATTTTAATAATCATAAATTAATCAAAATCAAAAATCCTAGAAATTTTATAATTCAATATGCTACAATTGAATAAAACTCGTAGCAGATCTTCCCTCTACCAACAAACTCTTTCTTCTCCTAAGGAAATCCTTCAAGAATTACTTAAAATTGACGACAAACAAATTTTTATGAAAGAAATGGATCAAATGAAAGAATTTTCAAAAGTTCTTAAAACAGAACAAAATCAACTAATTCTAATGTTGGAATTTCTAAAACAAAAATTCGAAGAGATTGAAGCCCAAATTGGATTGGTAAAGTCTATAAAAAATAATTCTGCTAATCCATCTTTTACGTCTTTAGTTGATTTAAATAAATTGGAAGAGGCGAAAATTTGCATAAAAATGGAAATTGAGAGGATTCTCAAAAAAAAAAACAAAGATCCTAGTAAATGTCACGATTATCTTGTTTACGAATCAAACGAATCTTCCTCAAAAAGCGAAATAAAAACTATCAGATTGAATGTTTTCTATTTCGACGGGTCAGATATTCAACCTCAAAGTTTAGATTTGAAAATTAATCAAGAAACTACTTTTAAGGAATTTGTCAGAGATTTAAAAAGCACTTTGGAAATATATGAATTTTCTAGATTCAAACTAGTACTTTTAAACAATAAAAAGGAAGAGAAATTTATCAACAAGCTTACAGATCTCAACCAGTCTGATGAAAATTTCATTAAAATAGTTCCGATCTATTACAAGTTGAAACTTCAATAATTGAGGATATATGTACAAATATCTTAAATAATAGAAAATTTAAAATATATATGAATTTTAATATATTTCGAATTATAAATAATTAAAACGTTAATTTTTTCAAATTTAATTTAATAGAAAACAAAATGACAGAAAATTTTAGCAGCAAATCTGAAAATAAGAAATTAGAAGAAATTAAGATAATTAGGGATAAAAATGAAGATTTTGAGAAAAAAAGTGAGGAAACTCCCGTTGAAAGTAATACAGATTCAAACAAATCAAACGGAAATTTCAAGGATCCTTCATCAAATAAAACATCAAGCTCTAGAAGCATGAGCAAGCAGTTATCTTATTTGACACCAAAGTCAATTCATAATCTGAATCTTTTATTCACTCAGTCTAACGGAAAAAAATCAAATTTTCAAGGAAGGATAATGAACACGTCGCAGTAACCAACATATTTTATTTTACTGTTAGCTCTGATTTTTCGCCGGTTGAAAATAAATTTTTGAATTATCCTTATATTATTCCAATGTCACCGATAGATCCCTCTAAAATAAGGTAAGAATATCAAATGAATTCTAAATTTAATCATTCAGTAAGCAACACTCGAATTCTACTTCAAAAGTTCCTAATGTGAATGATGATGAATTAGAGAATATTACTATTTCAGGGACAAATAATTCCGGTCCAAGTAATATCAAAATGCCGGGGGGTAATGTTTTATCATCTGTAGGTGGGTATTTGAATAATAATGATCAAAAGAATCATATTTCAGGAAATGATAATGGAAATGAGAGTAATTATTTTTCCCCTAATATGTTTAACAACAACCATGGTATTATGTCAATTAACATTGAGCATAAACATATCTATGGAGGACGGACTGTATTTGATAATAACAAAAAGGTAAACAGAAAAATTGAGTTTACAAACAAGGAATTTAACAATGCCCCTATGTCGACTTTGACAGAGAGCGAAAATTTTAATTCTAGTAGAAATTATCTTGCTAAATCTTCTAATTTCAAAGGTAGAAATAATAATTCTTTAAAAAAATACGAAAATGACATTGAAGATAGAGGTATATTATAATATTCTTATTTAGCATCCTCAGAGGATATAACTGTTGATGATATTCCAATTGACTCTGAAACTCTAGTAAAACCCCAACCAATTGTAAGAAGACGTTTTACAAAATTGAATGATGATATAATGAATCAAGGAAGTATTTATATTAATCCAATATATCAAATTCAAGATTCGTCTTCCTATTCACAAATTCATCAACCGATTTTTTATCCATCTTGCAACCTTATTCCTGCTTACCAAATTAAAATTCAAGAAGAAGCGAAAAAAAAGAAATTTTCTTGCAGTTGTAAAAGATCAAAATGTCTTAAATTATATTGTGAGTGTTTCGCTAACGGAGAGTTTTGCATGATAAATTGTAATTGTAATGACTGTTCCAACGTAATCGGAAACGAACCTGAAAGAGAAGTTGCATTGAAACTTATCAAAGATAAAAACCCTATTGCAATTAAGCTTCAATCTATAAAAGAAGAAGAAGAAAATGAAGCAAAAATTGGCTGCAATTGTACAAAATCAAACTGCAGTAAAAAATATTGTGAATGTTACAAAGCTAATCTGAAATGTAGCGAGATTTGTCGATGTAGAGACTGTGGTAATTCAAGTGAAAGATTGAAACAATCAAGGTTGAAGAGTAGTTTCCAAAAAGATTTTTCAAAGTCAGATAATCTCAACAATCAAATTTATATTTATGATGATTTCAGTGTAGAAAAAATTTCGGTGTTAATCGAAAATAAGAAAATTTTTATTACAAGTAAAAGTTATAAAGATTCAGAAAAACTAAAATTCTTAGAAGAAAAAACAAGTTCAGACAAATCGGAATACATCGCTTACCAAGGAGATGATGTATGTGATTACGAAAACAAGACGAACATTTCTACAGAATTAATTGTAAAACGAGAACAGAACTCAATACTTATAGAAATACCCAAAAGAATATTAAATTTAGATAAGTTAGTTGATGTCGAAAATTCCTCACTTGGGTTGATACAGACACCAAACAAATTCCGAAAACGCAATAGAAGAAGTAGCTTAGATTCATATAAAAATACTAATAATGTTTCTGTTTCGGATTACAACAAGTTTACAAAAACAGCATGCGAGACTAGTAAGAAAATCAATCTTCTTACAAAAATTCCTAACAACATTGGCAAAAAATTGATTTTAGATGATGTGATTGGTAATTAATTAAAATTGAAATATTAATTTTATTTTTTTAATTCTTTCTTTAATCGATGAATTTTTCTTTAAATATAATGAATTTAATATATTATATTTAAAATTACATGAATATGCAAAATTTTCATCAATTTTACTGACTAGAGGAAAATGATAGATCTAGTGATTTCCTTATTTTTCTCTTATCGAAAGTTTTCGATACATAATTATTATTCAAGTACCCTATGTTATTCTTTAAATTACTATAACTTTTTTTTGCTTCTGATTTTAGCATTTCTATTCGTCTTACTTCATTTTTCTTAGGCTTTTCTTTTGTTTTGAAATTTACATCAGTGACTCCATTTATCTTTTTATTTTTATAAACATGGTTATGGTTATCAACATCTTCATCGTCAGAAAAATATAATTTGAATTCTTTATCCTTCGCTGAAATGTCATTTTTGTATTTCTTCTCAGGAAAATACTTAGGCAAACTACTATATATTTTCTTAAAATTATCATTTTTTCTCTTATTCAATTTGACTATATTCTTTTCCTCGCTTTTATTGTTTTTCTTAAGTGTATGTGTTGCTACTTGAGAAGGTTCACAATTTAATTTGAAAATTTCTTCTTCTCCAACTCTGAATTTTGAAATTTTGCTTTCTATTAAATTTTGCCTTTTCAAGTTAGAATTAGATTTTATTAATGGCACCTTTGAATTTTCTTTTTCTTCCTCCTTTATGATTTGATTTTCTAATTCCTTCTTGTTTTGTAAATTTTCCTTTTTAAGATTATTGAAATAATGAATTATTTCTGGACAAAAAGTATTGTCTGAAATTTTATTCATTAGGAACAAAAGACCTTTCCTCGCTTTTTCTTTGGTTTCGAAGTCGTTTAAAATATTTTCTGTTAATCCTTTGTTTTGTGTAATAGATTTTTTTTTATCCGTATGACTTCTGTCTTCAGGAATTATTTCTAGAGCTTTCATCTTTGTAAAATTTTTCGATTTTTCTTTTTGATTTATATGCATTGCATCTATCATATTGATAATTTCTTCATTTAGAAAATTATTTGATCGTTCTAAATTCATTTAATTGATTTAATTATGTTTGTGATGAAAAGAATAATTTAACTCAATTTTAATCATATTTTATTATGATATGTTAATTAATTGGATGGAATATTTAATTCAAATATTATTTCATGTAGTCTTATTTAATCTTATAAATTGCAGAGAAATTGAAATTTTCTATTGAAGAAATTGCAGGGCTAAAAAACTTCATTTCAATTTGCTTGTTATAACATGAGAGATAGATGTCTTGCAAATTTTTTAGTAAATTAATTATAAATTTTGTTATATCCTCCCAAATTTTCGGTGCAAGTCCTTCCTCTTTGCACATGTGTTTGTTAACCCTCTTTGCCATTTTATCGATTTCCTTAGGCAATTCTTTCATGAAATTTACAACTATCTTGTCGAATGTTCCAAAAACGAAATTTGATTGCAGTTTTACTTGGTCCTTGAGGACTTCATATTGAGAATTAAATTTTTCATAAAATGCTTGGAATTCTTTAAATTGATATTGGAATATTTCCCTTAAATAGTCTTCCTTGTATTTTATATATAATTGATAAGATTTTTCCTCCATTTGAGTCATTTTATCACTTACATATCCATAATTTTCTAAATTCTTCAAAAATTTATGAAAATAAAAATAATTTTCAAGCAGTACTATATTAGTGTACTTAGGCTTTGTTTTAGAAAGTCTTTCAATAGTCTGTTTTAGTTTAGTCCTAAAATCATCACAAATTTCATAAATGTAGTCCTGTTTTATTCCACTAGTCAAAGCGAATAGAAGCTTTAAAAAATTACAAGTTTTTTTCACGATCGGAATTATTCCAATTCTTCTAATTTCTACTGTATAAGAGTCAATAATTTCCTTTTGTTCGATTATAAAAGAATTCAAGATGGTTTCCAAACTTTTCATGTTTTTAACAATAAAATTTTTTGTCTCATGTAGAGAAATTTTAGAAATTCCTACATCATCGAGATTAAGATTTATGTATTTCCTAGTTTGATTAATAGATAGATTTGAAATGTTTTCGCTTTTTGCCTCGTAAATATGACTTTCATCTCCTAGGTTGTAAGTTTCATTATTGGAATTTTCTAATATATCACCTATCCCTATTCTTATCATGTCTTCTATTATGTTCTTTGATAATTTTTCTTGTACAGCTGAAAGTATTGAATAAATTATAAATCCTAGTAGAATGTTTTTTTTAATACTATTTTCAAAATTTTTGCTTAGGTATTTGTAGATCTTATCAGTTACAATTTTTTCTACTTCCTCAACTAATTTGGAATTTTTTTCAAGAATGAAGTTTGGTTCTACAAAAAAGAATTTTTGTAAAATTTCTACACAACTGTCAGAAGCGAAAAACGAATTGAGGATAAATGTAGTGAGGTATTTGTTGCATTCATAAATATGGTCGTTTTGTAAATTTTCAAATGGGTCATATTTTAGGAAATGCTCAGAACTTAGATAAAAGTCGAGAACTTCAGGATTCAATAAATTCGATTCGAAAAAGAATTGAAGCAATTTTATTCCAAAATTAAATTCGACTGCTAGATTGTCTCTCATTCCATTTGCAAGATTTATCACGCATTCAGAAAAAATTTGTAATTTATTCAGCTCATCCTGATTCATTAACAGTGAATTCAATTTTTCTATAAAAAACCTTCTATCCAAAATAAAATTGTTTAAATAGCTTCTTCCTTTTTTGAATTTTTCTATTTGAATTAGATATTCTGATATTTTGGGTGTTTTGAAACTAGGCATATTTTTCATTAAAAATGTTTCAATAAATTGATGAGTTTTTATATATTCATACATATTAGCATTGAAATTTCTAATCATTAATTCAATTATCTGTTTTATTTTTTCTTGTCCTTCTTTGATAATGGACATTTTGATATCATGTTTTTTCCTGGATTTATAAAATTTTACAAAATTTCCTAAAACTTCATCAACTATCAACAATTCAGAATTAGAAATATATCGGCAGTTAGTAAGGTTGATTTCTTTACTTTGGGAAACAGTGAGTTGATCATATAATTTCGTCATGAACTCGTGGAGCTTTCTTTTATTTTCGTTTCTAAGTTCTATACTATGGTTTGCATCTTCTATTTTTTGTATTCCATGCCAAATATTGTTTATTGAGAATAAATCCTTATCTAGTCCTTCGTCCATTCTAATTATACTCGATTCAGAATTTTCTAAATCTGTCAGAAACTCTTTGACACTAATTGAGAATTCTCCTTGAAGAGTCTTTAAAAATGATTCTTTTGTTGAAACATTGAATTCCTCGATTTTAGAATTTAAATTTTCTAAATCATAATTGATTATTGAGTCTATATTCAAGGATTTCAAAGTTGATCTTAAATCGTCTAAATCTTTTTCAGATATCTCTACATCGTATCTTTCCTTTTTTTTTTCATCTTCAAAAATTTTATTGAATGAATGAAATTTATTTTTATCTGCAAAATCTTCTAAATCTTTGTAATTAATACCTTTAAATAGTGATTGAGTGTCAGTATTTTTTTTACACATTACATGAAGAAGACACCATATGAATTCTTTTAAATTAGTTTCGTTTAAAAATGATACATCCAATTCTGTTTGCCCTAATCTGAGTTGAATTTGTTGCGAATTTTTTATTATAACCTTTATAAGCATGGTAGTATTTTGGCAAATTTTGAATTTTATATCTGGAGAATTTTGGATATGGATTATTTCTATATAGAACTCTTTTTTTGAAAACGTTATTAAGATTAAATCACTTTCTATGTTTATTATTGACGTATTTGATGCTAAATTTGAAAAGGAGAAGTAATTGCCCATGTCAATATTTGATTTTGATTTTTGTATTTCATTTGTGATATTGAAAGGTTTAATACTATCTCCTTTGTTTCTTTCTGAATTAATAATAACCGCATATATTATTTCTCTTTCTTCCTTTGCTCTATTATTGTACAATTTTTGAAGTTGATTTTTGCATGTTAAAAATTTTGTGTAATCGATTGAGGACATTTAAATATTTTATAAAAATAAATAGAAAAATTTTTAATTAGCTTTAAAAATAAATTCATAAAAATAAAGATACTTATATTTTAATTGTAAATTCTATTCAATAAAAATAAATTTAATACAGAAGTTATGTGTAAAATTTATTGCTATATATTATGAAAAATTAATTTCAAATAAATGTTATTTGATTTGTTATTAAATCGAATAAGAATAAAATTTAGATAAAATAAAAGATAAAATATTAAAAACTAGAACTAAATCTAATGAAAATGAAAATACTTGTGATATTAAGTTAATATTAGCATTAACAAAACTTACATTTTAAAAAATTATTCAATTTATTTAAAATTTCTTCAATAGAAGATTCAAAATTCATTTGTAAAAAGTAATTATTATGTGAAAATTATTGTTACCATCCAAAATCACAAACTTTCTATACTACTAACTTTGGAAAGAGAATCGTTTTTTCGAAAAACGAGGGTTATTGTGGAACTATCTGCTGTGATATAAATTCCAAATCCTGTGTAACTACTCTCTCAGGAAAACATATTGTTTGTTGAAGAAAAAATACTAATTGCAATTCTTCTTGAATAAATCCTATAGCTTAAGTTTGTTATGTTGCATTAAATTTAAAAACTATATTTAAATAAATTTTCAATTTTCGCCAAACAGTTTTTGGACGCCATCAATTAAAATTAATTTGAATGGAAATAATATAGATTTATAAAGATGACCATATAAATATATTAATTATTTATTTTTATATTAATTATAAATTATTCTATCTCCTGGTGTAATAAGGAATATTTATAAAGTTTAAATGATATAAATTACTGTAAACTCTCCTATATTAACAACTCCTCAAGGGGAAGGTTATGACCCCTTTTGAAGGTGATAATATAAATATAAAATTAAGTTCTTTTGAAAAAAAAGGTATAAAAAAATTTATTAGAGAAAATTGTAATAATATAGGTGAATTTAACATCCTTATAAAAGATTTTTTGAAGAGGTGAAATTATGGGTCTGATTAAATAAGAGAGTTATTTTCATTCGTGTTCTATATTATTATTTTTGAACATTTTCAGAATAATTTTAATTAAATACTACTATTTGAATAAAAAATTAAAATTTATAAAATAAAAATTTCTCTAAACACCTATATTTACTCTTTCTTGCAATTTATTAGCGGTTTTTTGTAATATATGTTGGAATCTATGAGACATTTCTTCAAACGTAGATTTTTGGCTACTTATCGAGGCATCTTTTTCTTCAAGTTCTTTTCTATAAATTTCCTCTTTCTCTGCGATCAATTTTTCCAAGCATTTTATTTCCTCGTCTCTATCACGTATTTTCTTTTCTAATTCATCTACTTGGGAAGTGAGGCTATATATCTTATCTTTCATATTTTCATTTTCGTTATTTATTTTAAAACCTTCGTTCACTCTTAGAGATTCAATTTTTTTCATTTCGTCATGAGTACTCTTTATAATATCATGTATTTCTCTTTGAGCTTTTTCCTCTCTTTCTTGCTCAAGAAATATTTTCTTTTCTAAAAGTTCGATATCAAGCATAAGACTAATTTTAATTTCTTTATTAATTTCATTTTCTTTCCTTTTATCTTTAGTCATAGACATTTATTTCTTTGTTATTAAATGAATTCAATAATATTTTTAAAATGATAGAATCAGATAGTAAGAATGGTGAAATTTCTCCGCTTTTAATGGCACTTGGTGCTGCTCTAAATACAGAAATAAAATTAGTCGTAAATTGCAAAATTAGAAGTAAAAAGAAAGTACTAAGCGAAGATCCATTCAAATCAGTTATTATCTTATTAGCAAAAACTGGGGTTTATTTATTCAAAAAAGATTTGCTCCATGTAAAATTCCATTTCGAATACAAAAATGTAAAAAATGTCAAACTAGAATATTCTAACCCTAATAGTTTGATGATTCAATTAGATGATGTTTTTATGGATAAGTCGAGTGTTCCTCACATTTATATCTCATTGCCAGACAGAGATTTGTTCTTGAATACATTTTCATGCTACTATAGTACATACTATGCTAATTATATACATGAAGTAAAGGATTTAAAAATAATAAAAGTTGATGTTATCGAATTTGAAAATGATGTTCCTCTTGATGACAAGTATAAGGTTGTTTACAATCAGCCACCAGTTAATTATAAGCTTAAAAAACATCGAAACTATAGCTTCTTCTTACCTTCTATTTTTCAAGAAGTAGGTGATTTAATTTATAATTTTAAAATACCTCATCGAGTGGTTAATAATCAACCCAAAGAAAATGATCAGGAAAATTTAAATGTTTCTCAAAATAATATATCAAAAGAAATTTTACCAAATAATGATGATAAATCTTTTATAGAAAAGGAACTTGAGTGTGAATTTGTGGTAAAAATGCAACTAGACAAAAATCTTCAAACTTCAAATTCACAAAACAATATGCTTAGATTAGAAATTAATACATACTCAGAATTTATCAATTATGTTAAAAAATCATACAAAATGTGTAAATTATTTATTTACAAAGATTGTCCTTACATAAGAAAATACAGTTTGTCTGAGGATTCCTCCTACTGGGAGTGCTGGCAAATGGAAGCCTTGATGATAGCAGGTAGTATTAAAAAAAAGTTAGTTTTTTTCAATTTGAGAAGGAAATACATCCCCCCTTTTTTCGACGCCTTGTCTGATTTTACTTTTTTATGCATGGTTAATTGTAATGAGCTTGATGACTCACAATTTATTGATTTAAAAATATCACACCCTAAGTTATATGAAATGATTGAATCGGTAGTTGATAGCGTTCATCCAGATGTTGTTCCTAATTATAAGGAATTCAGTACTATTCTCGAAATGAAATTCGATTCTTTGTCGTTGGACTATCATTCATTCATGTATTATACCCAAAATTTGAAAATTTATGGACCTGAAACATATCACATTGGATTAAAATTTGTTCTAAGGTTGATGGAGATAATAAAGTCAGGAGATTTCAAGGCTATCGAGCAGAAATTAAAATTCAAAACTGATAAAACAAAAAGAGAAGAAGAATTCTATTACAAATTAAAGTATTTTGAGAAAGTATATGAGATGTTGAAGAAGAAAATTTATAACTACTTGAATTCAGAATCATTTAAAGAAAAGAAAATCGATGATGGGTAATTAATTTTCTAATTTTAACGATGATAGGGAGATTGCTTCAAGAGTAAAATATGGAATAAAAGAAGTTTTTACAAAATTCAAAAGTATGCTCAGTCTTGAAGAAGAAAAGAAAAAAATTTCTAATCTAGAAGAAGCCCAAGTAAAGCGTAATTATTATAATTAATTTTAATTAAAAATAGAAAACGAAATCTCAAAAAATTGGCAAGAAAGAATATGTATTTTTCTACATTTTCTATTAGATGGAGGAATCAGTAGTGAAATATTTAATATAGAATTCATTTTAACTTATGTGACTTATGATACCACCATAAAAAATAAAATATGCGAATATATAACCCCTCTATTATTAAAACACTACGACGGGGAACAAACTTCTCAACAAATTAAAGAAATAGCAACCAGCAAAAGCAGCTCCTACAATGAAATCCTCCTATGTCAAATGATTAAAAATAACAGTCTAGATTTACTATTCAACTCGGAAGAAGAAGGAGATATGTTTGTAGTAAATTTGATTAAAGAAAAATGGAATTTAGATATTTTAGAAACATTTTACGACTATTTAGAAATATTAGTTTTAGAGGATGGACCAGAAAAAAAGAGAATGGAAATTCTGGTAAAATGTGAACTTAAGAAAGTTTTGGTAAATATCTACAGTGACAATTCACTAAATACAAGAATCACAATAATAATTTGTAAAATTTTATGCTTTTTGTGTCGTTTTGATAGTTCTGGTGGGCTGATCGAAGCTCTAATAAATATGAATATACTTGAAATAATTGCAAGGAAAATAAATACCTACGATTACATTTTGCTAATTCTTAATCTTTCGTTTTTAAATTTAATCACTGCAAAAATTAATGAACAAGGATTATCAGAAACAATTTGCAATGAAAGACTTTTGATTCCAGAATTAAACAAATTGATAGTAGAAGCAAAGTATTATGACAATCCTGCGTATTTTATGAAGAAGGTTGTGGACATTTTATTAGACATTCTGCTTAGTAAACATGACATCATGCAAGAAAAATTTAGGGAGGAAATAAAATCTTCACCCAATAACAATACAACCTACAATTTAGTTTTTAGTTTTTTGATATTCCCTGTAGATTATAGAGATGGTCCTATTTTCTTTAAGAAGTGCGCTATTCATGAAAAAATTTTTCACTTTTTTAACTGTGTGATTAAATTAAAGCCAGACATACAGAAATATTTTATAGAAACTATAAGCATAATAGAAACACTGTCTGAATTAATTTCTCTGTCTTCAAATGCTTTTGAGTTTTATTTAAAATTCTTGAAACTCAAACGAGATGCAGCGTCTCAGAGTAGTATTTTGGAATATGTGATATTACTAAAAAGTATTCTACGTATGTGTCAGTTCATATTTTTTTTATTCGAGAATAATCGAAATTATTTAGAAAATGTTAGGAAGCAGTTTAATTTGATTAATTTACTAAAGAATATGCTGACTGAAATTAATTCAGATGTTATTAAGAATATAATTACAGATCCCCAATATTATCTAAAAGATTACGAATCCATTATTTTTAGTTTACAGACATTGATAAAATCAGGAGAAGTTGTTGATTACTAAATTGAAATTTATCGAACCACTAAAAGCAATAAATAAGTATTGATAATACTATTTATATAAATTATGGGTATTTTTTAATATAAACGCTCCTTTTTAATATTCGATATACTATGACAAATTTATTTAATATTTATTTATAAAATAAATTTATTAAATTTAAATTAATATAATAAAAATTTAATGCTTAGAAACCAAGTGATTTTCCTTATTGGGGATTGGTCAATCCCCAAATCCCCATAGTGGCACTTAAAAATTTAATTATTTACTTTTATTATATTTTCTAAAATAAAACTCTCCATCCTTCAAAATAAATAATGAGATGCCTATTTAAATAAAAACTTCCCTCTATCGAATTATCAATAATTCAATTATATTTTATATAAAAAATATATTAAATTAAATAATTATATCTGATAAAAATGTTTAGCATGAACATGTTTAACTCACTTAAAAAAATTGGAATAAACAACATTTACAATTCAAACAAAAAGTACTTCGGAAAAAATGAAAAGGCAATCAAGATGAGAATTAAATCAGTCAGTTCGATTGAAAAAATTACAAAAGCCATGAAGATGGTAATAAAAATAATTAAAAATAGGTTGCCGCAAGTAAAATGAGAGCAGAATTACAAAGATTAGAGAGCGGTAGAGATTTCGCATATGCGTCTATCGATAAAATGTTAAAGAGTGACCTCATCATGCAAAGAAAGACCCAAGGGCTAACAGTCGGTGGTGGAAAGACGATGATAGTTGCAATAACATCAGAT
>Ga0169931_10005799_pt1 | contig 18764 bp, 19 predicted proteins | sample Kivu_15m_20L_FD_129675 | JGI IMG/M metagenome (GOLD analysis project Ga0169931, IMG submission 129675) | Freshwater microbial communities from Lake Kivu, Western Province, Rwanda to study Microbial Dark Matter (Phase II) - Kivu_15m_20L... | ecosystem: Environmental > Aquatic > Freshwater > Lake... | reverse complement strand
TGGTCGGAAGACAAGATAGTAACTTTACCATTCAGGGGAAGGGAGGTTGTACTCCTTTCCTTTGAAAAAAATTGCTATCGTCTCTTGCTCCCTAAAAGTTGCATTTATGACTTGAATCTATGTAATATGAAAAAGCGCGCTGAGGAAAAGAATTTTATCTTTCCTTATATTTTTGATGAAGGGCAAAAGGTATTTCCTCAGTATGGGGCTACAAAAACACCACATGCATTTCTTTTGGATAACAAATTAATTGTGAGGTATATTGGATCTATTGATGATAATCCGCAGGATGAATCTGAAGTTCAGGAAAAGTTTCTTGAAAATGCCATTTTATCTTTAAAGAATGGCTTAAAGCCAAATCCTGAAATTACGAAAGCTATAGGATGTTCCATTAAAATAAAAAAATGATGATGATAAAAATTCAAATCTTAATAATTGTTGCTATAACCGGCTTGTCACTTAATGCATGCAAGCAAAATATTAAGCCTTCAGAAAGCCCAAAAACAAGTCTAATGAAGTATGGCTTTCCTCTTGATATAATAACTCCGGAAGGTGTTTCCATTATAAAGAATAAGAATGCCGGAGCGGACAACTTAATTGTAACAAATAATACGGATTTTAATATTCAAATAAATATGACTGACGCCATAAGCAATTCCTTACTTGAAATGAAAGCTCGTGAGCGCGAAAACATGAAAGCAAACCCATTTTTCTTAAAAATTCTTGAGGATTATGATGATGGCTTTTTATTTGAATATGCTACCCAAAATGGAATCGCTTATGATTTTCGATTATTTAAAATACAGGGTAGTAAAACTTATACCTTTCAATCCGGTATGACTGGCCAGTACACTGAAAGCCAAATAAAAAATATGATTAAGTCAATACGTTAAAAACCTCCCTTTTAATACAGAGAGTATTAATAAAACAATTTATCCGAAATGATTTAATTTATGTAACACAGACAATTGTGCACCAAAACATTCACTCATATTTTTTTGGTTAAATACGCTTTTAACGTCTCCATAGGCAATTAATCTCTGATTTATCATTATTACTTTGTCAAAATATTGTTCAATAGTTGACAAATCATGGTGGACTAGAAGGAATGTCTTACCCTTCTTACTTAAGTTATGCATAATGGAAACGATCTTTTCCTCGGTGGTGATATCTACCCCGGCAAATGGTTCATCCATAAAAAATACTTCAGCTTCCTGGGCTAAAGCCCTTGCTATAAAAACCCGTTGCTGTTGTCCCCCTGATAGTTGTCCGATTTGTCTGTCTGCAAGATGTTCAATCTCCATGTCATGCAGGGCAGTATAAACCTTATCCCGGTCTGCTTGATCAATTCGCTGAAAAAGAGTTTTATGAGGGTATCTTCCCATGAGTACAATATCATAAACAGTTGCAGGGAAGTCAAACTCAAAATAATCCTTCTGAGGCAAATAAGCTGTTTTCAATCTTGATTTAGTAATTGGACCACCAAATATCTCTACCCTACCCTCTGAGTTTTCCGATAACCCCAGTAATGCTTTGAAAAAAGTGGATTTCCCTGCACCATTTGGACCAATTATAGCATAATTACAGCCTTTTTCAATATCCAGATAAATATTACTTAATACAGTTCTTCTTTCATAGCGAACACTTAATCCTTTCACTGTGATAATAGGTTCAGGCATTTCTATTTTTTAACAGGTTTGCAAAAATAAATGATAAGAGAACAAAAATTAAAAGTAACACACCATGTTGCCATGGTACCAGTACTTTGGGTTTTAACGCTTGGTCCATGATAATGCCAGGGGAAGATAAGCCAGTATACAACAGAAAAGTGTTATATCGCATCATTTTTATATAGGTCTCTGCCCCTGAGCCCTCAGGACCAAGTGAGTCAGTAAATAAGCTACCACCAATACGAATACCCAGGTCTCTTGCCAATTGTTTTAAAATGACAGGATTAATTGTGCTTTCAACAAATATAGCGGGAATATTAAACTGCCTTATAACTTTTGATAATCTAATAAAATCTGAAGTTCTTGGTTCCGCTTCCGTAGAAGTACCCATAAGCGGCACAACTTCAACTTGATATGCCTCTCCAAAATATCGAAAAGCATCATGGGATGTTACCAGGAACCTTTTATTTACGGGAATTTGATTTAATAGCCCTTTAATATAAACGTCAAGATTCTCCAGGGATGTATTGTACTCCAGGTACCTTTCGATAAATATATTTTTCTGATCAGGTAGTTCAGCTACTAATGCATCCACAATATTTCTGATATAAATCCGTGCATTTAAAACAGCCATCCACGCATGCGGATCCAGTATTTTACTATTATTATCAATAAATGGAATGATACCCTTACTCACGGTTACAGTACGTGCCGACGTTTGACTATTTTTTATCATCCTTGTTAACCAGGATTCAAGGTGAAGTCCATTCATAAAAATTATATCCGCTTGCTTTAATAGCTGAATATCACCAGCTTTGGGATCATAAGAATGCGGATCACTTCCAACTGGTACAATTGAATGAACTATAGCCAAATCACCGCTAATTTGCTGGACCATGTCTTTGATTATTGAGTTACTGGCTACAATTGTCAAAGGTTTTATGTCACCTCCATAAAGTATTTGGGTACAAAGGATTATAAATACAGACAGCGAAAATGATTGCGCAAGTTTATCCATATGGCGACATGGGAATTTTACACTTTCTTGACTAAAAGATTACCTGCAACCTGCTTTGAAATCAGATGGTCAAATCTTCCATCCGTAAGGATTCTGAAAGACTGATCATAACTCACTTTTTGCACTACCTTAATCTGGGTTCCAAGACGTATTTTTAAATCATTCAGGTATTCTAAAAAATCAGTATCATGTTCCTTAACACCAATAAGTACTCCTGATGAGCCGGCAGGAAGTTCGGCTACACTCCACTGCGACCTGAGTGTAAACTTTCCCTCAGCATTTGGTATTGGGTCTCCGTGCGGGTCAAACTTGGGATACTGTAAAAACTCATCTAATCTGTTGATAAGTTCTTCGGAATCTATGTGCTCCAGCATCTCTGCCAGGTCATGGACCTGATGCCATGCAAATTTTAATTTATCTGCCAGAAATACCTCCCATAATCGATGCTTCCTGACCAACTGAATAGCAATTCGATTACCAAGCGGTGTCAGAAACACTCCCTTATATTTTTCGTAAGTTACCATTTTCTTCTCTGAAAGCCTCTGAAGCATATCTGTAGCAGATGCAGCAGAAGTTTTCATAAAGCCGGCAACTGCATTGGTACTAACCGATTTTTTCTCCCTTTCTGCTATTTTGAATATGGCTTTTAAATAATTTTCCTCAGCCTGCGTATACATAAATATGCTATTTTATGTCAAAAATAATGTTTTTTAGTTTTATCTAAATTATATTTTTGATATTAATAAACTTTTTGAGTCTAAAAATGACAACGCCATAATAGATGGACGGTAAAAAACATTTATTTTTTGCCATTTTTGTAATACTTTTACCACAACTAAAAGAAGTCGATGATAATCTCCTGTATAGTAGCTACCGACCGTAATGGCGTGATTGGAAAGGACAACGAAATTCCCTGGTATTTACCTGCAGACCTCCAGTATTTTAAACAAAAAACCCTGGGCCATCACGTTATAATGGGTAGGAACTGCTACATTTCTATAGGCAGACCATTACCCAAACGAACCAATATTATTGTGACTCGTGATATATATTTTATTTCTTCAAGCTGCCTGGTTGCCAAAAGCATTCCGGAGGCTTTAGAGCTGGCTTATGATGGTGGTGAAGAAGAAGTATTTATAATTGGCGGGGGTCAGATTTATGAACAGACCGCAGCGCTTTGGGACAGACTTTATTTAACAGAAGTAGACCTCGAAGCAGAAGGAGATGTGTACTTCCCTAAAATCAATGACCAGGAGTGGAAACTGATTTCAAAAGAAACTCATGAAAAAGATGAAAAAAATCCATTTAATTATACCTTTAAAATCCTGGAGAAAATGTAGTATCTTTATAGGAAACTACTACTATGAAAATGAACGAAGATTTTCTCCAGTATATCTGGAGAACGAGGCAATTTAATTGCTCGAAACTTACTACTACCGAACAATTTAACCTTGAAATTATTGATTTTGGCATTTATAACACGAATGCAGGCCCGGATTTCCTTCAGGCCAAAATTAAAATTCAGGAAATCATATGGACTGGTCATATAGAAATTCATATCAATAGTTCTGATTGGTATAAGCATAAACATTCCAGTGATCCGGCATACCAGAATGTAATACTTCACGTAGTATATCATATGGATATCCCTGTCATTTTAAATGGAAGAACGATACCAAGCCTTGAACTCAAATACAGGATTCCTAAAATTTATTACAGCAATTATAAAAAACTGATTTCCGGCAATCAAAGGTGGATACCCTGTCAGGACCTTTTAAATTCTATAACACCAGTTTTACAGCAATCCTGGCTCGATCGACTCGGAATGGAAAGAATTATGAGCAAAGCCCGGGAAGCATCCAAACTTCTGCATCTTTTAAATCAGGATTGGGAAACATGTTTTTACATATTACTGGCAAAATATTTGGGTGGGACTGTAAATGGACATGCTTTCCAAAGACTTGCTGAATCTGTACCGCTTTCCATAATCAGAAAAAATAGTCACAGACCGGATTACCTGCTCGCTTTATTTCTTGGTCAGTCAGGGCTCCTTGGCGAATATTATTTATCAGAATATCATAGAAAACTGGGACCTTTATATGAGTTTTTACGGACCAAATACAGCCTGAAACCCATGCAAAAAGTGGAATGGAAATTTAGCAGGATGAGACCCGGAAGTTTTCCACACCATAGAATTATTCAATTAAGCAGTATTCAGGGCCTCGGGAACTCCCTGTTTAGTGAACTTAAAGAGAAACTAAACGAATATCAGGCAAAAGATCAATTAATCTGTTTAAATCCTGAATTTGATCATTTTTTACTTCATCAAATAAGGAAAACTAAAATTTCAACAGAACTTTCCCAACATTTAATCATTAATGCTTTTATTCCTCTGTATGTACTATATACGGAATATTACCAACCATTTTATTCCAGGGAAAAACTGATTAAAATCCTGGAAAATCTGAAACCTGAAAAAAATAAAATTACGCTTGGATGGAATAAATATGGTATTAAGCCTGTGCATGCATTCCATTCTCAGGGACTGATAGAATTAAAAAAAAGCTATTGTGAAAAGAAAAATTGTCTGAAATGCGCATTTGGACATATGATTATTCAGGGAGGAAAATAAAAAAGGATACCGGCCTGCGCCGGCATCCTAAAGTAAATGAGTAAGCAGTATAAGTTTAATTCAATTTTTTTCAGCTAGAAGGATCTTTATTTGTTCCGGATGTTAAAACCAAAAGAAATTCCGAAACGCATATCATCTTTAGATGGTACAAAAAATGCATTTACCGGAATGTTGAGCTTGCCTGACCTGAAAGAATATCCGGCAGCAATGACGACATAGCTGGCGAAGTTATAAGAACCTCTGCTATCTAATTTTTTCTCCAGTGGATTCCCTTCTGTATTTGGACGATCCGTTGGCCTGTGCCACTTGCCATCAAAATAATACTTGTCGGTTCTTTTTACCACATTAAATGAAGGCCCTATTGCAAATTCAAGTCCGTTTTTATTGCTTCTTATTCCATTCAAAAGGGTAATGCTTGGAATAAATAAACCCTGATCCATACCTGATACCAGCGGTATAAATTCGAACAATGCCTGCCACTTGCCTTCACTTAAATACTGGATTTCAAATTGATATCCCATTTGAAAGAATGCCGGTAAAGCATCATATCCACCCTGGCTTTCCGGGGCTCTGAGTACGTTAGCCGTCTGTCCTGTAAAAAATGTATATCCCATTCTTGGACCGGAGAGATTGAGCCTCTGGTAATAAGGATTGTTGATAGCGCTTTCATAACTTTCTTTGTTGGAAAGACTATTAACAATAACCTTGTCATTCTCTACGCCATTCATTTCATTTACGCAAATACTTATCATAGTATTGAGTTTTTGAGGTATATATAAAAACTCCTTGACGATTTCCTTCTCTACTGATGCATTTTGTAAATTGAGCAGCCTTATTCTAATAAAAAGAGCTTCTCCCAGTTTGTCGACACTTGCTGCAACCAGGTAATCGACTTTTAAAATTTTACCTGCTTCCATCAGGCAGGATTTACTAAGGCAGGTCTTAGGGTCAATGCTGGCCTTACTCAATGCCTCCTTAATTTCATAGCGGTCTACAAGTTCGTATTTACCGTGCTTACTGATTTCAATACGGAGCAACTCCGTCAGCTCATCAGGCTTTAGCTCATTCTGGTTTGCATCAAAGCTAACTACGCCTAATTTTGGATTTTGGGCCAGCGCCCAAACATTCATGGTCATGAAGATCATAAAAATTAATTGCTTTTTCATTGTCATAATTTTTTGTTGTGAATTAATACTCCAAAGGTATAACCATCTATTTTTTAAATTTTATTTATTTACACAATCAATTTATAATAAAACTTATTTTATAGTATTTTAAGACATATTTATGCTTATTATATTTATTAATTACTATTTATAAATACTTTTAAAAAATTATATTAATTTTATTTGCATTTTTTATTATTTTTTAATTACTAATTATTATTTTTAGTTAATGAAAGATATCCAACAAGCACTTATGTCCCTATGTAAAGAAAAATCCGGGGAAAGGAATTTTGCCATAGATCTGGCAGATCTGCTTCATATTAATTTAGATGCCGCTTACAGAAGGATCCGCGGCACTACCTTGCTAAACATAGAAGAACTTAACCTGATATGCCACCATTATAAAGTTTCAGCAGATGCCGTAATGAATTATAAAAGCAACCTCGTTCCTTTTCAATTCCATGCTATGTTTAAGGACAGGTTTCATATCAATAATTATCTGACTCAAATTGCACAAGCCCTTCATCACATGGCCAAATCAGGTAAGGGTGAAATTACCATTACAGCGATGGATATTCCATATTTCAGGCAATTCGGATTTAAAAGTCTTAGTAGATTCAAATTGTTTTTCTGGCAAAAATCAGTTCTGAATATGGAGCAATACAGACATAAGAAATTTAATGCCCAGGAAGAAATTCTGGAGTATGAGGAAATCGCAGAGCAAATATACTTCGATTATCATGGAATTGACTCAGCAGAGATTTGGGCAAGCGAAACATTGGATACAACTTTCAAGCAAGTGCAGTATTATATTGAATCAGGCCTTTTTTATGACGATAATTCGCTACAACTGGTTTGTGATAATCTTGATGAACTTTTAAATAAACTTGAACGGGAAGCAGAAACAGGCAGAAAATCCGCCCTGGGTCCATCGGGCCAAAGAACAGGGAAATTTGAAATGTTCCAGAGCGATATATACCTCAGTAATAATTGTGTACAGGCCAAAATTGATGACCGGACCTATACATACGTAAGTTTTAATACTTTCAATTCTCTGATGACATTTGATGAAGACTTTTCAGAAGAAAGTCAGAAATGGGTAGAACAACTTAAATCGAAGTCTATATTATTATCTGAGGTGTCTGAAAAATTCAGATTTCAGTTTTTTCAGAAGATGCGACAAAAAGTAAACCTTTTAAGAAAATTTGGAAAAATAAGTACAGACCAGCAGATCAATACCTTTGATTAATGGTCGTATTTACTGCGATATCAATTCCATATCAATTTTTCTAGTAGTTTTATCTGACCTGATTACCCTGATTTTGCAGTGTGTACCAATGGTGATGTCACTTCCTCCAAATCTGGAAACTGCCTTGTATCTGCTTTCTGTTACATAGTATGCATCAGGCAATCCTTCAAACGATACAAATCCTTCTGCCTTTATTCCGGGAACTTCAATATATAAGCCTTTATCAGACATTCCTGTGACCACTCCTTCAAGCTCCTGACCAATATATCTGATCATAAATTCAGCCATTTTGTACTTTACAGATTCTCTTTCTGCGTCCATGGCTTTTCTTTCCTGTAACGAAATATGCCTGGTTTTAATTTCAAGTGACTCCTTGTCCACTCTGTAAATTTCGGTAAGATTTTTATACAAAATCCTATGCGATAGCACATCTGAATACCTTCGGATAGGCGACGTAAAGTGTGTATAAAAATCAAATCCCAGCCCATAGTGACCTATGTTAGCAGTTGTATACTCAGCCTTAGCCATCGTTCTTATGGCAAGTGGTTCAAGCAGGCGCAATAATTCATTTGTTTGTGCAAGGTCTGCCAGTTTATTAAATGAATGAGTGATACTGTTTCTGTCCTTCAGGTCAAATTTAAATCCAAGCTCTGCTGCAAATTGAGCAAAATCAACGAGTTTATCAGGATTGGGCGTGTCATGTACCCGGTATACGAACGGAATTTCCTGCTGAGATCTGGCAGCAATAAACTCAGCAACCCGTTTATTGGCAAGCAACATAAAATCCTCAATCATCATATGCGCCTCCTTTCGCTCCTTAATGCGCACAGAAACTGGTCTCTTTTGTTCGTCATACTCAAACTGGATCTCCTCCGATTCAAAACTAATTGAACCGTTGGAATACCTCTCTTTTCTTAATGCAAGTGCAATAGTGTTAAGTATATTTATTTCTGATGCGAAATCCCCGGTTTTAGTTTCTATACACTCCTGAGCTTCTTCGTAGGAAAATCTTCGGTCTGAATGAATTATTGTTTTTCCAAACCACTCATGATATACCTTACCTGCCAAATCCATTTCAAAAACAGCAGAAAAGGTATATTTATCTTCATTGGGGTTTAGGGAACATAGTTCATTGGAGAGTACCTCAGGAAGCATTGGACAAACTCTGTCTGCCAGGTATACAGACGTCGCCCGGTTATAAGCCTCCTTGTCAAGGTCCGTTTGTTCTCTAAGAAAATGACTCACATCTGCTATATGGACTCCAATTTCAAACTTCTGATTATCTAATGGCCTTATGGACAAAGCATCATCAAAATCCTTTGCTGAAGCAGGATCAATAGTAAAAGTTATAATTTGCCGAAAATCTCTTCTCGACGAGGTTTCCTCTTCGTTTATAAGCTTGTGTAATTGGCGGGACTCTGAAAGTGCCTCTTCAGAAAAATCAATTTCAAAGCCATTGCTTAAAAGTATGGACTGCATCGCAATTTCATTTTCATCCTGCTCGTTCAGAACATCGATTACCTTTCCCCAGATTGCTTTATTTTGCCCTTTTCCCCAATCTGTTATTTCCACCCTTACAATTTGCCCATCATGGATATCATCCATTTCTGAAAGTTTAATGTGGACTTCGGGAAACTGTTTTGGCTCAACCGCAACCACAACAGCATAATGATGTAATTTCCTTATAGTTCCGATGATCTGATGAATGCTTCTTTCCAGGATTTCAATAATCCTGCCTTCAGGCTTTCTCCTTTTTGCACGAGGCAATAATTCAACTGTAACCAGGTCCTTATGAAGCGCTCCTTTTATGAATTTTGGAGCTACATATATATCCTCAGGCTGATTTGTACCCGTGATATATGCAGCACCCGACCTTGTCATATCTACATAACCCTGATAAATTTCAGACTGAAATCCCGGAGATTTTCTATGCACAAGATCTTTTTCAAGCCATTGATAATATTCCTGCCGTTTTTTTAAAACCAATCCGTCTTCACAAAGCTTATTGAGCTCATACTGAATGGAGCTTACAGGATTGGAAACATTCAATTTTCGGGAAATCTGAAATGCAGTAAACTGTTGTTTAGCCATTTTGGAAAGCAGTTTTATTATCTGCTGTCTAAGGGCAGCACTTTTTAGCTGTCTTGCTTTCCTGCTCATTGACTTGTATTTATAATATTTCGGAGCGTACTATTTCTCCGTTTGAAAGTATTTCGAGTTCTATTTTTTCTGACATGGAAGAATCATATAATGCGTCAGCCTGCCCTTGCCCTTTCATTATTGTTATGTTTAAATCTGTGTCAATATAGGCAACGGATCGCAAAATACTTTCTCCTACCACATGAGTTCCTGCGATGGATTTCCTGCTTATTGCATGTCCCTGCTTATCAATATTAGCCAGCATAAAATCATATTTTAACAAGGACCCCTTCCAGTATATCACGGAAATAAAATCATTTTTTACCGGTAAAGATATGCAAGGTATATACTCGGTAAATTCATCAGACTGATTTTCCCATAATGACATAATTTCATCTAGAAATTTCTTTGGAAACGGATCATTGTTGCTTTCAAAATCACTGAGTTGATCCTCAGAAATCAGTAACGGAAGCTCCACTTCCGGAAAAAATTTTAATATGTCTTCCTGAATGCCGGATAATGTCATTTTCACTTATTACTTTACTACTTTCAAACTTAAATCAAGGCATCCTGCTGAATGCGTTAAAGCCCCAACGGATATATAATCAACCCCTGTCATTGCAATTTTTCGAACATTACTCAATGTTACACCCCCTGAAACCTCTGTTTCAAATCTGCCGCTGATATGGGCGACGGCTTCATACATAATCGGAATTTCAAAATTGTCGAGCATAATTCTGGTTATTCCGCCCTTATCGAGGACTTCCTGCAGCTCTACCAGATTTCGAACTTCAACCGTAATTCCAAGATCCAGATTATTTTGCTCAAGATAGTTATGAACTCTTGAAATTGCTTCAGTTATACTTCCGCAGGCGTCAATATGATTATCCTTTATCATAATCCAATCATACAATCCAAACCGGTAATTCTGACATCCGCCAATTTTTACGGCCCATTTTTCAAGAAAACGCAATAAAGGTGTGGTTTTTCTGGTATCAAGTATTTTTACAGGTAAGTCTTCCACTTCAAATGCAAATCTGCTGCTTAATGTGGCAATACCACTCATTCTTTGCATAATATTTAATGATAACCTTTCTGCCATTAATAATGCGCGTGAATGACATTCCACAGTAAATACTTCATCACCAAAAACTACATCACTTCCATCAGGTTTAATGATGTGAAATATAGCATTTGGATCGAGATGCTTAAATATCATTTCTGCCAGCCCAACTCCTGCAATAACTCCATCATCTTTTACCAAAAGCCTGGCTTTTGAAACTTTATCTTCCGAAATACATGCCAGTGAAGTATGGTCTCCACTTCCAATATCCTCCTGCAAAGCCTCAGTAATGAATTTTTTTATTTTGCTTTCCTCCAGTCCTTCCATACTGTTTAAATCTATTGTAACACAAAAATACAGCTATTAATCCAAAAAAGATTTTATAAATTTCCAATAAGTCGTATAATAACCCCCAATTTTAAAAAGATATCAAATTAAAAAATAAGGCTTGAGATTCCTTTGGAAGTTATATTTCGCTTTTGCAGTTCTTCCAAAAGTCCGGGAAGAATGTATTCTAGATTATTCCACGATTTTTGCTGATCATGAAATACAATAATATCTCCGAAGCGTATATTTTGACATAATTTTTTAAGACATGCTTTTTTATTCAGACCTGACGAATAATCGCCAACTAAAAGCGACCACATTACTATTTGGTAGCCATTTTGAGAAAGAGCGGCATACTGACTGTATGTAAGCTTTCCATATGGTGGTCTGAAAAGTTTACTTCCAATGTGTACATCCGCTAATGCCACATCGGAAAGATATTTTTGAGTTTTACTTTTCCATCCATGCAGGTGATGGCAAGTATGGTTTCCAATATCATGACCGTTCTGACATACTTCTTTGAAAATATCATTATTCCTTTGTACATTTTCTCCAACACAAAAAAATGTAGCCTTTTGATTGTATGCAGTAAGCATATTCAAAACTTTTGGGGTAATAACGGGTAATGGACCATCATCAAAAGTAATATAAACATGACTCTTGTCCCCGGGGCCTTGCCATAAACATCGACTAAAAACCTTTGAAAAAATCGAAGGAGTACGATAAGGGTAAAATTGGTTAACCACAGAGAGCATTTGATTTATTCACTTAATAAGTCTAATTTTGCACATTCTTAATGATTTTTTCAAAAATACATTTAAAAAAGTACCTGTATGAGCAGCGTAAGAGTGAGGTTTGCGCCTAGTCCAACCGGACCATTGCACATAGGAGGCGTCCGAACAGCCTTGTACAATTTTTTATTTGCCCGTAAGAACAAAGGTACATTTATTCTTCGTATTGAAGATACGGATCAGGTTCGCTATGTGCCGGGAGCCGAAGATTACATCATTGAATCATTAAACTGGTTTGGCCTGGTGCCGGATGAAGGTCCAGGCTTTGGGGGGGCTTATGGTCCATACAGACAATCAGAAAGAAAGGAGCTTTACCAATCATATGCAGAAAAACTTCTGGAAAGTGGAAATGCCTATTATTCTTTTGATACTCCTGAAGAACTTGATCAGCAACGGGAAAAAGATTCTACATTTAAGTACGACAGTCAATCCAGAAAATATCTTAAAAACAGTCTTTCGTTGTCTCCGGACGAAACCAGCCAGTTGATGAAAACCAGCCAGCACATAGCGGTAAGGCTAAAAGTAGAGCCTGGAGAAAAAATAGTAATTCATGACCAGATCAGAGGAACAGTTGTTTTTGACAGTTCTGAACTGGATGATAAAGTTATATTGAAGGCAGATGGAATGCCAACTTACCATCTTGCCAATATCGTTGATGATGCCCTAATGCAAATAACGCACGTCATAAGGGGAGAGGAATGGCTTTCCAGCACAGCTCATCATATGTTATTATATAAATACCTGGGATACACACCTCCTTCTTTCGCACATTTGCCATTAATTCTAAAGCCAAGCGGGCAAGGCAAATTGTCCAAGCGAGATGGAGCAACCTTCGGATTTCCGGTATTCCCGCTTACGTGGCATGGAGACAAGGAGATATTTGATGGTTTTAGAGAATCCGGCTTCTTACAGGAAGCCGTTTTAAATTTTCTTTCTCTTTTGGGATGGAACCCCGGTACGGATCAGGAATTGTTTTCATTAAGCGACCTTATCCATGCTTTTAGTCTTGATAAAATCGTTAAATCAGGTGCCAGATTTGATTTTGACAAAGCAAAATGGTTTAATCAGCAATATATCATCCAGACGCCAGATGAAATTTTAGCCCATATCATCTCATCTAAAGTTGAAAACCTTTATGGAACTTTTCCTACAGCTTATCTTTCAGGAGTGTGTAAACAGATGAAAGAAAGAGTGCATGTTGTGGATGAAATCATTACGGCCGGAAGATTTTTCTTTGAAGATGTAACTACATACGATGAGGAAACGATCATCAAAAAATATAAACCTGAAAACAGAATATTTTTTGAAAAAATTGCGGCATTAATATCACAGGATATTTCAAAAGCAGAGGAAAATGTCAAATCTTTTATACAGCAGGAAGCGTTGAAGATGGGGGAAATTTTGCCTGTTATCAGAATAGCTATATCTGGTTCCATGCAAGGTCCGGATTTGTTTCAGAGTATGCAGCTTCTGGGAGGAGAAAAGAGCTGCCAAAGAATAATATCTGCCATTGAAACGTTTGATACAATTGTTTCATCCGCAAAATAAAAACAATATTAGTAAACAAATATTACTTGAAAAATATTATTGATATACGTTTAGCTTTAAACAATTAAATTAAAAACTATGAGTCAGAGATTTCAGAGTGAGGTAGAAGGAATTGATGCACTGGCATCCTCATATCAGCAGTTAAAATCAGAAATTGGAAAAATTATTGTTGGTCAGGATGATGTGGTTAAAACAGTTATCATCTCGCTCTTCGGCAATGGACACAGCCTTTTGGTTGGAGTACCAGGTTTGGCTAAAACCTTACTTGTCAGTACAATTGCTGAAGTACTGGACCTGGATTTTAAAAGAATACAATTTACGCCTGATTTAATGCCCTCTGATATAACAGGTTCAGAAATTCTTGATGAAAGCAGGCATTTTAAGTTCAACAAGGGCCCATTGTTTACCAATATCCTGCTTGCAGATGAAATTAACAGAACACCTCCAAAAACGCAGGCAGCGCTCCTCGAAGCCATGCAGGAAAGGTCAGTGACTGTTGCCGGTTCAAGGTATACCTTGCCAAAGCCGTTTTTTGTGCTGGCAACCCAAAATCCTATTGAACAGGAAGGAACTTACCCATTGCCAGAAGCTCAGCTTGACAGATTTATGTTTAATATCCCTTTGGATTATCCGAGTTATCAGGAGGAGGTTATGGTGGTCAAAAATACCACATCAAATGATTCTGTTGCCTTAAAAAATATACTTACCGGAGAACAGATTCTTGAATATCAGTCGTTGATCAGAAAAATACCAGTAGCGGACAATGTACTCGAATATGCGGTATCACTTGCTTCAAAAACCAGACCCGGAACGCAGATGGCAACCCCTGAAATCAATCAATACATATCGTGGGGAGCTGGTCCAAGGGCATCACAATATCTTGTATTAGGAGCAAAATGTCATGCTGCCATAAACGGGAAATATTCCCCGGACAGAGAAGATGTTCAGGCCATTGCCTCATACGTTCTCCGACACAGAGTAGTCAGAAACTATAAAGCAGAAGCAGAAGGAATTACTACCGAGCAAATCATTAAAAATTTATTCTGATATAGTCGCAAAGTTATGCTCCCAATGTTGATTTTACGATTTCTGCTATGATTTTACCATCAGCTTGTCCAGACATTTTCTGAGAAGCAATTCCCATGACTTTTCCCATATCTTTTATCCCTGAAGCTCCAGTTTCAGCAATAATTTCATTGACTTTCAGGGCAATGGCTTCTCTTGATAATTGCTGAGGAAGGTAACGTTGAATAACAGCAATTTCTTCACGTTCTACCGTTGCCAGATCTTCACGACCCTGCTTTTCGAAAATGTCCAGGGAATCCTGGCGCTGTTTTACCAGCTTTTGAAGTAATTTAATTGATTTGTCTGGATCAAGGTTTTCTCCGCTTCCATCCGTTTTAAATAACAATATTGCAGCCTTGATAGCGCGGATACCCCTCAGGGCAGCCTGATCTTTAAGCTTCATCGCTTCCTTCAGATCCTGATTGATCCTTTCTTCGAGATTCATGAGATATTTGTTTTAAATAAGGAAATAATCTATTTACTATTAATACAAATTGTTCTACTGAAAGTTGCTCAGGCCTTTTCTCAAATAATGGATCTGACAAGACTCCTTCATCTGAGACCAATGGTTTTAATGTATTCCTGAGCATTTTTCTGCGCTGATTAAAACTTGTTTTCACAATAATTCTAAACCATTTATCGTCACAACCCAAATGCTGATTTTCTTTCCTGATAAGCCTTATGACAGCGGAGTCGACTTTGGGAGGTGGATTAAATGAGCCCGGACTGACCTTAAGGATCAGACTACCCTGATAATAAGCCTGCACAAGCACACTGATTACACCATAGGTCTTTGAACCCGGTGGTGCTACCACACGCTCAGCTACCTCCTTTTGAAACATTCCAACGAGTTCAGGTACAATATCTCTGTGGTTAACCATTTTAATTAAAATCTGGGAAGATATATTATAAGGGAAATTTCCAATTATTTTGAATGATTCTCCTTCGAATACACGGGTCATGCTAAGTTTCAAAAAATCCATGAAAATTATTTTATCTGAAACTTCAGGATAATGTTTTTGCAGATATGTAACCATGTCCTGATCTGCTTCGACGACTCTAAGGTTGATAGTCTGTTTCAGGAGGTATTTTGTCAGTACTCCTTTTCCGGGACCAATTTCCAGTACATTCTGTCCTACTAGATTTTCAGTCAGGCTATTGGCAATTTTTTCGGCCAATGGTTCATTGATCAAAAAATGTTGCCCAAATGATTTTTTTGCCTTCATCAGGATTGAATTTGCCTGATTTCATAGGTATGAGAAATATCCGCCGTTGCTTTTAACATCACCGAAACAGAACAATATTTCTCCATAGACAGTTTTAAAGCTTCCTGTAGTTTCTCCTCCTTTATATTGCCTTCCACAATATAATGCAGATGTATTTTTGTAAATACAGCAGGGTGAGTTTCTGCACGCACACCCTCGACCTCAACTTTTATATTTTCAATTTTTTGCCTCATTTTCTCCATAATCATTTCTACATCAATGGAACTACATGCTGCAGAAGCCATCAGCAAAGATTCCATTGGGCTCACCCCATTTTTGTGACCATCAAACATCAAAAACTGACCCCGATCATTTGACCCGGCATATTGCAAATGGGCGGAAGTTGATTGTAATGTAACCTTCATATCAATATTAATTTTATTCTTTTTGTGTATTGGATTGGTAGCCAAGATAATCACCAATTATTGTATATCTGCATAAAATATTTAATTCAAAACCAATCATTCAGAATGGGAGAAAAATGAATATATTATACATGTTAGTTTAATTAAAAATCAATTCGGTTATTCTACAAACAATATCAATTATAAAAGACTTTGCGAGTGAGGTTAAATGTGTGTTAAAAATAGGAAATTTGGCACAAAACAATTTATTTTGTTGTTTATATATAGGTCGTTTTCCAATTTGTCATCATTAGGAAACCGATTTAAATCAAGTAGGTTTATCAAAGTAAACAGTCTGTTTATCAACATATAACCTGAAATCAATCCGTTAAAAAATGATGCAAAAAAAATTAAATGGATTGATGAATAGTATAAATCAGTTAGTAAAATTAATGCTTCATGAGACTATTGAGTACATTTTTATTTCTGTTCTTAGTTTTATGCTCAGATATTTCAGCCCAGAGGAAAGATTCTTATGTACAGGTAATTGAGTTCTCAGGAATGGTATTTACAGAGGGAGAAGATGGTAGTCCGGTACCTTTGCCTTATACCAATGTAGCTGTTAAAGGTACAACAAGAGGATCTTCATCTGACCTTGACGGATATTTTGCTTTTATCGCCCTGGCAGGAGAAACAGTGGTTTTTTCCAGAATTGGTTATAAAACTGTCGAGATTATTGTTCCGGACACCCTGACATCCAACCACTATAAGTGGCTACAGATCATGTCTTCCGACGATTACCTGCTTCCCGAAGTTATTATTTACCCCTGGCCGAGCAGAGAACATTTCAAACAGGAATTTTTTGCTATAGATATTTCGAATGAAATTCGGGAAAAAGCACAGGAAAATCTGGCAGCTGATGCTATGAAAGAAATGAGATATGCTGTGCCGGCCGATGGCAAGGAAACCAGCAGCGTTGTCATAAGACAGCAGGCCACAGATTATGTTTATACCGGCCAGATCAAACCCCAAAATATATTTAGTCCCCTGGCCTGGAAAAAATTTGTAGATGCCTGGAGGAGGGGTGATTTCAAGAAAAAAGAATAATTCAATACTAATAGGTATTCGTCATATCTTCATCAACACAAATGATAAAATGAGCTCTCCCCTTATGCTCAGGTTCAAGTTTGTGAACATTTTTTTGTGTAACTGTGGTGATGGTAACATATTTTAAATCCGGTTTGCGCCTTTTGAGATACCAGATTATACCTTCGTCATTATCTGTATGATAGGCACCATTAAAATGAAAAAATATTGAATTAGGCTTCATATTGCTGGAAATGAAATAGGCCATGGTTGCGTCCTTTATTGCTTGTGCCTTAGGAAAATTAGGATTGGCATGTGCCGGATCATTTCCCATCATGGTAAGCATATTTTTATAACCCGGTAATTCAGGATCATAATCAACAGGCAAAGGCGCTATCCAGGATTTTTCGAGGTCTGACAGTTCATAAAGAGATTCAAACCCTCCCTTAAAGACTTTACCGGCATATTTCCTTGGTATATTTGTAGCTATGAAAGGAAATTTATTTGCTTTGGCGATTTTGACGAGAGGAGCATAATCGGTATCATAATTTGGCCAAAGTCTGCAAGAATCCTTAAATGTTTTTTCGTCAATTGAATCACTCAAAAATAAGGATAATACATTCTGCTGATCGGCTTCAAACATTTCTGCTCCGAGGACCAGTGGCTTTTCCGGTATCAACGCCTTTACAAGTTCATGTTGAAGCCAGTGCGCTATAGCATTGTTATGAAATTCGCCAAATAATACGATTTCTGCCTGTTTGCCTTTAATGGCCATTTTCTGGAAATCCGTCTTTTTACCATTCCCGTCATAAATTACATAAGGAGTAACCTTTTGACCCTGAACATCCATATAGAACATCAGCAATAAAAGTAAAGAAATCAGGTTTCGAAACATATTTTAAAATTTTAAAACAAAATTAGGTTTATTATTTATAACGAAGTGCACAAAAAATAACAGTACCTGTTTTTAAAAATAGAATATAATTAGTTTATGTCATATCTGTTGAACAGATTTTTCTAAAAACACAACCCAATTTTTAAAAACTGACTTATTAATAATGTCTTTATATTCTGGAAATTCCTTTCTGCAACTATAATTGGAAGTTTAAAAAATAGTTTCTGGAATCGGCTTAAAGGATAGAGCTATCTAAGCTCAAATTCTCATGATTTTTGCTCTTGTAAGATACTATGAAATCGACATGAGTAAAAGAATCATTTACTCACAAAAGGTAATGATTATTTTACGAATCAAAGATTCCATATGGCCTTAAAAAACCCGTCACGCAGAGCGTGACAAATTAGAAAGTAAACATATGAAATCGACATGAGTAAAAGAATCATTTACTCACAAAAGGTAATGATTATTTTACGAATCAAAGATTCCATATGGCCTTAAAAAAC
>Ga0169931_10005798_pt1 | contig 18766 bp, 18 predicted proteins | sample Kivu_15m_20L_FD_129675 | JGI IMG/M metagenome (GOLD analysis project Ga0169931, IMG submission 129675) | Freshwater microbial communities from Lake Kivu, Western Province, Rwanda to study Microbial Dark Matter (Phase II) - Kivu_15m_20L... | ecosystem: Environmental > Aquatic > Freshwater > Lake... | reverse complement strand
ATGTATAGCTCTAACTAAGAATGTAAAATGATATCGTTTATCAGTTTAAGTGAGAAACCAGCGCTTATTGAAAGCGATGTTTCTGTAGGCACAGGCAGTATTGGTGACGATGAAGCTGATCATCATGATTCACATGGTAACAGTGAGAAAAGGTCATTACTCAGGTCACAAGTAAAAGCGTGCTGTAACAATTACGATGAGCCAATCATCACCGTTGACTGTTTTTGCAACGTTTTCCATCTATTCCTAGAATCCTTTTGTTCTGGTGAGCCAAACGACCATTCTTCATCATCAGATGTTTTCTGTACAAGTGATGTGAAATCAACTAGCAACAAGTTGAAGAAGAAACCAGTGATTCTTAATCGTCTATCGGCTGTGAAAAATCGGCATAAACTCGATTACATATCTCTTGATGCAGGCATTCCCAATATACGACTTGATCCAGAAATATCATCATCAGGTACTAAAACCTACTTCTACGATAGTGAACCGATGCTGGGAATACATGATGCGAGTTCTCAAGATTTTAGCGAAATTCATTCTGAGGTAGAGTCTTATGAATTATATCGTAACGGCATCGCACAACCAAAGAGTAATATTCCAAACTCAAACAGTTATCTAGAGATGAAAAGAACTGACTCGTCATTAGGACTAATTAATGTACGTACTTATCCTTATGTTTTTGTTTCAAGAATAGGATACGACTACTCCCTGGATATTGGTTCTTGTTTCTAGGAACTCATGAATGGACGTTTACGCTTAAGATGGCATCCATTTTCGTCATCCGGTCCATATTTAGGACAGCCGTTATACGTAAAAGTCCATGCTTGGATAGAGATGGGATATCGCTTGAAACGGTCGATTATTGAACCAAAGTTCTCATGGTGTTCAATTGCAATAACTGGTGAACGTCGCTCAGATACGTTTAATTTCCACCAACCCCTTTCCGTTGATTTAACGACGATATCAAGGATATTAATTCCAGACCCTATCGAGCAAAAAAGATTTCCATTTGCTAATTTGAAAAAAAGTTTTATGATTTGGTCCATCGATTCACAAAGAAAAGAACCGATCCTCTTCGAAACCTCTTCCTCAGCTGAACGCGATCGAATCATTTACGGACTGAAACTGATTGTGTCTCAGCTCATTTCTAGAATAATGGTTGGTGATCCCTCTGTCCTCACGGATTACTTCTCTGTGGCGAATAGGAGTAGAAGACTATCACTGACGGTTCCTGATGACAAGGGCTCCGCTGATCATGGAAATAACCAAGATTTCAGAAATCTTTAATTAGGAAAAGAAAAAAAAACGTGTAAATTAGATTCTAGGTTAGATTAAACACCCGTCTTTTCGCAAACGACAGCGATATTTAATTCGTCTGTATTGCATTTTTTATTTAATCCTGGCCCAACTGCATCAAACTATCATCCACTTGTTTCACTATATCGCTAACGTGATATGACGCAACATCTTTGCCACTTTGGGCTTCCTTTTCGATTTCACCTTTGATCCAGTCGTAGGTTCGTTTCAAACCATCGCGAAGCTTGATACTAGGTTCCCAACCAAGCTGCTCTCTGATGAGAATATTGTTAGAATTTCGACCACGAACTCCCATCGGACCATAAATATGCTTAATGGGAAGATTCTTGTTATCAAAGGACATGACGATATGTGCCAATTCAATCATGTCTACCATTTCCGTGGTTCCAAGATTGATGGGAATCTTACAATCAGAGAATGTTAGACGGAGAACGCCTTCGACGCAATCATCAATAAAGGTAAAAGAACGAGTTTGTTTACCATCACCCCACATTTCGAATTCGGTAGTTGATGTGATACCTTTACGACAAAAAGCCGCGGGGACTTTTTCTCGTCCACCCTTCCAGGTTCCACGTGGTCCATAGATATTGTGGAAACGAGCAATTCGTACTGCCATTCTAGGGAAATCATGACCATAAGCTAAGGCCATTTCTTCCGAGTACAATTTTTCAAGACCATACATATCCTGAGGACGTGCGGGCCAGGCATCACTTTCAATGAGACCAGGATTTTCTGTATCCTCTTGCTTTGCTTCATTGTAAACGCAGGCAGAAGAGGCATAGAAAAATCGAGTTGCTCCACCACGACGGGCCGCTTCCAACATATTCATACTAATAGCTGTATTATTGAATGCAAGGACTGATTCATTCGAGGCTATAAAACCCATCCCACCCATATCCGCTGCCAGATTGTACACTTGATCACAACCTGCACAAGCTCGGACAGCCACCTCTAATTTACGAAGATCATCCAAAATAAAAGTATCACAAAATTCTTCTTCTTCCATAAATTCATTCTTCTTCCAGTCTACAACAGTAACATGGTATCCATTTTCCTTGAGACGTTTTGCTATATGGGAGCCTATGAATCCAGCACCTCCACCCACGCAAACTTTTCTTCCGTCACCTGGAGGCAAGACAAAAGGTCGCGGAAATGTGGGATCCATGATGAGAATGTATAAACAAGTAGAAGTGTGTGAGAGAGACAGCTGTTGGTCCGTATTATTCCAGCCGAAGCAAGCGCACTCCGTTCGGAGTTTTGCGTTTTGACGTTACTATACCGGTAGACAGGATGACGACGAGTCTTGATTCTTGATTCAGCAGCCATACATAATTACTTTTTAGCCCGTTCAACGTTTCTCGTTGACAAGTTCGCTGTTCCTACGATAAATGTAGGCTATCTACATAATTGCGATATACTATACCAGTAGCCTAGTTGCGGTTCTCCCGTTGTCTTCTTCGAGCGTTTGATCATCGAAATACATACACGTATGAACTTGGGTCACTCAATACAGTAAGGCATCAGGCCTCGTATTAGGAAATATCATGTTATGATGCGACATTACTTGATTCTTTCATGTCTACTTAGGCTGAGCTTTGCATCGATAGAGCCGCAATTACTACAGAATCGACGACGAGGTCACGGCTTGTTATCGAAGGCGCTGTCATCTGAAAATGAAAATCCGCAGCTACAACGAATCAACTGTAATAATGCTGCATTGGTCAATCGGCTTTGGCCACCGTGGCCTTTCAACAACTTCGATCAGAAAGAATCATCCAAGGGTCATAGAAAATCATCATTGACACTACCCATTATAAAAACAAAAAGTATTTTACTCTGGGCATACTTGAGAGAACGAGCCAAGATTGGGACATTACAGCTTCAACAAGGTCCGTATCCATGCAATTACTATATTCATGTATTTCAATATCATGTCTTGTGACTCTGAAAGGTATTTTTTCCAAATCACTCGGTTATATAGTGGCCCATGACTTTTCCTACCATCTTCCATCAACTGGTCCACCTTTATTCCTGTTAGCTTTTCTACCCCAGCCTGCGGTAACATCTCCGTTCCGTCTCATGCTTTGGGACTTTGTTCAAAAGACGGCTCTGATAAATATGGGCATTGTGTTAACATGTTATACAGACTTTGAAATTCGTCGAAAAATACGATTGGCTCCACTACACTTACAAAGTTATACATCTCCCTTTCATGAGGCTATACTACCACCATTTCTCCCAGAAAAAATCGAGTATACCAGGTACATAAAATCGTCGTCGTCATCATACAATAAACACAACTCGGCCGAGGAATCTAGTTCAGTAAATCAAGAGGAGTCACAATCGAATGATCATATTGTAAGTCGCACCTTGAGCAATATATCAATATATACACGGAAATTGTTTCATAAGGATCCAACAGTGGCTGAGGAACAACGACAATTAATTATACATGAGCTAATGGCGTTGCAAAAGCTGAAAAATCATCATCAACATCTCCAACAACATCATGATCATCATCATGGTATGAATGGTGGGAATGATCAACATGGTTATGCATTAGTTACTGGGGCATCCCGTGGTATCGGTCGGGCGTTGGCCGTTGAATTAGCTCGATGGGGAATTCCCTTGATACTAGTAGCCCGATCAGAAAATAAATTATCAACCCTAGCGCAAGAATTAGAAGCCTGCTATGGCATACGGTGTTACGCTTTACCAGCAGATTTGTCAGATCCCAAAGCTGCATACATGGTTTACAATACAACCAAGGAGGCAGGTTTACGTGTAGATATTCTTGTCAATAATGCAGGTATATGTACACGGGGAGAATTAGTAGAGTCGTCTACAAGTGATATTAGTCGATTGATACAGTTAAATATTGGCGCTGTTACAACACTGAGCCAATTATATGGGAAAGATATGAAAAAACAAAGAAAAGGACGTATACTGTTCGTCTCGTCAATTGCTGCAGGTGCTCCGAGTACACCAGAGGTAGCAGCCTATGCTGCCAGCAAGGCGTATGAAAAATCACTCTCGATGGCAATGTCGATGGAACTTGCTAAATACGGTGTAGGCGTCACTTGCTTGATGCCTGGAGCAGTGAAAGATACATCCTTTGCATCCACCAGTCATATCGATGACGCTCTATGTTGGAAAATTCCAGGTTATGCTATGAAAGCTCCAGATGTGGCGTCGGTTGGTATTCGTGCATTACTCAATGGAGCCGTTGAAGTAGTACCAGGTTGGCATAATTTTTCATTCCTAAAATATATCGTCCCAACGCTTCCTCAGCGAGTGAGTAGCACGATAGCCTCGATGGCATTTCGCCCTATTTCAGCCAAGAGCAATCATAGTCCAAGATATGAAACTCTTGATGAGAAGCCAAATGAATTCACTGAAGACGTGCTTCCGTTGACAAATTTAGTACATCAAACGAATTCTACTCTGGAGCTAGCCCCTCAACAACAGGAAAATGAAGTGAATAACCCAATAAGATAAATATATAATCACGATGCCTCAGGATAATGTATTAACAACTAAAAGGTTTCATCATCATAGAAGACGTGCTCTAGAGTCAACCCCTCTGGAGCCGCAGGTTTGCATTTATTATCTTTTCTGGTGAAGGGAGCATTCGTGCTCCCAGCCGGGTTATCTGTGGTGATGGAGTTGGTTGAATTTTGCAATAGCAACTGAAGCAAAAGTGACTCATCCATTTTGCCCTTAGCAACCTCAAGGACAGTACCTACAATATTCCGAACCATTTTAAATAAAGCCCCTTTGAGAATAAAGTCTATCCTGTAATTTCCAGAGCTAGAGCCAAGACAGCTTTCATCCACAAGTGTGATATTGTAGATTGTACGTATTGTATTTTTTTCTGAAGCAGTGGAACCGATTTTTCTTTGATACGAGTCAACAGCTCCAGCGAAGGCTCGAAAGTCATGAGTTCCTTCAAAATGTTTTAAAAGCGTCCTCAAATAGTCTACATCGACAGAATCGGGTATATGAACTCGAGTAAATCGTTGTAGGGGATCCAGTGTGATTGACCCTGGTTGTAGGGAAAGCCGATAACAATACAACTTTGCTTTTGCACTTGCCATAGCATGCCAGTAATACGTCTTCGTGATCAAAGTACCATTTATCACTTCAATTGAAGGACCCTGAGATAGATTCCAAACGCGAATATCTTGAGCTAGCATTCTATTCATGGACTTTTGTAATTGAGCTAGGAAATCCGATGACACGAGTGTAACATTACTCTCATCCGAAAATTCGGCGACTTCACCCATTTCCTTTGTTGCGGACTTTGAAGCCCTAATTTCTTTCTCATAGAGATCGAAATGAAACGCTTGTCCTCGAGAATGAACTCCTCCATCGGTTCTTCCCGCACCTATTATTCGCACGTGACGACTAAAGCGTTTACTCAAGACTGATTCAATATCTCCCTACAAAGAATAAGTGATAATACTCATTTATCGGATTCCATTGTGGAAGGAGCATGAATGCATGATTATGTACCTGTATAGTTCTACCATGATTCTGATATTGCCAGCCTTGGAATTTTGTTCCATCGTACGCAACTCTTGCTCGAAGACGAACCCTCGACCCCATGGTTTCTGAATGAATTGGAGACAGATCTATATCCGCTTCGTCTTGTCCATTTTCCTCATCAAATTCCTCATCATAGTTAGATTTTTTTTCTTGTGAAAAGTTCAATCTTTCAGAGAGGTAGAGTAGAGATGATTTCTTCCATGAGATTGACTGGTGCATATTGGCACAAATATTCAAGGACTCAGCGATTGAAGGCACGTTGCTTATGATCAAAAACACGAAGAAACATTTCATGGTCAACGCTTTTACGCTGAACAGTTGAGTTGTTGGAATTGTCTTGAGATCTTTTGAGATCAGCAGGTCAAAAGTGTCAGACGCTGTGGGAATGACGCACGACCATCAGAATACGACGAGTATTATTGACATGTTGTATGATGTCTATCAAATCGTCCATCGTCACACTCTACTCTCTACAAGTACTGTATGAGCACCAACCGACAAAGAAAGGCATTCATCATCTCTGGGCGGACTACAAAACCGTATCTGAGTGTACATCCAAGAATGGCTACACATCAAATATACATGACATCGTTACATACGAATCTGAGACTGTTGTCATACAGTTGTACAGTAATTATTTGTCTAATAATTAATCTGGTGGTAATAGGGGCATCAGCTCACAACGACATGCGACATCAGCTGACTCTTCCCTCAATCATTCAGCATCACAAACACTTTTATATTGTCTCTCATGTAAAAAGATCATGGTGGAATTCTATATCTCTACGTGGTGGCTCTCATGATAAAGATCCTCTAGACCATTCTCCTGTTGTTGATAATGATCAGGCAGCGGCCAACGTGACTTTGAATAAAGAAAGCTCTCTACCGAAATCGTTATCTACATCTACTGAGGGAGAAAATTCGATGGAAACTTATTTTGAAGATTTTGTTCCGAACGAGTTTCGGTTGCAAGAAGAAAATCAAATATTTGAAGCTGAAGAAGCTCATTTCCCCGATAATTTTCCTGATACAGACGTAGAAGGTGATGATTTTTATAATCGTGACAACCAAGACATCCTTACTGCAATGGCCATGGAGGAGGAGAAATTCCCAGAGACATTTCCTGACACAGATGTAGATGGAGGGGATGTCAATCCACTGCAAAGGGATACTACGGACAATATCTTGCCAACAGCTGTTGGACAAGACAGTCGGATAAACGAGCAGGATGAAATTTCGATACAGCGCACACAAGCCAGCAGTGGCATATCTATTCATAATCAAACGATACAAGATACCGGTTACGATACTACTCCTTTCGCATCTGCATCAACCAATCTACCGGGAGATGAAGACTCATCAGCTTACCTTGATCGAATGGATTTGGCTGATGCGTACGATGATGAAGAATCGGATAACAAAGATATCAAAGAAGCATTGGATGAAATGAGTGCTACTACCCAAAGTGTGGTCAATAATGCAATATTGCTCAATCAAGAAGTTGGTAGCAGAGTCCAGGAAAACGAAGTCATTACTGTAGATGACGATCATGACGATGACTCAAGCGCTAAAATTCAGTTTATGATTACAGAGCATATGAAACGGGTACTGATAGATGAATTGGGATACTCTAAAATAGAGGTAATTTATGAATCCGTTGCTCTTTTGGTACTTAAAGATGGATCTTTATCGATATCTTACAATTCACTGATTTTTTCGCTTCAAAAGGTTGAAAATATGAAACCAGATGTCGCAACAGTTCTGGTGAATAAGATGTTGAAGTGCCCGAAGAATGGAATGCCAGATGCTTTTTATATCGAAGGACGGATTCCTAAAGCAATATCAAAGAGAGATATACAATTTTTCGGAATAAGTAAAGTGGTAATAACTCGTGCAATTATTCCAGCTTTTGTAATAGGGGTCACCTGGGGTCTAACAATCTTATTCGGGGGCTCATCTACGCAATCAACTTACTCCCTTTCGCAGGGAAAGAAAGGGAAATACGGGAAGAGGGGTAAGAAAGGTAAGAAAGTATCCAAAAAGGGTTCAAAAAAGTCTCCTAAGGGACATGCTCAAGGAAAAAAGTCAACTAAAGCGAAAGACACAATATCAAGTAACAAATCACCTATTTCAAGTGATATGGCAAGTGATGGAAACACAGTCTCTTTGACTCATGGAGTGTCGTTAGAAGCAAACCGAGAGGTCGCAACGTTCAATTCAACAAATGCATTGATGGGGACTAGAAAGGTAGCAAAGGATCTTGATAAAACGTGGCTTGATCGAGTCATTACAACGACCTTGGAGAAATTAGATGATATATTTAAGAGGCCGTTTTAGAAGCTAAATAAATTAGCCGATCTTCAAGAAGTCATGCAAAGAAATTATTGATGTACTTTAAACATAATTTATTAATATTACTAACAGTATTTGATTTGAGTCCACAATTTGTACTGCAGCTCTTAATTTCACCCACCGACGAAACTCAGAACGGTTTCTCACTCCTTGTCTTCTGAAACTTTGCTGTTCCATTATTTGTTGTTAAAAGTTTTAAATTTTTGGTAATGGGATAAATGATGAATCGCTGCCGTTCAACTCGTCCGTGACAGCTACAGTACGTACAAGTATTTACCTAATAGTCATCAGTCAGTCGTTTCATGACTTATTGTCCCATGATGGAATTCATTTACTGTACTTTTAACCAACAGTAGTAGATAATCTCAAGTTCTCACCTATCAGTTTAACCCGATCATTAAATAGAACCAACAGAGAATGACAATCCTCCCATCGACTGTTCCTCCCTTTATCGTAATGTTGGTAGGATTACCTGGGAGTGGAAAGTCAACCTTTGCCGATATGTTATTGAAAGGGAATAAGGAAAAATTCGTCCACATCAATCAGGACATACTGAAAACTCGGCCAAACTGTGAGTTGCTATGTCGAGAGAGCTTACACAATCTAAAATGCCCAATTATTGATCGCTGTAACTTTAATCCGGATCAAAGAAACCATTTCTTAGCAATAGCGCGTGAGGTGAATGTTCCAGTCGACGTACTTGTTTTTTCATACTCAGTAGAAGTATGCATTCAGCGTTGTGAACAAAGACAAGGTCATCCCACTTTGAAACCAGCCAATGCTCGTGAAATAGTATCGATGCTGTCAAACCAATATCGTCCACCGACTAGTAGAAATTCCTCGGAGTTTCGTAAAATTATTTATATTTCGAGTTTTGAAGATGCAACTAGAGTTGCATCTGAATATCTTTTAAATGCTCATTGATGAAGCGTTTACTTACTGCAAGTGAATCAATGCAGATTGTAACTATTATCATCTATGCATTCGGCAGTCTTATAGATGAAATCCTACTTCCAGCAGGAATTTTGATCCTGCCCCAAGTTGTTAGGTTCTACTTTGTCACCTATCCCATGGTCTATCTGTTGTACCCATTCGTGAGAATTGGGGAGTATAATTCGAATCAATAAAATTATTAACAAACATGTTACTACTTTAGCGAAGTTTATGTACTACTAGGTTGACGAGGATAGTGACTCGTTCCTATTATCCTAGGTGCCACCACACTGTAGCTGATGGAATAACCTACAGTATCGTTAATTCATGAAATTGACGACATCCAGGCCAACCTAGTAAACATTTATTTATGAATGGTCATTTATACGAAAAGTACTGCTCTTCAGTGAAAAGTCTCGGTGATGCAATTAAATAGTGTCTAGGACATTAGAGCAAGGCATAACTTATCTGACGTTTTTGACTCTTTACCTGTTTCTTAGCAGTAAGGAAAGTATCGTTTCAACGTGACATAATCTACTGTGTCGATGAAATACTTCCCAAGAATAAACTAGTAACTTAAAAAGCCCCCCAAAACATCTCATCTGTTTTAATGATAATGTCTTATACAGTCATCAAGCCTTTTCGTTCTTTATATTTGTTGGTGTAATGCAACCAGCACATGAATACAACTATTACCTGCTGCTCATTAGTGATCGATCAAAATCATTGAGTGATGAATGTGTTATTATAAAATCGAAGCGATAAATATTGTCTTGTAAATGTGTGGGTGGTTGTACAAAACATAAACAGGCTCGTACATATCTGAAGGAGGGTATAGGAGTTTTCAGGATGGCGAAGTATGATGCTGTCCGCCTATCCTCATCTTTGGATGATGAAGGATAACAATCGATTACATCAAAACTGTAACTATGACAATCTCCAAACATAAAGCGAAGAGAATTGGTAATAATAGTATGAAGTTCTCTTGGATCTTTGACAGCTGGAGTCGTTTGGATCAGTGAATAGCAAAAGTAATGAGAGCTATTATTACTGTCATCATCTTGAGTTCCGTTTTGCATATTACAGTGCCCTGTGCCAGTGATACCTGTCTATTGTCTGATATTACAAGTGATAGATAAGGATTTATGTATTTATTATTTGATGATGATGGCCGATGGCTCTCCTGTCTATGTACTGTAACTGTACTGTACCTATGTATTCGTTAAATTTATGTAATCTTGCATTGCTTGCTATATACATACATACTACAGTAGGCTACTGTATGATCTTATTTCTTTTTACTTGGTCAGAAACTATCTCAATACGTTTTTTGAATCCCAGAGAACCATGTTAAAGCTACCGAATAAGCCGAGTGAATCCGATCAATCTTCCTGTACTACTCTTAGCAGTCTACCCATCATGCAGATTGATCCAGCACAAATGTCTCAAACGGATAGTGTGGATATATATAGGACGATTGCGGGAATAGCTGGTAATGTCTTGGAATGGTATGACTTTGCACTCTTTGGGTTCTTCGGGGATGTCATTGCAGATGTATTCTTTCCGAAGCAATCAGGACATGCGGCTTTGATTGAATCCTATGCCGTATTCGGGGCTGCATTCATCGTTCGGCCCTTAGGGGGCTTGATTATAGGGTACATCGGTGACAAGTATGGTCGAAAGAAGGCTTTGGAAATATCTATTTTCTTAATGGCTATTCCAACTTTTGTTATGGGTCTACTACCTTCCTATGCAAGAATCGGCCCTCTTGCTATAGTTCTACTGGGTATAGTGCGAATCTTACAAGGCTTGAGTGTTGGAGGACAACTAGTATCATCACTTGTTTTTACAGTTGAATGTCGACCCAAGGATAAGTGGGGATGGTATGGATCATGGGTCTTTGCTTCGGCAAACTTTGGCACGTTTTTGGGTGGCTTAGTTGCTTTCCTTGTACGAAATAGACTGGATAACGACGCTTTGCTATCATGGGGATGGAGAGTACCATTCCTAGCAGGAATCGTTGTTGGATTTGCTGGGTATTATTTGAAGTATTACTGTGATGATCATGATTTTCCTGTTCAACAAGGTGATGCCGTCGCTAAAAACCCGATTACGACTGCTTTTGCGAGAGAAAATCGTCGATCTCTTCTATCAGCTTCATTAGTACCAATGTTATGGGCCGGGGGATTCTACACCACGTATGTGTGGATGGCAGTATTTATGGAGGATTTATTGGAAAATCCCATTCAAAATGCTTTCGCTATCAATTCAGTATCTCTACTTTTCTTATGTCTATGGTTTCCAGCTATTGGAAAGATATCAGACAAACTTGGACGTGTTCAAGTCATGACAGTGGGTGGTGTTGCCATGGGATTAGGCTCACCATTGTTTATGCAAATTATAGGAAAGGGGCAGTCCTTTAGTGCTTTCATTGCACAGACTTGCATGGGGTTTTCGCTGTCTTTATGGGGTTCTCCAAGTAAGTGCTTCAATCCTGGAATGAAGAAACTTTCATGAACATCTTTGTCTTCAATGATGTACTTCTCTATTTGCATATAGTGTGTGCGTGGTTAGTCGAAACGTTCTCACCGGAAGCTCGTCTTACCTCCGTAGCTGTGGGTTATAATATAGCACTGGCGCTTATAGGAGGGACAACACCTGCAATCGCAACGTATTTGGTCGATGCATTTAGTGTTATTGCTCCAAGCTACATGATTTCTTTAGTAGCAATCCTTTCATTGATAGGCTTATATTTGGCACCTGTCAAACAATATTTCCCTGATACACCAACACCCCTTGCTTTTTATGGTAGGATGGTTTAGAATAGTTCGGGTTAAAGTAGTATTAGTGATTAGAATGGTTAATGAGCCTAGGTAATAGCATGAACTTTCCGAACCCCAGCAACACTGTATTGCAACGAGATCAATACTAGTATACTTTATATATACAGGGCGTCACACAACATCATACTTGTCCACGTACATCTTGTGACAGGTATTTCTAAGTTTCCATTAATTTTCTTCTTCTTTCAATGCTCGTTGGTACCGATAGGAAAAATCACCAAATGACTTCATACAGTGAGTTTACAGTAGGTCTTGAGACCATATAGAATAGCCATCCTAAAATTCACGCTACTGATAATTACTGTTGGACTTGAAACACTGGGATCAAAGCGTGTGAATAACTGCCCTCAACGTCAGGAGTTGCCTACGTTATTTGAGTAGTTTGAAGCTGCATTGAATCCCTGGTGTGTTGCGAAGGTAGTCTAATAATGATGAATCATCATTTCATTTAATACCTAGAAAACAATCTATTCTTTTAACACGACACATGCATAATGAGATTGAGCATAAATCTCAGTCAGACATATGAATAAGAATGGCTGTATTAAGATGAGTCTGGATCATATCTGTTCCAGAAGGACCGTCGTTTAACTTTCAAGCCGTTGCCTTGAATTTAATATTGGTGATGTTACCTATCTTGTTTGGTAACAGGTTACAGCTGAATATCGAATATCCCTCGTCGTTTCGTGTTTTGTAGCTGCTCTTCTCTCTTCTGCTCTCGAATCTTGAATCCTCTCCTTTTTTAAAAAAATTTCAAAGCCGGCGGCGTACCGACGGACCGACGGATGCTCCAAATATGTAATGAAAAATCAGAGGTATTACATACACCACACAGCAGCCAGAGACAACAGCAGCCGCACACGTACATGTATTGTTGTTAACCAACAGACGATACGTAACATCTTTTTTCACACCCCCGTCACATTCATCAGTTCTCATTCTGTGTAAAGGACAGTATAGAGGTCATCGAACGTTTATCTCGGCTCGTCGATTATTTAGAGTAATCAAGACGGTTTGCATTTGGTACACTTGTGATTCCTAATATTTGAACCAAATGGCCTCATCATTTCCAGTACCCTTCGTTCATGAAAATCCTTTTGGATGGGGACCCCCATCCAAGGAAGTGGATACGGAAACAACGCGCCTTTCACACATTTATGCTCCATATGGTCGTAGTGATCGACTCGGTCGTGCAGCTGACTTTACCTCTCAACCTTCCCAACAATTTAAACAACGCTATGATCGACGCCGAGATGACTTTGGAAGGAATGCAGAATTTCAATACAAGGTCGAAGGAGATGACTTCGAATTGGTCGATACTTCCAAAGCTTCCGTCAAGCGCTTCGTAACTCCGAGTGCTAAGAAACGTACAGCTGCCCAAAATCGTCTGAAACAACTAAATGCTCGTCGCGTGGGGGGAGGGGAAACGTATGATCCTCGCAACGCACAGCAGTTCCAACGAACTCGTAGAGGGACGGGTGGACGAGGTTTACCTGGTGGTCGGGGAGGAGGGCTCGGACGAGGTATGAGTTGGCGTGATCGTCTAGATCGCCAAGCCTCTGTTTCTATTAAATCGGATTGGAAACTTATCGCTGATTTTGATCTTGTCAAAATAACGAAACAGCCTATGAATACATCCAAACCTCAGAAGGAGGAAGATTTGCTATTCTGTGGATTTCTAGATACGTACAATGACATTTATGAGAAATGCTCTACAAAAGTTCCCACGCCTTTAAAGCGCTTTGAGAACAAAGAGTTTTATCCAGTGACTACTACGGAGGACACTGTAATTGAGAAGGTGAGCGCGCCGCAGTTGTTGAATGTAAACTCTTGACTTTAATTTATATGAATCATTTATGAATCTTTTACCTGCATTATTAGTTGGCCATTGATGGAACAGGAAATGTTTTCGCAACAGATGCTATCCTCGCACATTTAATGACTTGTCCTCGTTCAGTGAATCCATGGGATATCGTTGTTCAGAAGCTTCCATCAGGGGCTTTATTTTTTGATAAGCGCGAATCTTCACAATTCGACTATCTCACTGTCAATGAAACTGCAAATGTACCTCCCGCAAAGCTTGAAGATGATCCTGACGGGATCAACACCGTCGAGAGACTAAGTTTAGAAGCCACAACGATCAACCAGAACTTTAGTCAACAAATCCTGAAGGCTCCGTCTACAACCACCCGCAAGCAGTTTGATCTTCCCAACCCTTTCTTCGACGATGAAAACAATGAGGGAATGGAGCCAGCAAGCGTCGCCTACCGCTATCGTTTATTCGAGCTTGGAGATGGCATTGAGCTTGTTTGTCGAACGGAACTACATGGAATCGTGAAGCGCTCTTCGATTGGATCCAACACCACTGAAGAACTGTACATGACTGCCTTCGCTTTGAACGAATATCATGGTCCAGTTGGCGTGGGAGGTATCGCTTGGCGAGAAAAATTGGATAGTCAGCGTGGAGCCGTTCTCGCAACGGAGCTCAAAAATAATAGTTTCAAGTTGGCCAAGTGGACTGCTCAAAGTATTCTCGCCGATGCCTATTTTATGAAAATCGGATTCGTCAGTCGCTCATCTGCAAAGAATTCTTTTGAACACCAGATTCTTGCAACTCAGTTTTATCGTCCAAAAGAATTCGCTCAGCAGATCATGTTGAACGAAGGCAGTATGTGGGGGATCATTCGTATGATAATTAATACATTCCGTGATCAACCTGAAGGTAAATACGTTCTTGTGCGAGATCCCAATAAAGCTATCTTAAGAATCTTTTCGGTTCCTCCGAATACATTTGAAGAGGAGGAAACAGAACAACCGATATCGGCTCCTGTTGCTTCAGAAGAGGCGTAAACGCAGGAACCGATGTATGACGTCCGTCATGTAACTTAATCTAAGGTTTAAACGCTAGGATTACATTCCGAGTTAAAGAAGTACCATATATAGTTTCGTTTCATAGCGCCGATCTTTGTATTTCTATTGCTCTTTCTTCTGTCTATCTATAACCTTATCATCGTCGTCATCAACAACACGAGCCATAGATGCAGCAGCTGAAACAGCATCCATGCCCCTCCCTTCAACTCGCGAGCTGTCAACTGGATATAGATGCCGTTGCCACAAGTATATAATGAAAATAATGTCATCGCGGAAGCAGCTTATGCGAGCCCTATTCCACACAAACAATTAAAGGAGCATATTGCCAAGTAAGGGATAAGTGAGTATAACAAACAATGAATTCATAAGGACATTGAAGCTTACATCGTCGGCATGCGGATTATAAAACTGAACAAATCATCGATAAACGTATTAATGAATCTAAAGAAAAGGACGTTCCAAGGAAGGTGAGCAACAGTCTTCAGCTTATAATTTAGGAAGAGCTGAGGTGTCATTAAGACGAATCCAATGGCGTAAACGGCACTAGATGCGGAAGAAATGAGCCATGAATACCACCCAATATGTTCCTGATAAAGAAGAGTGTAAGAAGAGTAGAGGAACACAATAGGTATCAGAAAATATTTGCCGATAGTTTGAAACGCTAACCGATCCATTTCTTCTGTCAACGCAGCCAAGTCTTGAGCATTTGAATGTTTGGGCGAGGCGTCATCAATTTTATCATTCTCAGATGCTTGCGAGAGCGTTTTTAGATTCCGAAGCCGAGTAGCTTGTAATTCATACCCGAATTGGAAAAAGAATGTGTTGTAAAAAGATGATGACGTTCGTGAGGTCACTCGGACAAACTTTAACCCGGCACCACGATGAAATTTCCACAATGCAATGAGACAACCAATGGCTGAAGGAACAATCATAAGAAGGGAGCTTTCTTTTTCGATCAAATAGAGAAGAACTATCGTTTGACTGAAAAAATCCATAAAGAGAGCACGAACACTCAATCCAGTCAAGTCTTTATTGCCTCTCCAGAATTCAATGTCGCTCTTAAAGGTTAAGAATTCAAAAAGTAAATGCAAGGTTGATGCAAGGATAGTAATGGCTAATAGTATGACATTTGTTTCTGCAATCAATCGTCGGATATCATCAACATCCGATTGCTCAAAACCAAACTGTTTCTGTTTTTCAAGGCTCTCGGATAAATGTCTAAGCAAGCGCCATCTAGCAGGACTCATTCCATTCCCTTCCACTTTTGATGACGGTGTTCCTGGATCCTGTATGTCGGGTGAGACATTTCGTTGAAAGGTGATCCGTAGAGGTAAGGCCGTCGTAGATGCATTCAAAGGGATATATTTATCACTCGTTAAGCCGATTTCATCGACATATAATCCGGGTAGATAAGCGAGCCCGCTCTCAAAAAGATTCCCTTGTTTCAATTTTCTCTTGTTGACTTGAATGACTTCCATTCCCGAAAGATGTACATGATCTTGAGGGTATGATTCACGATCCGTGATCATTTGTATAATCACTTCCGGTTTCCAATAGGGGTATCCAATATGATTTTTCTTCATATCTTGTGCACGTTGGTAGGCTGCGAACTCATTTGGTTTACTATGGGATAGATCCCAAGGTGGTAGAGTCCATGCCTCCTTAGATTTCCATATAAGAGAAGTAGGGATGCCATATCTTTGCATCAAATATACTAAATCATGAAGTAAAATTCGTGTCGGTTTAAGAACATGATGAGGAATATCGTGTTTAATGATATTGACATTTCCCAGAAGCATATTATGTATATTGGCAGCTTGTTGCAGTCTTTGCAATTCATCCTTGTATGATACTGATATTTGAGGAAGGTAAAATGTTTCAGCTTCATTACGAGTAAGAGCAACATGAAGATACACAGTAGAATTATTCATAATTGCCTTCCATATAGAGGATGAAGGTTTCAAATGAAACATAAGGGGAGAATGTTCTTCCTTAGTTTTGTTGGTCAAAGATGTTGGTTCTGACTTGGTTATCCATTGTATCAATGATTGTAACGATGAATGAACCGAGTTATAAAAGGTAAGTAATAAACTTGTAGAAGCAATTCCTTGCCCTGCTGATGCTGTGGATAAAGCCTGAAGTACTCCCGAATCGGAACCGGATAGAGCATCTGCTTTACGTTGTGCATCTTGAAGCCACTGTACTGCATAATTCATGGAAGAAGATGACGACGAAGACGACCCCTCCTTGTCTGTAGTCAAGATGATGTTTCGACTCAAAAATGTAAAATCTTTCATAGCAGGTTGTTCCCAAAGAAGAATCGCATCATGTTTTGTTCGTTTCAAACGCCGATCCTCTGTTGTTTGCGCAGTGGACGCAGCAGAATGTTGTCCAACTCCTAGGAAAGTTTCCTTTGCATCAAATTCATCAACAAGGAAATCCGTATGAAATTCAGGATTTGAACTAAGATATACTTTCATCGAAAGATGATATACAGCTGGTTTCTTTTTTGATGGATCCTGTAGTTTCATGGGATACCAATAGGATCGAACCAGTTGTTGTGGAGGATATGTTGTAACATCAACCTTGCGTAGTGGATACATAAGGTTGACAATGCCTTGAATGGAAACGTAGAGATAAAACACAGTGATTGCCGAGGCAATATTCGTCATGGAGAAAATGTTAGATATTCGAATCATTTTTGTTCTTTATTCTGTGATTATACAACTATACAGAGGATGCTCTATACATTCACCGATAAGGAAGGGATATTATAACAGAGTATTGTGCAACATGACTATTCTGTCGACTGTAAATTCTAGGTTCATGGGTCAATGTCGACATAGGTAGACCCTGCTTATTATTAGCACCTACGAGCCTACAGTTGATGGTAGCTGCGTGACATCTGCGCGTCTACGTCGGTCGTGCACGTTTTTGGCTTAACACCACACATTTTTTCAATACAGTAGCTACTGTACTGTAGTTGCTACGAGTACATCTTCCGGAAAAATGGCTCGTAATGACCATAAGTTGATTGATAAATCAATCAATCAGGTCATTCGTCCTATGATACATGGAACATTTACATTTAGAAAAGAAAAATAAGAAGCGGAAACGCAAAGAAAAGCAATTGCTTAAAATTGAGCACAGTGAAACGTCTGGATGTGAATGTGACGAATCTAAGATTGGCCTACATGGTACGGAAAAGTATCAAGGTCATGTTTTCGTAGTAGGGGAAGCAGAAGCATCTATACAACAACAATCGCAGAGATATGCCCCAAAATCATGGGCTTCATGGAGTGAGGCTTTTCGTGCGGCAGCATCGATTCAGCACGTGGAAATTGATGAGGACTTTCTCCGAAGAACGAATAGTTCGAGAAATAAAAGCGATCAAGAGGAGGAGGAGGAAGACACAGATAGTAGAGGAGACATTGAGGATCGAATAGGAGCTAGAAAAGTATCCAAATTAGTGTCCGACTTTTACCAGAGTAAAAACGATTCTTGCATGGCTCCGTATCCTTATCATGAAGACTCACAGTATGCTGCAAAAAGCACCTTGGACACCAAGTCTACACAGAAAGTAAAGGATAAAAAGCGTAAAAAGAAGAGGAAACATGGTAGGACCTTGGACAAGAATAGACCAGATGTATCATCCAATCACTCCGAAGCGCCAATATCCCTTAAAAAGGATCCTATTCCTAGTAACGGTACGTTAACAAAATGTCTGTAAGGTTTTTATTGTTTCCTATTAGCATTTATATCGAAGCCGATGCCTCCTATTCCATGGAGAGCTTACGGTCAAAATAAAATGCTAAATACAATCATGTTCGAGTAGGACTCTTTATCTCTTTAGATTATTTAGTGTGACGGTATGCAAAATGTATACTCATCATGTATAT
>Ga0169931_10005797_pt1 | contig 18766 bp, 14 predicted proteins | sample Kivu_15m_20L_FD_129675 | JGI IMG/M metagenome (GOLD analysis project Ga0169931, IMG submission 129675) | Freshwater microbial communities from Lake Kivu, Western Province, Rwanda to study Microbial Dark Matter (Phase II) - Kivu_15m_20L... | ecosystem: Environmental > Aquatic > Freshwater > Lake... | reverse complement strand
TCCGGAGAAAAAACTTCATCATTTGTTAAAATTACTTCAACAAAGAAAAAAAAATTATTTGAAAGTGTCCGAAATACACTTATTAATTTTTATTTTTGCTACTAGAACTAAACTATCAAACCAACATGATTAAAAACTACCTGACCATTCTTGCATTTTCGGCAACAGCGGGCCTTTATGCACAAGCGGATGTAACGCTTAAGGTCGACGATCGTAACAACAAAACCAAAACCGCTATCAAATTCAAAGGCCAGTTCAACAGCTGGGCTGATGTTTCTGCGTATGACGACGGAACCAATGGTGACGCTACTGCCAATGACAATATCTGGTCGCTTAAAGTAGCCGGTGTTGCAGATGGTACTTATGAATGGGGTGCCGTAGACCAGGATGGAGCATGGCTTACCCCCGGTGTTCCAAATTACACCTTCACTGTAGCTTCAGGATCTGTTTCCGGACAGACTGAAATCGTGATTCCAAAAACCAAACCCATGCATCCTGTTGTATTCACCGTGCGTGACCTTGCCAATAAAGAAAGCGGCGTAAAACTGAAAGGTGCTATGTTCGGTTGGTCAAGCAAAGACATGTTTGATGATGGAACCAATGGTGACACCACTGCAGGCGACAAAGTATGGACCCTGAAAACCGACGTGGAAGAAGGTAGCTTCGAATGGGGCATCGAAAACCAGTGCGGATGGAAACTTGTAGGCCCTAACCGCCAGTTCACGGTAGCTGTAGGCGGCGCTGTTTCAGGAAGTGTTTCTTACAGCATTCCTGCACTCACCACGCCAATCAATGTTACTTTCCGTGTTTACATGGGCGACGTAATCGTGAATTCTTCCGGTCTTTATATTGCAGGTAACTTCATGGATGCCGTTTCAGGCAAATCTCTCTGTAACTGGAGCAAGGACACCCTGCGCCTCACCGATGCTGACAAAAATGACGTATATGAATTGACTGTTAGCATGTCTCCCGGTAACTACGCATACAAATACTTCAACGGCCGCGGCGGCGACCCCGATGGTGAAAAAGGTGATTTCAGTGCCGGTGGATGCGGAACTGACAATGGACTGGGTGGTTTTAACCGCAACATTGATCTGAGCAACGCTACCGCTGACGTGGTTGTTGATATTTACAAATACGACAGCTGTGTGGTTTATAAACTGCCTACAACCGGCATCAAAAAATCAAACAATGTTTTCAAGGGTATTTATCCTAACCCTGCTACAGCATCTGCAAATGTTTCATTCACTAACAAAAACGTAGCACACACAGTAGAAGTGATGGATATTTCTGGCAAAGTAGTTGCCAAAAATAATTTCGCCGCAGGTGTAAATTATGGTACTATTATGAAACCCGCTGCTGGTACCTACTTCGTGAAAGTTAGCGCTGCAGACGGCTCAACTGCCACTTCAACCCTCGTGTTTGAATAATTGATATTTCCCCTACAAAAAGGCAACTTTTCTTTTGAAAGTTGCCTTTTTTTATGCTAAATTTGAGAACATAGCCATGTCTAAATTATTTACTATCGTTTCCGCGCTTTTGTTAGGCAGTTATGCTTCCGCGCAGATGACATTAGACCCAGTATTTGCATCACAAAACGACAGTGTAACCATCTATTATGATGCTACAAAAGGGAATGGTGCATTGAAGGATTTAGGTCCACCTGATGTGTACATTCACACCGGCGTAATCACCAATCTCAGCACCGGCAACTCAGACTGGCGCTACGTTAAAGGCGTCTGGGGGACAGATGATTTGCCCCGGAAAATGTCCTACGCAGGCAATAACATTTATAAAATAAAAATTTACATCCCCACCTTTTACGGTGTACCGGGTGGTGAAACCATAAAGAAAATTGCTGCTGTTTTTAGGGATAAAGCCGGAAATAAAGTGGGCAGAAACGCGGATGGCACAGACATTTATGCCGATATTTTCCCTCCCGGCCTCAAAATCAGTTTTACCAAACCCTCAGAAATTCCGGGTATTTTTGAAACAACAGACAATATTACATTTGAGGCAAAAGCTTCGGAATCGGCCAAAATCACCCTCTTCGAAAATGGCGTCCAACTTGATACCCAGACAACGACTACCTTCACAAAGACCATTAGCGGAAGGGCTGCAGGAAGATACACCTATGTAGCGCGTGCTCAGAAGGGAAGTCTCTCGGCCAGCGACACCATTTATATCACCATCAATCCGGCTGTTGTTACCGAGGCGCTGCCTGCGGGAATGGTTGACGGAGCCAACTATATCAACGATAGCACCTTGCTATTTTCATTGGTAGCACCGGGTAAAAAATATGCGTATGTGATCGGAGATTTCAACAGCTGGCAACCATTAACCCAATATTTTATGAAGAAAACCCCTGACGGAAATCGCTGGTGGGTAAGGGTATCAGGTTTGAAAAAGGGGCAGCAATACGGATATCAGTACCTTGTAGACGGATTATTCAGGGAAGCGGATCCGCTCAGTGAGCTTGTTTTGGATAACTGGAATGATGGTTTTATAAACAAATCAGATTTCCCCGGTTTGCCCAATTACCCTGCCGGAAAAACCACCGGTCTCGTTTCGGTTATCCAACCCGGAAAAGCTTCCTACGCATGGAAACATGACACCTTCACGGTTAAAAATGTTGGACAGCTGAACATTTACGAATTGCACATTCGGGATTTCATTGCAGCCCATTCATACACGGTTTTGAAAGACACGCTTCCTTATTTGAAAAAACTGGGCGTTAATGCCATCAAACTCATGCCTGTAAATGAGTTCGAGGGTAACTCAAGCTGGGGATACAATGTCTCCTACCACATGGCCCTCGACAAATATTATGGCAATGCCAATCAACTCAAAGCATTCATTGATGAATGCCACAAACAGGGAATTGCAGTGTTTTTGGATGTGGTGTTTAATCATGTTTTTGGACAAAATACCATGTGCCACCTGTATTGGAACAGTGCCCTTAACCAACCGGCAGATAACAACCCTTGGTTAAATCCTGTTGCTAAACATGATTTTAATGTGGGATATGATTTCAATCATGAAAGCCAATTTACCCAACAATACATGGATCGCGTTATCAAATACTGGCTCACAGAATTCAAAGCAGATGGCTTCCGTTTTGATCTTTCCAAAGGATTCACCCAGAAAAACACACTGGGAAATACTGGTGCCTGGGGCCAATATGATGGCAGCCGCATCTACCTGCTCAAACGCATGCGCGATGCCATTCGCAGCTATGATAACAATGCAGTCCTAATTCTGGAACACTTTGCTGACAACAGCGAGGAAACAGAATTATCCAATGAAGGCTTTATGCTCTGGGGTAATGGCAATACAGCTTACACGGAGGTTGCCATGGGCTATAATTACGATATTGCCTGGTTCAGCAACTATAAAAACCGCGGCTGGAGCAATCCCAACCTGGTTTCTTACATGGAAAGCCATGATGAGGAACGCATGATGTATAAAAACATCAATTTTGGCAATGTCAATGGTGCTTATAACATCAAGCAGACGCCCACAGGCCTGAAGCGTTGTGAGATGGCAGCTGTGCTGTTTTTCAGCGTGCCCGGCCCTAAAATGGTATGGCAGTTTGGTGAACTCGGTTATGATGTAGGCATCAATACCAATGGCCGCACCGGTGAAAAACCCATTCGCTGGAATTACCTCACTGAGCCAAACCGTCAAAGCCTGCATCAGGTATATTCTACCATGATGAACCTGAGAAACAAATACCCGGTTTTTCATACCACCTACAACAATTTTGACCTGAGCGGCAAGGTAAAGAAAGCTTGGTTGCAGTATTTTAACCACTATGTGCATGTAATTGCCAATACGGATGTGGTTTCTGTTAATACCACCTATGATTTTCATGATACCGGCAAATGGTATGAAGTGTTTTCGGGCGACAGCCTGCGTGTGATAAACAAAAACATGCCCATAACTTTGGCTGCCGGTACTTACCGATTGTTTACCAACAAAAAAATGGAGCTTCAGTCCAAGGTGCAAATACCCAACAGTGCGGGAAAAGTTAAAGGTTCAACCGGTATAATTGCATATCCAAACCCGGCTTCCGACAATCTGCATCTTCTAACCTCAGAGTCCATGCTGATAAACGTAAGAGACATATCCGGGAGGGTGGTTTTCACAGGCAATTCTGCATTCGATGGCATAAAAATTAATACCAGGGAATGGCCTGCCGGGGTGTATTTAATACATGGGAAATCGCAATTTGGCAGCTGGTCTGTTAAAACGCTGATTCAACACTAATAATAACTGTCTTTTTTAGAACCCTGCTAAAATGGCAGGGTTTTTTTACACATGATAATACAAATTGCGAGAAATGTGGTATTTGGCAGGTATAAATAGTAGCTTTGTAGTGCAATTCTGTTTGGCTCACCTTTTGCCATCAGATATTTAACAGAGTAATGAGCGAAATTAACAACAACAAACCCAAACCCGGCGGTTTTAAATTTAATCCTTACTGGATTTACGGCGTCATCTTCATCGTGATGCTTGTTCTCACATTCTTGCCACGCAATGCTGGCAAAAGCACCAACTGGACCGAGGTTCGGCAGATGATTTTACAAGGTGATGTTGAAAAAATAACCATCGTAAATGAGCAACTGGCAGAAATTTACCTTACCAGGGAAGCTTTGAAAAAAGATGAACACAAAGGGAACACCAAAAAAGAAGATCTGCTAGGTTCTAATCAGCCAAATTATTATTTTGAGATTGAAAAAGGCTATTTCAATAACGAAATCAAAGATTTAAAGGAAGAATTCAAGGATAAGAAAATTGACACTCCAATTCCTCCCATAGCCTATGAATCGCACAGCGACTTTATGGGTCAGTTGTTTCAGTGGCTTTTTTTTATCGGCATTTTCCTCATCTTCTGGAGCATCCTTTTCCGCCGTGTAGGCGGAGGTGGAGGTGGAAGCGGTTCCAATATTTTCAGCATTGGACGTGCCAGGGCACAGCTTTTTGACAAAGACACCAAGGTTAATATATCTTTCAAGGATGTAGCAGGACTCGAAGAAGCCAAGGTGGAAGTAATGGAAGTGGTAGACTTCCTGAAAAATCCAAAGAAATATACCAACCTGGGAGGTAAAATTCCCAAAGGCGTGCTGCTGGTAGGCCCTCCCGGTACGGGTAAAACCCTCCTGGCTAAAGCAGTTGCAGGCGAAGCAGGCGTGCCTTTCTTCTCGCTTTCAGGTTCCGATTTCGTGGAAATGTTTGTGGGTGTGGGTGCCAGCCGTGTGCGTGACCTTTTCAAACAAGCCAAAGAAAAAGCACCATGTATCATTTTTATTGATGAAATTGATGCCGTTGGGCGTGCCCGTGGTAAAAACCTGGTGCAGGGCAGCAACGATGAACGCGAGAATACATTGAATCAGCTGCTGGCCGAAATGGACGGTTTTGGAACAGACAGTGGTGTCATCATAATGGCCGCCACCAACCGCCCAGATATTCTTGATAGTGCACTGCTGCGTCCGGGGCGATTTGACAGACAAATTTCTGTCGATAGGCCCGACATTGCAGGCAGGGAACAAATCTTTAAGGTTCACCTGAAACCGCTTACCAAACTGGCTGGCGATGTGGATGCCCATAAACTGGCCGCACAAACCCCGGGATTTGCCGGTGCTGAAATTGCCAATGTTTGCAATGAAGCGGCCCTGATTGCTGCGCGCCATGGCAAAGAGCATGTAGACATGCAGGATTTTCAGGATGCCATCGATCGCGTCATCGGTGGATTGGAAAAGAAAAATAAAATCATATCTCCCGAGGAAAAGCAAATTGTAGCTTACCACGAGGCCGGACATGCCATCGCAGGCTGGTTCCTCGAAAATGCCGATCCCCTGCTGAAAGTGAGCATCGTTCCCCGCGGTGTGGCTGCTTTGGGATACGCACAATATCTGCCCAAGGAACAATATCTGTATCGCACAGAGCAATTGTTGGATAGCATGTGTATGACATTGGGTGGCCGGGCCGCAGAGGACATTTTCTTTGGAAAAATCAGTACCGGGGCCCAGAATGACCTGGAACGCATTACCAAAATGGCATATAGCATGGTAACCATTTATGGTATGAGCGACAAGGTAGGCAATCTTTCCTTTTATGACCCTCAGGGTGAATATGGCTACCAAAAGCCCTACAGCGAAAAAACTTCCGAACTGATTGATGAAGAAGTGCGCAGTATCATTGCCGATGCCTACACACGCTGCAAGAATCTACTGAACGAAAAGAAAGACGAGCTGAAATCCGTGGCAGAGGAATTGTTGCAAAAAGAAATCCTTTTTCAGTCGGATCTTGAAAGGCTGATTGGAAAACGTCCTTTTGATAAGGAACCTGTTATCAGTGCCGAAACTACAGAACAAGCCACTGAACCTGTAATACCGGAAACCACAGAACCGGAAGCACCCGCAGAAGACAACCCCGTTATTGAGCCCGAAGCATAAAAAATGGATAGGCAGGGTAGCCCTGGTAGTTACCCTCATTGCGGCCTGGTATCTCCGTAGTGTAATCGCATATTTTCTGGTAGCGGCGCTCATAAACTTTATCGCAGCACCATTAATGGCCGGGTTGGAAAAGTATGTAAGATGGAAGAAGAAACCCCTGCCCCGCTGGATTTATGCCATCAGCATTATTGCAGTTCTGCTGATTGCTGTTTTTGGTTTGCTGCGTTTGATTATACCTCCGCTTCTGGAACAGGCAGACAGAATCAGTCATATCTCCAACGAAGATTTTAAACGCAGTTTTGGGACTCCGCTGGCTGATTTACAAAACTACCTTGGAACATGGGGTATAGATGGTCAGTTGTTTAATGCTGAGCACATTAAACAGGATTTTATGCATTGGGTCCAAACCACCGACATACGCACCGCTGTTGAGGGTATCTTAAGTGGAGTAAGCACCGCAGGCGGATGGATTTTCTCTGTTCTATTCATAACTTTCTTCTTCCTAAAAGAAAAATTTCTTCTTTATCGACTCATTCATACGCTAACCCCGGATAATGTTGAACCCCGTATGCAAAAGGTGCTGAGGGCGATACAAAAACTGCTGGGCAAATATTTCAGAAGCATACTGCTACAGATACTCGTATTTGGAAGCTACATTTTCATTGGACTGAGTATTGTAGGGGAGCCCTATGCACTCACTATCGCCGTATTCTGCGGATTGATGAACCTGATTAGCTATATTGGCCCTGCCTTAGGGCTGTCCTTTGCCTTATTATTCAGCATCGGCGGGCACGTAGGTGCGGATTTCTATACTTCCATTATGCCACATCTGATGGAAGTAGCCACTATTTTTCTTGTGGCTATTTTGCTGGATAACCTGGTATCCTATCCCCTCATTTTCTCAAATTCACTTAAAGTTCATCCCCTGGAACTCTTTTTTGTGGTGCTGGCGGGCTTTCAGCTGGCCGGACTAGGCGGTATGATTGTGGCTGCACCGGTGTACACCATGCTCAGAATTATTGCCAAGGAGTTTTTGCAGGGGTTTGATGTAATAAGAAGTATTACACGTGGCGTTTAAACCGTGACTTTGCGCAATCGCAGGTAATAGGCAGTGCCCAGCAAGAAGCAAATTAAACTCAGTATTATCAGCCAAACCAGATCTCCCATGCGGGAATACAAGGTCATTTTGCGGCTGCTGTCAATATTCAGCTCTGCGGAAATGGCCGTCTTTTCCCACCAATTTGTAGCTTTCACAATTTCACCGTAAGGATTGATAAACCCTGAAATTCCTGTATTGGCACTCCTAACAAGCCACCGGCGGTGTTCTATAGCCCGCAGTTGCGCGTATGCCAGGTGCTGCTTGTAGCCGGGTGTATTTCCCCACCAGGCATCGTTGGTAATTACGCACAACACATCGGCACTGTCTTTCACAAAGCGGCCTGTATAATCACCATAAATGCTCTCGTAGCAAATGATGGGCGCTACTTTTATCTTACCTGCATTAAAAACTACCGGGGCAGGGCTTTTACCCAAGCTACCCGAAATAGAATTCTCATCCAGCTTCACAGCCAGTTTGTCTATCCATGGAAAATGCTGCACAAACGGCATTTGCTCAGTGCCGGGCACCAATATGCTTTTGTGGTAATACTGAAGGGGTCTATCCCCAATCAGCACCGCACTGTTATACGCATTCCACCAAAGCCTGGGATCCTGTGTAGGGCGCGCTGTGCTATTGGGACGTGATGTGCAGTTCTCGTACACCTGCTGCATATCCGCGCCCGAAAGTATTTGCAGAGACGGAAATTCCTTTCTGAGTGTAGCTATAGCTGACACATCAGGATGCTGCTGTGGATAGTTCACGTCAATGGATGATGTGATGCTTGTTTCGGGCCATACCAACAGGTATGTGTTTTTATCTACTGCCTTTTTGCTAAGGGCAATCATCTCGGCCACCATTTCAGACGAAGGCCGGGCAAATTTCTCAGTCCATGGATCATAACTGGGCTGACATATTGTTACATTTACTGTTGTATCGGGCTTTACTGTTTTCTCCCATTTCCAGGCATTGAAGACGGAAGATAACCACACAAAAACCAGCAATGCTGTGGCACCCAATCCATAATTCCGGCTGCGGTATTTCCAGGTTTTCCAGATTAGCACATTCATAGCCAGCGCAAAAGCAGAGCCGCCCAGCGTGCCTGTAATATCGTACCACTGCACCAGCCAGGGGGCCGATGCCAGTCCGTTGCCCAGTGTTAACCAGGGCCAGCTCAAATCCCAGCGGTGGTGGAGAAATTCATAGGTAAGCCAGAAAACCACAAACAGATATATGGCAGGATCTCCCAGCTTTTTGCGAGCATACCTGTACAGCATCCAGGGAAATGTCATGAATAGCGTATTCAGTACCAGCATAGTTATGGCACCCGGCACCGTACTGTTCCATACCCACCATGTGGTAAACAGGTTCCAGAAAAACAGGGAACCATATAAGCGAATCCACCACTGCAGCCTATTTCGCTGTTGCCATTCTTCCTGTTGTTGCAAAAGTGGCACAAAACCCACAAACAACAACACAAAAATGCCAATAGGTGGCCAGGCCAGCCAGAGGCACAATCCGGGGGCCAATAGGTAATACAGCCATTTCCACCTAGTCATCATGGCCGTTATCATTTGCGTAGTCGGTACCTTGCAATACCACAACAAATTCACCCTTGGGTGCGTGTTGGGTAAAATGACTAATCATCATTTCCACGGAGCCGTTTACCGTTTCTTCAAATTTTTTTGTAAGCTCCCTGCTTATACTGATTTTTCGATCACCCGCACCCAATTCCTTGAGTGCCTGCAGGGTTTTGAGCAGTTTATGCGGACTTTCATAAAACACCACCGTACACGGCTGCTGCAACATTTGCATCAACTTGGTCTGTCGCCCTTTTTTCTGGGGTAAAAAACCTTCAAATACAAACCGGTGGAGGGCAAATCCACTTTTCAGCAAGGCCGGAATAAATGCTGTTGCACCGGGAATCACCTCAACAGGGATATCATTTTCAACGCAAGCTCTTGCCAGCAAAAACCCGGGATCTGAAATGCCTGGCGTGCCCGCATCCGAAATCTGGGCCAGAACGGCCCCTTTTTTAAGGCGATCTAAAATACACGCCAACCGCTGGTGCTCATTGTGTTGATGCAAAGACTCAAGCGGGGTTTGTATGCCGTAATGATTGAATAAAACTTTACTGTTGCGTGTATCTTCTGCAAGCACGGCATCCACCGCTTTGAGCGTTTCCACCGCCCTGAATGTCATGTCTGACAAATTGCCAACCGGCGTGGCCACCAGGTAGAGTTTGCCGCTGCTCAACTTTTGTTGATGTATAATTTTTCTGTTTTAACCGGTTTTTTCGTATCAGCGCGCCTCAGCTGAAACACATAAACACCGGGAGCAAAACGAATGGTTGAGATAATTTCTTCGTTGCGCTTCAGAGGCATATTTTGAAAAATAGCTCGCCCTGCAGCATCATACACATCCAGTGTCAGGGTGTTTAGCAGCTCTTCGTTTGTTAATTCCACTACCGCAGTCTGATTAGTGTTGCGGGCAAATATCTTCACTTCATTGTAAACGAATGTATCAAAAATGCGCATTCGCTGTACAATTTCAACCTTAATCGGCAGCGAGGAGCGGTAATCTTTAATGGCAGAGCGCATCACCTGAATTTGCTGACGGGTAAACATATTCTGGCAGGTTTCTGAACTATAATCCATGTAGTTTTCAACCATATCCGGCAAATCATCTTTGGCATCAAAACAGGTGTTCGCGCCAAAATTGCAGATAAAATTGCTGCGGCTGCCCTGATTGGGAGTGTCATATAAATAATCATCTACAGAACATCCGGATGTAAAGATCGGGTCGCCCCAGATGTGACGAAGTCCAAAAAAATGTCCGAATTCATGTGTGGCAACGCGACCTTTTTTACTGGTAGCAAGCGCTCCTGTAGCCCTTGGGTTATTTCTTCCCACAACCTGATAATGCAGTACTACCCCCTGATTGCTGTTCGCAACCCAAGATGAATTCGGCCAGAAGGGATGGCCGTAAGGCGGGTAAGCGTAACCCAGAACAATACTTCCCTGATTGGGTACCTGAAGATCTCCAACCCAAACATTCAGATATTTGGTAGCATTCCATACGTTATCACCTCCCTGAGCCGTAAATTTTATATTGTCATTGCTCGTATTGAAATTGGTTAACGTTGTACTTTTGCGAACAATACCTGAAGTGGGGTTACCGGAAGGATCTGTTGTGGCAAGTTCAAATTTGAAACGAGTGCTGCCGGCCCGGCTTTTGAAGATACTTCGTGTATTGCCTGTATCCGGATTCAACCGGCTAAAATCCTGATTTAGTACCTCCAGCTGATTGAATATAAGGCTGTCTTGAATATTCTCATTGGCATTGTTATATAAAATATGAAAAACAACAGGAATTGTATAGATTGTATCCAGGAAATAGGTGGTATCCTTAATTTTTAGTTTTCTGGGAAGTACCCGGGGACCGTTTATACTTTGGATATAGGCTTTATCATATGCTGACCTGAAGCCGGGATACTGCTTTTCCAGGTTTTCCAATACCTGATCGTAACCGCAGCGGTCTATGGCAGGTATTTGTGCCTGGGCAAAATTAAGGGTAAGGGTAAAAAGTATCAGGTAAAAATATCTCATCTATTTATTTTCCTTTAAATTCCGGTTTCCTCTTCTCGTTGAACGCAGTTACCCCTTCGCGATAATCCTGACTCCTGCCGGCTATCTCCTGACAATAGGCTTCATATTGCAGCATGGTTTCCAAATCAGAATAGGTAGCCTTATTCAGCATCTTTTTAATCATACCAATGGCGAGTGTAGGTGCGTTGGCGTAATACTCCGCCGCTTTGTTTACTTCTTCATCCAGCAAATCTGCCGCCACCACCCGGTTGATTAGCCCCCATTCCAGTGCCTGCTGCGCTGTTACCTTCTGTGCCATGGTGCACATTTCAAAAGCACGGGCAGGCGAAATAGCTTTGGGCAGAAAATAGCTGCTTCCACTATCGGGTACCAGACCCACATTGACAAAAACTTCAATCAGTGAAACATGTTCGGCTGCAACAATAAAGTCGCAGGCCAGTGCCAGCGATGCACCCGCACCTGCTGCCACACCGTTTATCCTGCCGATAATCGGTTTTGGCATTTCGCGCATGGCACGGATTATAGGATTGTAACGCTTGTAAAGACTTTCACTCAGACTGCGGTTTTTGCTGCCTGCGATAGCCTTTAAATCCTGTCCGCTGCAAAAGGCCTTACCTGCTCCTGTCAGAACAAGCACACGAACATCATCGTCCTTGCCAGCCTGCTTCAGCACATCCTGCAGCTGATAGCTCTGATCATCATTAAATGCATTAAAAACATCAGGTCTATTCAGGGTAATGTGGGCTACATTGCCCTTTTTTTCATATAAGACTGCAGGAGATTCCATAGTGGCTAAGCAACAAGCAAGCTAATGCAAATGTAACAAATAATCCGAGGCAAAAACCGATAATAAGTTCAAAATGGCTGTGGGCAGACAATCCTTTTCGGGCGACATATACCAAAATCACCATAAGCAATGTTATAAAAAAAGCCCATCCGATGGGTTGCAAACAAATTACCCAACCCAGTAATCCCGCTGCACCTGCTATGTGTGCCGATATTTTGTATCCCATGAAATTGATAATTAACAGCAAAAAAAGCACAACCATATTACACATACTCCAAACTGCGGCATATGTGGCGTTTTCACAAAAAATAAACCAACCAGAAAGTGCTGAAAAAACGACGCCCAACGCATACAAACCATGTCGTTGTTCACGCTGAAAAATAAAAATGTCCGAAACCTTTCCCAGGCGCATAAAAAGAAACAAGGCCAGGAGAGGTAATACCACAATGCCACACAAAAATATCGTCCAAACCAAAACAGAAACAGGACTGTTAAAATGCGCAATGCCAAGTCCTAAAACAGCCATACTGCCGGGATAAAAACCATAGGAAATTGCGCGGTATAAGGATTGCATGCAAGGCAAAGATAATGGGGCTGCTGTATTGATTAATGCAGTTTATTTGATTTGAGCAAACAAGCGGCTCAGCAAACCAATCGCTGAACTTTAAAAACGGACACCGTTATTCGTGCATAGTAACTTGTTTATTCGTCTCATGGTTTAATGGTGGTTAGAAAGCAGTGAAAATCGCGGACTTCAACTCATGACTCCTAACTTTCAACTTCCAACGAAAACTGTAGACTATCAACTGTCAACTCATATTTCCCGTAATTTTGAACCTTCATGGCAACAACCAATCTGGAATTCAATAAAAACGAAGACCTGAACCAACAGGCCTGGGATGCAGTCAAACAAAAACTGTCGGTAATACATCAGGGTGGCGGGGCCAAAGCGGCTGCCAAACAGAAGGAAAAAGGCAAAATGCTGTGCCGCGAACGCATCGATTACCTGCGCGATAAAAACTCTGAATGGATTGAAATTGGAGAGTTTGCAGGGTATGAGATGTACCCCGAACACGGTGGCTGCCCTGCCGGCGGTGTGGTAGCAGGGCTCGGCTTTGTCTCGGGCCGGCAGTGCATGATTGTGGCAAACGACGCTACCGTGAAAGCCGGCGCCTGGTTTCCCATCACAGGAAAGAAAAACCTGCGCGCCCAGGAAATTGCCATGGAAAACCACCTTCCCATTATCTATCTGGTGGATAGCGCCGGGGTTTACCTGCCCATGCAGGACGAAATTTTCCCCGATAAAGAACACTTCGGACGCATATTCCGCAACAACGCCATTATGAGCAGCATGGGCATCACCCAAATCGCCGCAGTGATGGGAAGCTGCGTGGCCGGTGGCGCATACCTGCCCATCATGAGCGATGAAGCCCTCATCGTTGATAAAACCGGTTCCATCTTCCTTGCCGGCAGTTACCTGGTGAAAGCCGCCATTGGCGAGGATGTAGACAATGAAACCCTTGGCGGCGGGACAACCCAAAGCGAAATCAGCGGGGTGATTGACGATAAATTTCCCGACGACAAAAGCTGCCTGGATCGAATACGCTACATTATGGACAAACTGGGGAAACCCCACGATGCCGGATTTAGCCGCGTGAAAGCCGCAGCACCCAAAGAAAATCCCAAAGACATCTGGGGAATTCTGCCCTCAGACCGCGCCAAACCTTATAAAACGCTGGAAATCATTCACCGCTTGGTTGACAACAGTGAGTTTGAGCAATACAAGGAAAATTACGGCAAAACCATTATCTGTGGCTATGCCCGCATAGACGGCTGGGCGGTGGGCATTGTGGCCAACAACCGCGAGCTGGCCAAGGCTAAAAAGCCCGGTGGCAGCACCGAAATGCAGTTTGGCGGTGTCATATACAGCGACAGCGCAGACAAAGCCGCCCGCTTCATCATGAACTGCAACCAGAAAAACATTCCGCTGGTATTTCTGCAAGATGTGACCGGATTTATGGTAGGCAGCCGCAGCGAACAGGGCGGCATTATTAAGGACGGCGCCAAAATGGTGAACGCCATGAGCAACAGCACCGTGCCCAAGTTCACCATTATCATGGGAAACAGCTACGGCGCCGGCAACTACGCCATGTGTGGCAAAGCTTACGATCCCCGCCTGATTGTGGCCTGGCCTTCGGCCAAAATTGCCGTAATGGGTGGCGAACAGGCCGCCAAAGTGCTGCTGCAGATTGAAGAAATGAGCCTGAAAGCCAAAGGAGAGGAGATTACCCCCGAAGCCAAAAAAGCCCTGCTGGACAAGATCACACAGCGCTACGAAAACCAAACCACGCCTTACTATGCCGCCTCACGCCTGTGGGTGGATGCCATCATCGATCCGCTGCAAACCCGCACCTGGATCAGCATGGGCATTCAGGCCGCTTCGCAGGCACCCGTAAAACCCTACAATGTGGGGGTGATTCAAACCTGATAAAACATTTGTTGTTTAAACAAACTTCTACTAACTTTGTTAAAACACTAAATTATGGCTAAACAGGAACCCCGCAGAAGTTTTTTAACCCGTCTGGGACTGGGAATAGCCGGTGCGGCTGCACTGCCCGCCCTGGCCGTGGCCAAAGCCCTTAAAAAAGAAGAAGAAATGAGCAATCCCATCAAACGCAGCATGGAACTCGGCTTTCAGTGGGAAACCCTGGACCCGTTTTTGTTTTGTGTTCACCACGAAGATTATTTTCCCGCCGGCAACGAACAAATGGGCCCCGCACCCGAACAGCTGAGAGGGCGTTCCATTGGCGATGATTTCATCATCAAAGACGGATGGCGCATGTATCACGGTGATACAGTTCCAGGCTTTCCCGGCCATCCCCACCGTGGTTTTGAAACGGTGACCGTGGTGCGCCGCGGATTGGTGGATCACGCCGATTCACTGGGCGCTGCAGGCCGCTACGGCGATGGCGATGTGCAATGGATGACTGCCGGCAAAGGCGTACAACACTCCGAAATGTTCCCCCTTGTTCACCCGGACAAAGACAACACCATGGAACTGTTTCAAATTTGGCTGAACCTGCCCAAAAGAAACAAAATGGTGGAACCACACTTCAAAATGCTGTGGAACCATACCATTCCACGTCACAACTACACTGATGGCCAAAATAAACACACCATGGTGGAAGTGATTGCAGGCCGATTGGCCGATAAAACAGCCCCAACACCCCCGCCCGACTCTTGGGCCGGCATCCCCGAAAACCAAGTTGCCATTTGGAACATCAGCATGGAGGAAAATGCAACATTTACCCTACCCGCCGCCGGCGATGGCATTAACCGCATGTTGTATTTTTATGAGGGAGAAACGCTAACCCTGGCGGGCTATGAACTGAAGGCATACCATGGTGCCGAACTGGATGCACGCACAGACATTACCATACAAAATGGCCCCAAAGCCGCCAAAATTCTGATACTGCAGGGCAAACCCATTGCAGAGCCCGTAATTCAGTATGGTCCGTTTGTGATGAACACCAAAGATGAAATTTACCAGGCCTTTCAGGATTACCATGCCACGCAATTTGGCGGCTGGCCCTGGCCCAAAACCGGGCAGGTACACGACCGCAGCAAAGGCCGCTTTGCTTTGCATGCCGACGGCAGGGAAGAGTTGCCGGGATAAGAGTTGCCTGACATTGATTTCCACAAACATTCAGACACAAAACCTTTCGATTGGGGTTACTTTTGCAGGGTTGTAAGCAAGCATTGTGGGAACCAATTACCTGTCCATCGAAAACATATCCAAAACCTGGCATGACAGACCCGTGCTGTCGGGCATTTCCTTTGGCATTGCCAAGGGCGAAAAAGTAGCACTGGTGGCTGGAAACGGACAAGGCAAAAGCACCCTGCTCAGCATCATCAGCGGGCAGGAAAGCCCCGATTCCGGACAAGCCATCCTGCGCAAGAACATCACCGTGGGGTTTTTGCCCCAGGAACCCGAACTCAACCCCGCTCAAAGCATTCTGGAAAATGTGCTGCTGCAGCAAACCCCGGTAACCCGCGCAGTGGCCGACTATGAAAAGGCCCTGTCATCTCAGGAAGAAAACCCCGGCGATGCCGCCCTGCAGGCCCTGCAAACCGCCACCGAAACCATGAACCGCCTGGGTGCCTGGGATTATGAATACCGGGTGAAACAGATTCTCAACCAGCTGAAAATTCGCGATGTGGGACAAGCCGCGGCCTCGCTTAGCGGCGGACAGAAAAAACGGGTGGCACTGGCACGCATCCTCATCAGTGAGCCCGATTTGCTCATACTCGACGAACCCACCAACCACCTGGATCTGGACATGATTGAGTGGCTGGAAGAATACCTCACCCGCCGTGATATCACCCTTCTGCTGGTAACCCACGACCGCTACTTCCTGGACCGCATCTGCGAACGCATCATAGAACTGGATAGCGGACAGATATACCACTACAAGGGCAACTATAGTTATTTCGTGGAAAACAAGGCCCACCGCGAGGAAGTGGCCGCCAGCGAGGCCGAAAAAGACCGAAACCTCTTTCGCCGCGAACTCGACTGGGTGCGACGCATGCCCAAAGCCCGCACCACCAAAAGCAAAAGCCGCATAGATTCATTCGACGACCTGCAGGAAAAGCTTAAGGGTGTAAAACACAAAAACGAACTGAACATCACCATGCGCATGGAGCGGCTGGGCGCCAAAATCCTTGAACTGCACCACGTAAAAAAAGCCTTCGGCGACCTGAAAATTCTGGATGATTTCAACTACATCTTCCGCCGTGGCGAAAAAGTGGGCATCGTAGGCCCCAATGGTGTGGGGAAATCTACCTTGCTAAACATGATCATGGACCTCGAAACGCCCGATTCCGGTAAGATCATAACCGGCGATACTATGGTGTTTGGGTACTTCAGCCAGCAAACCTTTAAGGTGGATGACCACAAAAAAGTGATAGACGTGGTGCGCGATGTGGCCGAATGGATTCCCATGGCCAATAGCCATAAACTCACAGCCTCACAACTCTTACTGCGATTTGGGTTTTCCTATGATAAACAATGGGATTTTGTATCCAAGCTCTCCGGTGGCGAAAAACGGCGCCTGTTTTTGATGAGCATCCTGATGAAAGCCCCGAATTTTCTGATTCTGGACGAACCCACCAACGACCTTGATATCGAAACACTGGGCGTGCTGGAACAGTTTCTGCTCGATTACCAGGGTTGCGCCATCGTGGTAAGCCACGACCGTTACTTTATGGACAAGGTCGTGGACCATTTGTTTGTCTTCGAGGGCAACGGCATCATCCGCGATTTTCCGGGCAGCTACAGCGATTACCGCGAGTGGAAAGAGCTGCAGGAAGAAATGCAGTCGGCACCCAAGCCCGTAGAAACCCCTGTAACTGAAAAAGCACCGGAGGCAGCCGAGAAACGCAAGTTGTCATTCAAGGAAAAATTTGAGCTGGAGCAACTGGAAAAGGAGCTACCCCAGATGGAAGCCCGCAAGACAGAAATAGAGCAGGAACTGGCAACCAAATTTGACGACTACGAACAAATAGTAAAACTCACCGCCGAGTTGGAAAAACTGAAAGCAGACCTGGATGAAAAGGGCATGCGCTGGCTGGAACTGAGTGAAATCTGAGTGCGTGGCTACGCCGATTTTTTTGTTTTTTTGACGGGAATTTTGTATATTTGGTGTGCATGGCCGAATTGGTAAATATCTCCGAAGAAGAAAAGCGCAAAAGGCGCCAAAACATGACCTATCTGGAACGCTTCAGGTTGATGATGGCCTTGTATAATGCAGGCATGCTGATGAAGAAGAGCACCAAAAAAAGCAAGGAAAATGGACACAAATGATGCGTCAATTTTACAGTTATGGACCAATCTGGCTAAACGGAATGTAAGCTATATTATGATTGGAGGCTTTGCGGTCAACATTCATGGTTTTTCAAGGTTTACGGCAGATGTCGATATCCTCATTGAAGATTCTTTAGAAAATAGAAAAAAATTTAGAGCCGCCTTAAAAGATGCCGAGATTGGTGATTTTGAACTTTTAGAAACCATGGAATTCATACCGGGATTTACAACAATACTGCTGGACAATGGAATGGAATTGGACATTTTTACCAAAATATCCGGATTTGAGGAAAGTGATTTTAAAGTTTTGTTTGAGCAGGCAGTTGAAATGAAAATTGATACTTTTACAGTTAAATTTTTACATTTAAATCATTTAATCCATACCAAGCAAAACAGCAATAGGCCTAAAGATGTCATAGACATTGAAGAGTTAAAAAAGATTAGTGGTAATGATTAATTAAATTTCCTGCATGAAGGCTAAGTTATTAAACCGTATAACCACTAATGCTGAAATTTGCCATGGAGTGCCCACCATCCGTGGTTTGCGCTATCCGGTTGAAACTATGCTCGAGCTTATGGCTTCCGGACAAACCATTGAATCCTTACTTTAAGATTATCCCGATCTTGAGAGGGAAGATTTTCTGGCCTGTCTTGAATTCGCTGCTAAATTGGCAATTACCAAAAGTGCTTTCCCTTAGTCCTATCTTTTACACATATATGTTTGGCTGAGAGTTGAACGAAAATAAATGTGAATAACATCTCTTTGTACCTGCCGCTTTTCCTTGCCTAACTTTGCCCCATGGCTAAACACGCTTATGTATTTCCCGGCCAGGGCAGCCAGTTCGTGGGCATGGGAAAAGACCTCTACGACAATGCCCCCAAGGCAAAGGCCCTCTTTGAACAAGCCAACGATATCCTGGGTTTTCGCATCACCGACCTCATGTTTGCAGGCAC